>OJMG01003839.1_pt1 | contig 10996 bp, 9 predicted proteins | sample 1597141 | NCBI WGS metagenome assembly OJMG01 (sample SAMEA2452119, study PRJEB22498) | human gut metagenome | biome: human feces; feature: human gut; material: feces | place: Australia | collected 2012
GGAAGTGACGATCGACTGTGCATCAGCGAGGCCGTTCTCCTCGAGTATCTTTTCGATGGAACCATCCGGCCGCGGGGTGATCTTGTCGATCATGGTCCACGGGAAGCTGACTTTTTCCGGGTTCTGCAGATAGGAGAGGAAGCCTGGCTGTACCAGCTTGTTTTCTTCCCATGCAGAAGCGTAGGCTGTCAGGGCAAGGGAAAGTTTTTCGCCATTGTGGGAGCAGTTGTCGGTGCTGACCATCGCAACCGGTTTTTCGCCTGCAAGAAATCTTTCATATAAAAAAGAAGCAACTTTTCCCATATAGCTGGTCACAGAAGACGGTCCGGCAGCAAAATCGGCAGCGACAGCCGGCAGCAGTTCGCCCGCACCGTTTTTCAGGGAATATCCCTTTTCGGTGATCGTAAACGTCGCCATCTGCAGGGAATCCTTGGTAAAGATTTCTTTTAACCGGGCAAAATCCGGAGAATCCGCCGTATCGGCAGCCAGCGATTCTGCGATGCTTCCAACAATGGTTTTCTCGACAGAACCATCGGCTTTTAAGGTCACCAGAATGCTTAAATTATCGTGCGGCTGGTACATATCACGGATGATTTCTGTATCGAAGCCCTCCGCAACGATGACACCGCGGTCAAAGGTACCGTTGTTCAGCAGTTCCTGTGCTGTATTTGCCTGGAAGGCACGGAAAATATTTCCGGCTCCGAAATGCACCCAGCACGGAGATTCTTTCGTGCGGGTGATCATTGCTTCGCGGTCATAGGATGGAAGCGCATAGCCTGCGGCTTCCCACGCTTTTTGATCTGCCAGTCCGGCAGCTGTTAAGTTAAGAGACATCAGTAAAAACCTCCTTTAAATTCCACGTTTGTGACTCTTGTCAATAGCTTCCCAGAGTCCGTTTAAATAAGTCGCGCCGAGTGCGCGGTCATACAGTCCATAGCCCGGCATTGCCTTCTCGCCCCAGATCATACGTCCGTGGTCCGGGCGGATCGGGCCGTCAAAGCCGGTGTCGTACAGCGCTTTCATGATCTCATACATATCGAAGCTGCCGTCAGAGGAAAGGTGTGCGGCCTCCTCGAAATCCTGCTGGCTGTGGAATTTCAGATTGCGGACGTGAGCGAAGTGGATGCGGCCCTTTAAGGAACGGATCATATCCGGCAGATCGTTCTCCAGGTTTGTTCCGTAGGAACCCGAGCAGAAGGTTACGCCGTTGTGCGGGTCATCGACCATCTTCATCATGCGCAGAATGTTTTCTTTATTAATGATGATTCTCGGAAGACCGAAGACACTCCATGCCGGGTCGTCCGGGTGAATGGCCATTTTGATGTCGTACTCGTTGCAGACCGGCATGATGCGTTCGAGGAAGTATTTGAGGTTAGCAAACAGTTTCTCATCATCCACATCGCGGTAAGCGTCAAAGAGCTCTTTCACTTTTGCCATGCGCTCCGGCTCCCAGCCAGGAAGAATTGCGCCGTTTGCATCACCTGCGATAGATTCAAACATTTTTTCCGGAACAAGTGCGTCTACGGCGGACTGTTTGTAGGCAAGTACGGTCGAGCCGTCCGGACGGACGCGTGCGAGTTCTGTTCTGGTCCAGTCAAAGACCGGCATGAAGTTATAGCAGACAAGGTGAATGTCTTCCTCGCCGAGGTGCTTTAACGTTTCAATATAATTATCGATGTACTGCTCACGGTCCGGGCTGCCGATTTTGATGGCGTCGTGGATGTTGACGCTCTCGATGCCGGAGATGTGAAGTCCAGAGGCCTCAACCTCTTCTTTTAACGCGTGAATCGCTTCGCGTGTCCACACCTCGCCCGGGGTAGTGTCGTACAGGGTTGTGATGACTCCGGTTACGCCCGGAATCTGGCGGATCTGCTCTAAGGTAACGGTATCAAATTTGGAACCATACCAGCGAAATGTCATTTCCATAAGAAAAACTCTCCTTTATTTTGTAATGTACTCCCGGAATCTTTCTGCACTTGCCTTTGCGGCTGATTTTCCGCCAGCTGCACCCGAATTTCATCAACGTACGCACCGCGTACGCCTCAGAAATTTGGGCACAACTGACAAAAAATCATCTCACAAAAACAAGCACAGAAAGATTCCGAGAGTACATTGTATTTTGCAAGTGGTGTTCTTTGCTTTTTATTGTATCGTTTCTTAAGAAAAAAGCCATGGCAAGAATTGTTGAGCACATTGCAAAAGTTGCGGCGGTTGGCCGGGAAAAAGCAAAATCAGCCTACAGGTGTGATAAGTAATATCTTTCTGGTATGACTAACCAATAGGAAAAACCTATAAGCGATTCATCGAAATAACAATTACCAAAAGGCGTTTTAGGGGTTGCACATAGAAAAAATATGCATTATAATATGCCATGTAATCGAGAAACACATTAAACATATCGACTTAGTGGGAAAGGAGAACAGCAAATGAAAAAAACAGACAACAGACGAATGCAGGAGAACAGAATGATGGAGATGTGTTGTTGCTGTTGCTGCAGCTCCAATCAGAATAAAGAAAAATAAGAAACATTCGCAGGCAGAAAAAGCATAGCAGAAATTGCATGTGCGGGCAGGCCGGAACGAATGCCTGCTATTTTTTTAACCTTTTTTAAAAGAAATGCGAATGAACAACATAAGAATAGATAATAAACAGACATAGAAAACGGAGGACAAAAACATGAGCGGATGCGGATGCAGCTTCACCCCAGTTGAAAATAAAGAAACCGAAGAAATCAAATACACCGATGCACTGGCAGAACAGTTTGCAGCAGAAGTCGGAGTAGACCCAAGACCAAATGAAACCCTTGTAGAGATCGATGAGCGCGGCGCTTTCATCCGTCAGCCAAATGCATTTATCCAGCCATTCGGCGATAAAGAAGGCGACCTGAAAGCAGAAGCAAACCGCTTCGGGATCTACTGGGCAACCGGATGCAACTGGTCCAACCGTCCGATCATCGTGCGGGAGCTTTTAGGACTGCAGGATGTGATCTCGGAGACGAGAGTTTCTCCATCCGGCGAGACAAACCGTTACGGACATGCATTCGGACAGTATCCGGATTTCAAGGATCCGGCGACAGGCGCTTACTTCTTAAGTGAGTTCTATAAAAGAGCAAACCCGGACTTCAAAGGAAGAGCAACGACACCGACCCTGGTGGATGTCAAAGAGAAAAAGGCTGTGAACAACGATTATCACCGCCTGACGAACTACCTCGAAGTGCAGTTCCTTCCATTCCAGCCAAAAGATGCGCCGGACCTGTACCCGAAAAAATTCCGGAAAGAGATCGATGAGTTTAACGACTGGCTCTTCCCGCATGTCAACAACGGCCATTACCGCATGGCATTCTGCCAGTCACCGGAAGCATACGATGAGGCATACGAAGATTTCTATGAATCCCTCGATAAGCTGGACAAACGGCTGGAGACGAACCGTTTCCTGTTCGGCGACTACATCACCGACAGCGATGTCCGCGCTTACGTCACTCTGATCCGTTGGGATGTCAGCTACTTCCACAACGTAGGACCAGTGAAGAAACCGATTCGTGATTACAAAAATATCTGGGGCTACTTAAAAGAGCTGTATGCGATCCCGGCCTTCCGTCACGGAAGCGATCCGCAGGTGCTGGCACTTTCGAGACCTGGAAAGAAATTAGGCGAGGTTCTCTTCCGCGGATACAACGAACGAATCCTTGCAAAAGTAGATTTCGAGAAGCTGATGGCAGACGATGGATCGAGAAGAACACTCAGCAAAACACCGGACGAAGTATTCCTTCGCCATCCGGAGGGAGAGACCTACGAGGATTACGCAGGAGAAATCTCAAAAACCATCTGGAACAGCCCGAAATGGGAAGACAGAAACCCGAAGAACGGCGTACTTTCCGTGGATGCATCGATTAATCCGCTGAAAGGACTTTTATAAAGAGATAAGACAGAAGAATCCGGAGCGCTCTGGTGGAACACTCTCAGGCAGCCGGGGCGCGGCCGGAACTGAAAAGAACGAGGAAATGAGGAGGATTTTATTATGAAAAAGACAAAGAAATTCTGGGCAGTATTGGCAGCGGCGGGCCTTTTGGCAGTAAGCTTTGCAGGATGCGGAAGCAATGCATCAGCAAGTGCAGGAAGCAGCAGCGGTTCCGCAGCATCATCTTCCGCAGAAGGCAGCTCCGCATCGGATTCCGGTGAGAAAAAAGTGATCAAAGCTGTAACAAGCGGCACACTGGCACCGTACTTTTACGTAAATGATGACAACGAGCTGACCGGTGTCGATATCGATATCGTAAAAGAAGTGTTCAACCGCCTTCCGCAGTATGAACTGAAAATTGAGCAGGCAGATGCACTGCAGGGTGTGCTGAGCGGTCAGTACGACATCGCAGTCAACAACTATGGATATACCGATGAGAGAGCAGAATCCTACTACTTCTCTTTACCATATAAAACCAGCTTCAACGAATACATTCAGAGAACCGGCGATGAGCCGCTGACTTCTCTTACCGATCTGGCAGACCGCGGATACAAAATTGAGCTGAGTGCAGGAAGCCTTACCGCAAATGCACTGGAAAAATGGAATACAGACAACCCGGATCACCAGATCAATATCGTATATTCCAATGCAAACTTCCAGGTCCGCTACCAGCACATCGTAGATGGAACCGCTGATGTGGCAATCGACGACGGACCGATCATCGACAACCTGCTTCCGCAGTTCGGACTGGAAGGTCAGCTGGAAGCAAACGAGATCGACGAGGAGACCGAAGATTTCCTGTTCCCGCAGAACAATACCTACTTCCTGTTTGGAAAGAACGAAGAGGGCGCAGCACTCCGCGAGGATGTTGACAAAGCCTTAAAAGAGATGAAAGAAGACGGAACTCTTTCCAAGATCACAACCGAGTATCTCGGCGTGGACACCAGCCCGGACGAGAAATACTTTGATGAGACACCAAACTAGAATATCGTTTTCGAAATAAAAACAGAAGAGATTATAAAACAGACGGGAAGCGGATCGGGAACATCCGTTTCCCGATTCTAAAAGGAGCGAAAAACATGGCAGAAATTTACCGGGTAGAAAAGGGAAGCGAAGAGTGGAAATACAAAGCATATGATTACATCAGAACCGATGCGTTTTGCTGCGGACAGAACATTCCGATTGAACTGGAATTCGGACAGGACGAGAGCAAAGATGATCTGCAGGCGATTCTGCTGACAGAAGATCACAAGCCGGTAGCCGGCTGCCGCATCGCATTTCCGGCGGAAAAGACAGGAAAAATCGAGCGTGTCTGTGTTGTCAGAGAAAAACAGAAAAGCGGATACGGCCGCGTGCTGATCGAAGCCGCTGAGAAATGGCTGAAAGAATACGGTGTCGAGCACATCGTCATCACGAGCCAGGACCGCGCCGCAGGCTTTTATGAGAAATTAGGCTACAAACTGAATCCGGACGCTGACCTGTCGGTATACGACCACCATGCACCGAAGAAAGACGAAGAGCCGAAAAAGCTGAAGAAAAATCTTGGCTTTACCTGTGTACTGGTAGAAAAATACGTGTAAGAGAGGAAAAAAATCATGGGAAAATTATTTGACGTTTCACTGGTATTTTCATCCATACCAGAATTGCTGACAAAGCTGCCGATCACGCTGGAACTGGCCGTGGTTTCTATGCTGATCGGACTGGGACTGGGACTTGTGATGGCGATCATCAAAATGAAAAAAATCAGAGTGCTGACGCAGATTACGAATCTTCTGATTTCACTGCTCCGCGGCACGCCGGTCATCGTACAGCTATACGTTGCGTTCTTTGGTATTCCCATGATGTTCAAGGCAATCAACCAGCAGTTCGGAACGAATCTGGCGGTTGCCAATATTTCCGGTTTCGTCTATGCGATGATCGCTCTGGGACTGAACCAGTCGGGCTTTATGGCTGAGATTATCCGTTCGGCTTTGCAGTCCGTTGACCCGGGCCAGATCGAAGCAGCACATGCACTCGGCATGACGTATCCGCAGACACTGCGCCGCATCATTCTGCCGGAGGCCTTTGAGGTTGCGCTTCCGACCCTTGGAAACTCTTTTATCAGTATCATCAAAGGAACGTCTCTTGCCTTTACCTGCGCCGTTGTCGAGATTACCGCACAGGGCCAGATTATTGGAGGAAGAACGTATCGCTACTTTGAAGTTTACGTTTCACTGGCCATCATTTACTGGCTGGTAACGCTGGTGATCGAGCAGATTATCCGCGTAATTGAAAATAAAATCCGGATTCCGGACCAGGTAGAGCTGGCGTCCGCAAACGGGGAGGGTAAGAAAAATGATAAAAATTGATCATTTATCAAAAAAATATAACGACAACGTGGTGCTCGACGACATCAGCCTCGAGATCAAACAGGGCGATGTTGTGGGAATCATCGGTCCTTCCGGAACCGGAAAATCAACGCTTCTGCGCTGCGTCAACCGCCTTGAGACACCGGAGAAGGGAACGGTGACGATCGGGGACAAGGTGATCGGCCTTTCCGAGCGGAAACCGAAAGAGCTTCTGTATTTAAGACAGAACACAGGAATGGTGTTCCAGCGGTTCAATCTGTTTGAGAAGAAAACCGCACTGGAAAATGTGATGGAAGGCCTGATTGTTGTCAAGAAGATGAAAAAAGACGAGGCCAGAGCCATTGCATTAGAAGAACTGAAACTGGTCGGCATGGAAAAATGGGCAAACCACTATCCGAAACATATGTCCGGCGGACAGCAGCAGAGGGTGGCACTCGCAAGAGCTCTCGCCATGAAACCGCAGATTCTGCTGCTCGACGAGCCGACCTCAGCCCTTGACCCGGAGCTGGTTGGAGAGGTTCTGGATGTTATTAAAAAAGTTGCGGCACAGGGATATACAATGCTTCTGGTTTCCCATGAGATGAACTTTATCCGCCATGTGTCGAACCGTGTGATCTTCCTTGATAAAGGACACGTAGTAGAAGACGGAACACCGAAAGAAGTATTCGAGCATCCGCAGAATCAGAGAACACGGGAGTTCTTCAGCAAGATGCATATTATGGCGCAGCCTGAGTATGTTATTTAAATTGCGGACACAGCCAAAGAGCAGGAGAAAAGATTATGATAGATGAGAAAAGAATTGCTGATTTTTTTGCGGAGCTGGTATCCATCGATTCGCCGTCCTTGGAGGAGTGCGAGATGGCGGACACTCTGAAAGCAAAATTCGCCGAAATCGGAGTGAATTTTACAGAAGATCATACACAGGAGCAGACCGGTTCGAATGCGGGCAATCTGTTTGCACGTATCCCGGGCAGTATTGACGGTGCGCCGGTTCTCTTTGCCGCCCACATGGACACGGTGGAGCCCGCAAAAGGGAAAAAGGCTGTTTTCCATGATGACGGAACCGTAACGAGCGACGGCACGACGGTTCTTGGCGCCGACGACCTCGCCGGTGTGACAGCCATCTATGAAGCTGTCCGCCACCTCATCGAGACCAAAATACCGCACCGCCCGATCGAAATCCTGATCTCGACTGGTGAGGAGCTGTACTGCAAAGGCGCAAATGCCTTTGACTACAGCCAGGTGCAGGCAAAAGAAGCATACGTTCTGGATTTAAGCGGCGCGATCGGTGCAGCCGCCTACGCGGCACCGACACTCGTTTCCTTCGCGGCGAAAATCCAGGGAAAAGCCGCCCACGCCGGTTTCCACCCGGAGGACGGCATCAACAGCATCCAGGCGGCTGCACGTGCAGTCGCACAGCTTCCGCAGGGCCACGTGGCAGAGAGCACCACAGCCAACATCGGAAAAATCGGCGGCGGTTCCGGCACCAATATCGTTTCGGAGAGCTGCCTTGTCGAAGGCGAAATCCGCAGCCTGAACCACGAGACGGCGATGGAGCTTCTGGAAACATATTACAGAACCTTCCAGCAGGAAGCAGAGAAGATTGGTGCGAAGCTGGTCTGGGAAGAAAAGCTGAATATCCATGCGTATGAGACGCCGCTGACAAGCGATGCCGCAAGGCATTACGAGAGCGCCGTTGCAGAAGAAGGCCTGACCGCTGCATTCGAAAAAACTTTCGGCGGCAGCGACAACAACGTCTTTGCACAGCACGGCATCGAAGGGCTTGTCATCGCAACCTCGATGAATCAGGTACACAGCTGCGCCGAGTACACAAAAATCCCGGAAATAGCGCAGGTGGCGCGGATTGTGGCCAATCTTGCCGCACCGCAGGAAGCCTGAACAGATCCCGGACGAAAAAACAGAATACGTAAAAAATCCCCAAAGCCCGTCGGCAGATGTGAAAACAAAAACCGGCGGACTTTTCCTGTTTCCGGCATGGCTTGCCACGCAGAGAAAAATAGTCTATAATAGGGAAAAGCTTCCGGTACATGCCGGAATTTAACACCAGTAGACAAGAAGTCCCCCGCTTCTAAAGCGGTGGGATGAATTGTTAAAAGAAACATAACGGCAGTGGTAGGCGGAGAGAAATCGGTATCCTCCACTGACATGAGGAAAGTCACAGTCGAACTATTCTCGACATGTCAGACTCCGTGAAAATACCGACTGTAAGTTGAAACGAAAAGATTTATAAAAAAGAGCGGAAATTGTGGTAAAATTGCGGCTCGTATGGTATACTATCGTTAAGTTAAGTTTCTAATCTAAAGCAAAGGTTGGTGGACAGTATGAATAAGATTGATGAAGTATTAGAGCTTTTAAAACAGAGAGAACGTGAGAGCGAAAAACCGAAAAACGTGATTTTATGGGTCCTTGCCATTGTCGGAGCGGTAGCGGCAGTTGCAGGAATCGCATACGCAGTATACCGGTTTGTAACTCCGGATTATCTGGAAGACTTCGAAGATGATTTCGATGACGATTTCGACGATTACTTCGAGGATGAAGACGAAGATAAGTAGGATGGAAAAAAGAAACTCCGGTGCCGGAACGTGGTACCGGAGTTTTTCTGTCCGGAAATCAGTTTGACATAGAAGGAGAAGAGAATGAAAAAAGGAGAAATTTACGAGGGAGTCGTGGAAAGAATCGATTTCCCGAATAAAGGACGTGTACATGTGGAGGGAGAGACGGTTACCGTGAAAAATGCAATTCCGGGACAGAAGATCCGCTTTCAGATCAACAAAAAAAGAAAGAACCGCATGGAGGGCCGCCTGCTCGAAGTAACAGAAAAATCCCCGATAGAAAAGCGCGATCCGGTCTGCAGTATTTTCCCGTCCTGCGGCGGATGCATGTACCAGACGATGAGTTATGAGGATCAGCTTGCAATGAAGGCCGGTCAGGTGAAAAAACTGCTCGACGATGCCCTCGTGGAGGCCGGCCAGGTCAATGAGGCGGGGGAGGCCGATTATCCGTTCCTTGGAATCAAGGGAAGTCCGAAGGAGTTTGCATACCGGAATAAAATGGAATTTTCCTTCGGCGATGAATACAAGGACGGCCCGTTGTCTCTCGGACTTCATAAAAAGGGAAGCACCTACGATGTCCTGACCGCGTGCGACTGCAAAATCGTGCATGATGATTTCACAAAGATTCTGACCTGCGTGCTGGCGTACTTTAAAGAGCGGAACGCAAGTTACTACCACAAGATAAGCCACGAGGGTTACCTGCGCCACCTGCTGGTGCGAAGAGCCGAGAATACCGGAGAAATCCTGGTAAATCTCGTCACCACAAGCCAGGAAGAGTGGGATCTGATGCCGCTCGTGCAGGAAGTGCTTGGTCTGCCGCTGGAAGGAAAGGTTGTCGGATTCCTCCATATCATAAATGATTCCCTGGCAGATGTTGTAAAGAGCGATGAGACAAAAGTGCTCTACGGACAGGACTACTTCTATGAAGAACTCCTCGGATTGAAATTCAAGATCACCCCGTTCTCCTTCTTCCAGACCAATTCCCTTGGCGCGGAAGTTCTCTACAGCACCGCCCGCGAGTTCGTCGGCGAGACGAAAGACCGCACGATCTTCGACCTCTACAGCGGAACCGGAACCATCGCCCAGATCCTTGCACCGGTCGCAAAAGAAGTGATCGGCGTGGAAATCGTGGAAGAAGCTGTTACAGCTGCAAAAGAGAACGCAGAGGCAAACGGCCTTACCAACTGCAGTTTCCTCGCCGGAGACGTGCTGAAGGTGATCGATGAAATCGAAGAAAAACCGGACTTCATCGTTCTTGATCCACCGCGCGAAGGAATCCATCCGAAGGCTCTGCCGAAGATAGTTGATTTATATAGGTGTGAAAAAATGCTTTACATCTCCTGCAAGCCGACTTCTCTTGCGCGGGATCTGGTAGAGTTTGCAAAATATGGATACCGTGTAGAAAAAGTCTGCTGTGTTGATATGTTTCCGGGAACGGTGCATGTGGAGACGGTATGTCTTTTGTCCAAACTAAAATCCGCTAACCATATCGAAGTGGAATTGAATATGGATGAACTGGATTTGACAGATGCCGAGAAGAAAGCTACTTATGAGGAAATCAAGGCGTATGTACTGGAAAATACAGGATTAAAGGTAAGTCATTTGTACATCGCACAGGTAAAGCAGAAATACGGCATTATCGAGCGTGAGAACTACAATAAACCGAAGTCCGAAAATTCCAGACAGCCACAATGTCCACCGGAAAAGGAAGCAGCAATCACGGATGCTTTAAAGCATTTTGGGATGATTCCAGACTAAGTGATTGTATAGCTGATTTTCTGAACTTTCATAGGAATACAACTTGTCTTCGAAAACAAAGAAAAGGAGACAAACACATGAAAGAAAGAATTACAGAAAATGGAATTGATTATGTATTGGTCGGAGATTATTATATTCCTGATCTCAAGCTGCCAGAGGAAAACAGACCGATTGGTCGTTGGGGACGAATGCACCGAGATTATATTAAAGAGCATAAACCATTCCTGTATGATGATTTGGTGCTGACTTGTCAGCTCTGGACTTATCTTGCAGACATAAATGAGCAAGCACAGAGCAGATTAGAGCTTATCATTGAGCAGATGAAACAAGCCGAGGGTGTGACCGAAACCATGAAAGCAG
>OJMG01003842.1_pt1 | contig 10982 bp, 10 predicted proteins | sample 1597141 | NCBI WGS metagenome assembly OJMG01 (sample SAMEA2452119, study PRJEB22498) | human gut metagenome | biome: human feces; feature: human gut; material: feces | place: Australia | collected 2012
TCATCCATACCATTTACGGAGAGAAGAAATCGCTTGCGTTTCTCTACAAACTTGCCGAAGAAACCCGTAAGCTGGAAGAAATATGCAGGCAGGTTATCGAACTTACGAAGCGGTACGAAAAGGAATATCTTACTAAAAAGGAATAATGTCATGGTACCGAATATAACATCGGGCAAGACATTCTACGGGGCGATTGCCTGTAATAAAATAAAGGTGGACGACGGTACGGCAAAGGTATTGTGACACCCGAAGATAGCGGCAGATACTTCCGGTAATATGCCGATTGAAAACTGTGTACAGGCTTTCGAGCCTTATATCGCACTCAACTCGCACGTCAGGAAACCGGTTATACATATCTCCTTGAATCCTTCCCCGAAAGATATTCTCTCGGAGGAACAGATGACCGTACTGGCGCAGGAGTTCATGGAAAAGTTCGGGTACGGGAACCAGCCCTATGTCGTATGGCTGCACGAAGACATAGACCGCAGGCACATGCACATCGTTTCGGTACGCATCAATGAAAAAGGTGAAAAGATAGACCATAACCGGGAAGGTATCCGGGCACAGAATATCTGCCGTGAAATGGAAGTGAAGTACGGGCTTCATCCCACACTCGGAGAGCATGGCCAGCGGGAACTGGTAAGTCTGCAAAAAGTGGACTATGCGAAAAGTGATGTGAAAGCGCAGCTAAAGCATACCGCCCGTACCCTGCTGGAATGTTACAACTTTCATTCGCTTGCCGAATACAACACCTTGCTGGAACTTTACAACGTGACGGTTTATGAAGTAAGGGGAAATGTGGACGGAAAAGAATACCACGGCATCATGTACGGGGCTTTGGATGATGACGGACAGCAGGCAGGCACGCCTTTCAAGTCCTGCAAGTTCGGAAAGGTATTCGGTTATGAAGCCCTGCAAAAGAAGTTTGCCGCCACCGCCGAAAAGGTGAAAAGGAACAGCCTTGCCGAAAGGGCACGGCAGGAAATAGTCAAAGCCATGCAGGACATAAGTACGAAAGAAGATTTTGTCCGCAGGCTGAAAGAGGCGGATATAGAAGTGGTTTACCGTATCAATCCCGAAGGACGCCTGTACGGCATCACTTTCATAGATCACACCGGCCGGACAGTGTTCAACGGCTCACGTCTGGGCAAAGCCTTTTCAGCCAATGTATTTAACGAACTGTTCAACAATCCGGATGCGGACCGCACAAGGCTGATACCACCACCGGAGCAGGAACCGTTCCGACAGGAACGGGAAACGGAAGAGAGGCAGGAGAGAGAGGGATACCGGCAGCAGGTAAATCAAGGTTATCACCAAAATGAATCTTCCGACAGCCTGATTGATACATCCGCACTCGGTGCCGTTGATATTTTCTCCGTACTTATGGAAGACGACCATACGCACGAGTACATTGATCCGGCCTTCCGCTATGGACGCAAGAAAAAGAGGAAGCGCAGGCGCAGGTTATAATATAATAATTTATAGAACAAGAAATCTAATTTTAATAGTTACAATTATGCAGAATGAAGATGATTTAAGAGGTCTTGCCAAAGTCACGGACTTTATGCGGGCCATCAGTTTTTTATTTTTGGCGATACACATCTATTGGTTTTGTTACGGCTGGCTCCACGAAATGGGCTGAACGCTCGATATAGTGGATAAGATACTGTCCAATTTCCAACGTACTACCGGACTATTTTCATCCTTGCTTTACACAAAACTGTTTTGTGTCCTCTTCCTCGGTCTGTCCTGCATGGGCAACAAGGGGGTGAAGAAGCATGAAATCACATGAAGGAAAATCGGCATCGCGGCAGTTGCGGGTGCCATACTGTTTTTCTTCAACTGGTGGCTGCTCTCTCTCAATGCCTCATCCGGGGTATGTGCCGTGCTTTATACCGTAACATTAACCGGAGGTTTCTTTTGTCTGCTGGCTTCCGGACTATGGGTAAGCCGGTTGCTGAAAAGCAATCTGTTGGAGGACGTGTTCAATACGGAGAACGAGTCGTTCATGCAGGAGACCCGTCTGATGGAAAACGAATATTCCATCAATCTGCCGACCAAATTCTGGTACAGAAAAAAGGAATGGAAAGGCTGGATAAATGTGGTGAATCCCTTCAGGGCAAGCATGATTTTAGGCACGCCGGGGAGCGGTAAGTCGTATGCGGTGGTCAATAATTACATAAAGCAGGCAATCGAGAAGTCTTATGCACTTTATATATACGATTTTAAGTTTGACGACCTGTCGGTTATTGCTTACAACCACCTGATTAAATACAGACACCGTTATAAGATACCACCCAAGTTTTATGTAATCAACTTCGATGATCCGAGAAAGAGCCACCGTTGCAATCCGTTGGCTCCGGAACTGATGACGGATATTTCGGATGCCTACGAATCCAGTTATACCATCATGTTAAACTTGAATAAAAGTTGGGTGCAAAAGCAGGGGGACTTCTTTGTGGAATCTCCGATTGTTTTGTTTACGGCGATAATCTGGTTTTTGAAGTTGTATGAAAACGGCAAATACTGTACGTTCCCACATGCCATTGAATTGCTTAATAAAAGGTACGAGGATGTATTTACAATCTTGACAAGCTATCCTGAGCTTGAGAATTATCTGAGTCCTTTTATTGACGCATGGAAAGGCGGTGCCAGCGAGCAGTTGATGGGCCAGATTGCATCCGCCAAAATTCCGCTGTCCAGACTGATAAGCCCGCAACTTTATTGGGTGATGTCCGGTAGTGACTTCACGTTGGACATTAATAATCCGAAGGAGCCTAAAGTTCTGTGTGTCGGCAACAATCCCGATAGAATTTCCATTTATGGTGCTGCTTTAGGTCTGTATAACTCCCGTATCGTTAAGTTGATAAACAAGAAGAAGCAACTCAAAAGTTGTGTAATCATTGACGAGCTACCCACGATTTTCTTTAAAGGTCTGGATAATCTGATAGCCACGGCACGAAGCAACAAGGTGGCGGTTGTGTTGGGTTTTCAGGACTTCAGCCAGTTGAAACGCGACTATGGTGACAAGGAGGCCGCCGTTATCATGTCAACTGTGGGTAATGTTTTCAGCGGTCAAGTGGTGGGTGAAACGGCCAAAACACTATCAGAAAGGTTTGGAAAAATCCTGCAAAAGCGGGAATCTGTTAGCATCAACCGCAGTGACACTTCCACTTCCATCAGTACGCAATTGGATAGTCTGATACCTGCCAGCAAAATCAGTACACTCTCACAAGGTATGTTTGTCGGTGCTGTAACGGACAATTTCGGAGAGACTATAGATCAGAAGATTTTCCATGCACAGATAGTGGTGGATAATGATGCGGTACAGAAAGAGACTGCCGCTTACCAACCCATTCCTGAAATCAGCAGTTTTCTGGACGAGAACGGTAATGATACAATGGAGCAACAGATACAAGTCAACTATCGACAAATCAAGCAGGATATTGTGGAATTAGTAGAGAATGAACTGATACGCATTGAGAATGACCCAGAACTCAAGCACCTATTAGGTAACAATGACAGTTAATAGTAAAGGGGGAGACACTTATAGCAGCATTTCTGCTCTTTTTACGGCAATATCAAAAATACTTGATATTGCCGCAAATATTTTAAAAGGGTCAAGTGTCAATATGAAGTTTTTTTGCAATATTATCTACAAATGTATCACAACATTCCATCAAATCTTTTATAATCATTGTATCAATCTCTATTTTGTCGCCTTGCTTATTATATCCGCTTCTATGTATAACATGGTTTCTTGTATCTTTAAAATGTTTTGTCAATTTATCATCTTTAGGTATTTCCACATCAAAAGCAGACTTATACAATTTTCTTACCTTGTTTTCTAAATCACTATAGGGTATGCTATTTATTAAAGTTTTAACTATTTCAACTTTCTGTTGCTTACTTTTTTTTAAGTATTCCTTTTGTTGAAAAAGAGGATGATTATCGACTATTTTTCCAAGAAACAAAGGATTTGCTTTTGTAAGATTGACTACAGTTAACCATAGAAATGTTTCAAAATATGATATTACACTAACATAAATTTGTCTATGAAAAATTTCTAATAACGAAGAATCATCTATTTTAGCAGATAATAAAATCATAACTTTAGACATTGATTCTTTATAATATATATAACTATTAAACGTAGAGGATTCAGATTCGTATTTATATTCATCATAAGCCTCTGAATCAAAACTATCTAATTGCCAATAATCAACCCAAACTTGATTATTAGAATCTAATCCCTTTATTTTGTGCAAAATATCTTGGGGTGAATTACTATCGAACTTGACAATGTAGCCATATAGAGCACCATCGTATCCTTCATCCTCATAAATATCATAATTGACATTTGATAGTTCATCAACGGTTATATCCAACAAAGATGCCAATTTTAATTCTTGTTGTTCTTTCTGCCTTTCTATAATATATTCATCAATTGTACTCATGAGCTATTTTCCTATATAAAAACCATTCCTACCATCTTCTCCTTTACCCACAAATTTAATAATATGTATATTATTCATAAGTTCTTTATTTTCTGGGATTTTATTATCAAACATTATAAATTGATAATTCCATATTTTTTCATTGCAATATCGAAAGAAGGCATTTAGTATGCTGTTATCAAGTTGATCTTCTTGGGTGATTTCTTGATGTTTGTCATAATGGGCTGTCAGTGGAGAATCAATAACAAGTAAGCGAGAGAAAGGAATACTTTTTTCGTAACAATAATCTAATAAAGCAATCATTATTGCTGTAAATGAAACTGCACGTTTACCTTTACCATATAATTGTCTTCCTTTTCCACTAAGAACAAAATCAAAAGTTGGTTGATATTCAAATGATATAGTTTCTGTATCAGGAAATTTCCAATCAGACAATATTTGTTTTACAGTATTCATATAATCAGATGCAATATCAGTTCTATTTTCAGTTGGATGTATTGCTTTAGTATTTGCTAAACTATCTTTTAATTGACTCAGCTGAACTGACAGTATTCGTACATCATCTTCCAAATTAGTCAATGTTGTTTTTTTCTCAATAATTATTTCAGCTTGTTCTAAACTTTCTTTTAAGAGAGATAAGTCTGGTTCTATTTTATCTATCTTACAAGTCAGATTAGATAATTTATTTTTTATTACTGAAATCTCATCGTAGAGTTTTTTTATTTTACCCTCTTTCTCAGTTATAAGATTGTCAATATCATTATACTTAGATTTTATGGAAATATATTCATTTTGAATTGCCGTAAGAAAATTTGAAGATTCTATGTTTTCCACTATTTCTTTTGCTATAAACTCTCCACATAGAGGACATTTTACAAAGCTTAATTCTTTGTATAAGTTTCTTCCTTCATTTATAAATTCAAGTCTTTCTAAATCAATTCTATAATGTTCTTTTAACAATTTCATTCTCTCCAAAAATTCATTATTAAACATAAATTCTGAAGATAAATCTTCTAAGTTCGAACTTATTTCTTTTTTTTGTTTATACAATTGTGATAATGTTAATGAAGTTTTTTCTATTTCTATTTTATAATATTCTAATAATCTTGAATCTTTTAAATTCACATATGAAACATCACCTATTTCGACAATTTTATTATTTTTCTTTTCTATCTCTTCTGTCACATAGTCTATTTTTCCTTGGATCCTTGATTTTCTGATTTTTAAGTCCTCTTCAGGAATATATGAAGAATCATCGTGTCCTGTCATCAAATATGACAAGATATTACGACATTTAAGATATAAGGCAGGATTTGTTTCTATATAAAAAGGAGATTTTTCATTAAGTATCCTTGTTTCATCTACAAAAATTAAGTGCCTTATTGTTGAGAAGGTTAATTTATGTAGTTTACTTGGATTGATCTTTATTCTTATATCTGAGACATCTACTAATGATAATAAAAATGAAGAATAACTATTCGCTGACTGAGCGTTTATTTTATATTCATCATACTTTATACTATCATCATAGTATTCCATAATAGAACATGGTTTTACCTTTACAGAAGGTCCATTTAACTTTCTATGTATCGTGTAAAATTCTTCTCCATAGGTATGAATTTCCATTAAAAAGTCTGTATAACCTGTACCCTCCAATGGAATCTTTGGATTACTGGATTTTCCCAATAAAAATTCTATAACAGAATAGAGAGATGTTTTACCTGTGTCAGAAGGTCCATAAACTACGTTACAACCTTTAACAAAGTTTATTTGAGAATCTTGAACCAATTCTCCTTTTGCCACTACACTCTTTATATAGAAACCTTTATTAGCCATTTTTATTGTATTAAAATAGATTCTTTAGTAAATTCATTTCCCCACTTTCCGATATTGCACTCAATATAAGTATTTAAATCTTCATCAGAATAATTTTTAAAATAATCACAAACCCAGAGAGCTATACTATTAAGTTTATTATAATATTCACTTGTCATATATTGCACAAATATTTCTCCGGCTTTTGTTATTTGATATTCAAATTTATTATTTTCAATATTCAATACTACTAATTCTTTTGATAATAATATATTTAAAGCATTGGATATGTTTTGATGATTGCTAATGTAAATACTTGCTCTATATGGAATATCAGGATGAATACTGGAAGGAGCATTTTTTATATCTCCAGAATGAATAACAAAATATTCATAAGCTACTAACCGATCTCTTTCTATTGTCTTTTTATGAACATTCATAATAACCAATAGCCGTAAAGCTATTTCAAGATTACTATTTAATAATTTTATTGTTTTATTTTCCATATCAATTTATCTTCATTTGAAAGTTGAAAACATACACCACGTAATTCATTACTTCCGATTTTAGGTGCTAATAAATTTTGTTTAACTTGAAAATGAGACGCTTCTTTAGTTACAGCCTTAACTCTTTCATATCCAGAATCATAATCCTCATCATATGTATCTCCGACATGATTTAATACATCATTTTTTAATTTCTCAAACTCGTCATCTGTAGCTGGAGATATTTCCTTACTTATCATAGCTACAGACTCTGCTTTATAAAAAGATTCTCTTGATCGAGAAAAGTGTTTGTCATATGTGGAACCTGTAATATTTTTAATAGTAATATCATAGGACGAGTCCTCTGTGTAAGCATCCAACAAGTGCTTAATATATGCAACTTCATTGACGGCAACATTGTTAGGTACTAAAATATTATATGATGGCAGACTATTAATTCCACCTCCAAAATAAAAGAAATAATAGTGACCTTCTTTTTTCAGATCATCTATAAAACAATCAGGAGATATACAATCAATTATTTCAAAATTGAAGTTATCAAAGTAATCCAATAATTCTCCGGCAAGAAGTATTGATTGCTTTTCTATTATCTTATTATGAATTTTGGTATTCCAGTCACTTTTTAATTTATTTTTTAGCAGTTTTCCTTTATCTTTTATCAAATCAAGAAGACTTGGTGATATTCCTAAAGGAGCCATAAAATAGTATTTTGATGGGACAGATATCGCTTTGCTAAATGAATAATATATCAGTTTACCAAATTCTATGTTAATGTCAGAATACGTCAATGCATTTTTATAATGTTTGCATTGATATAGATCATATTTATCCTGTGATAAATCAATATATGCACAAATATCCCTTCCCTTATCTCCAGCACCACCAATTCTATATACATCCTTATATTTAGATTTTAGACAAGCATATGCCCATACAGCTACCAATTCCTCATAAGTATCCTCATCCATTAAGGCTAAACGTTCTTTGGGGGCAATATCATAACGTAATCTTTCTTCATTAGAAAGCATATGTATTCTTGTTGGTTCTATAACGGCTTCTTTTGTAATTTGTTCTTTATTATGCATATATGAAACTATCTTTTATAAATTTCGTTACAAAAAAAAGAGATTAAACATGGATTAGACAGAATTTTATCTTTCTGTTGTTCCATTATCTCAATTGCTGGAGTGCATTCTTGATATATTTTCTGTTGTTTCATAATATTCTACAGTTAAACGCTGTTGACTAATCAGACACTGTAACTATGATATGCAGTGTTGACTTTATTTTTTGCTAAAATACAAAGTAAAGATGAAATAATCATAATTTGAACAAATAAATTAGTGCATTATATTCAATTATAGAGACTTCTTTCAATTATGAAGAGAAATAAAAATATACGCTATGTAAAAAATGGCAAAACTACTATATTTTGTTATTTACGTCAATGAGCGCCAATCTCCGCCATCTATTCCTCATACCTTCAATCTTGTAACATATTATCAATTAATATCCTACATTCGCACCGACGGGCTAAAGTTTACCCGGTAATAATCATTATTGTATCATTTTAATTTTAGAATTTATGGCAAAGAAAAAACAAGAACAAGAGCAGCAAGGTCAAGAAGAGCATGTAATGGCAGTCCTCGACAAAAGAACGAACAAGACCGCAGTCGTTTCCAAAATGAACGAGCAGGACGGCAGTCTCGAAATCGTACCACCCGACAAGAAGAACAACAACAGCTTCCTAAAGCTGGACCGCACATCACCGTTGGAACTGTTCTTCACGAATTTCAAGAACCAGTACAACAATCCCACAAGTTTCAGTTTCTTCCTTATCCCTCTCGCTGTATTGGAAAAGACCCTGAATGCCGTCATCCAGATCCGAAAGGGGGAAGACCCCGGACCGGAAGGCAAAAAACTGGTAGAGAACAGTGAACTGAACGATGAAGGGCGTATCGCCAAACTCGCCAGACGCTACAAGTTCGACGAGCACCAGCTTCCCTGGAAGGAACTCAGTGCGCTGGGAGTGGACAAGCAACTGTTGTTTGAAAACCATTGCATGGGTGAAATGCTCAAGGGCAGAATCACTTCCACCGCCTTCCCCATCAGTAAGGAAGTCAACGGCGTCAAGCAGGACATGGGTGAGGCCTGTTTTCTCTGTGTCAAGGGTGAGGACGGCAAGGTACAGCTGAAAACACTGAGCAGGCTCGACAAGCCGCAATATGACCTGCCCGCCTATAAAGGCGTATTCACGGACGAGGAAAAACAGAAACTCCAGGATACCGGAACACTGGGAGGAATAAAGGAGATGAAGGATACCTACACAGGAAAAGTATGCAACTGTTACGTGGCTTTCCATGAACCGAGCAACCGTATCATCACGATGCCCGTGGACGCCATCAAGATACCGGACTACATCTACGGGAAAAGGCTGGACGACAAGCAGAAGCAGGCCCTCGCATCAGGCGGGCAACTTTCCATCAATGACATACAGCGCAAGAACGACACGCTTCTTTCCGGCGTGGCCTTTGTCGATCCGAGAATCATGGACATCGCATTCAAGCAGGCCGGAGAACAGCTGAAAGTGAACGACACCATCATGGGAGCCAGAATCACCCCCGAACAGAAAAAGATGCTGGAAAACCATGAAATGGTATATATCGAGAATATGCGCTACAAGGGCAGGACATTCTCCGATGACGTGCGCTTCAGCAACAAGAGCAATAACCTTCTCATAGGAAAGAACGCGAGGGAGTACAAGCCGAATCTTGAAAACCGGAAACAGGACCAGAAAAAGGAAAGCAAGCAGACGGCACGTCACGCCGCATCCTTCACGCCCAAACCCAAGAAAAACAGCTTTTCCGTGGCATAGTCTTACGGAAACGGCCACACTTCACATATATACCCGATTACCACACCGATGGCTGTCGGGTATATGTTTAATGAATACATGGAATCATCCAACGTAAAAACAAACCGATTATGCAACATAACAATACACCAGAGGGAGAACTGTCATACTTTGAAACGGCTCTCCTTCTTCATTTACGGAAAAGCCATCCCCACATGGCCGGGAATCCGAATTTTCTCAGGTCAAGAGCCGATGAAGCAGCCAATGTCTATGAACATTCCATACGTGACGGTCTGACCGTCACGCAGGCATTGGGACAGTCGGACGCCGTGCTCTACCGGGACTTGCAGTTTTCCAAGTTCGACACCCTTTTTGAAGTGGTGTCGGAATGGTTCCCGGAAGTGCCCCCTGAAAAGCGGAAGGGTCTCTGCCTGGGATTACTGCCGTCCGCAGAAGCCGTATTCAACAAATATCCCATAGACGACAGGTTTGAGGCTTCCCCTTCCTACCGTATCCTCACCATCGAACTGACAGGTTTCATCCAATCAAATATAGAACAATATGGCATATAACAAGCGACAACATCTGGCGGACAACATGGCCGCACTTGAATACCTGTTCATGCGCCCGGAGTTTTGTCTCACCGAAGAAGGGCGCAAAGTATTGAACGGCTACACCGGTTTCGGAGGACTGAAATGTATCCTCAATCCGGCAGAAAAAGACACGGACATCGGAAAGTGAACGGCTGACAGGGAACTGTTCCCTCAGGTGAGGCTGCTGCATGAACTGCTTCGGGAGTATTCCACGGACGAGAAGCAGTACAAGGAGTATATACAAAGCCTTAAAAATTCCGTACTTACCGCATTCTATACCCCCGAAGCGGTGGCATCCGTCATACAGAGGACGTTGCAGGCATCGGGTGTCGTCCCCGGACGTTTTCTTGACCCTTCCGCAGGTACCGGAGTTTTCATCAGCCCTCTGAAGGACGTGCCTGAAATAACCTGCTTTGAGAAGGACAAGCTCACCGGAAGGATTCTCTCCGCGCTCTATCCGGACAGCAAGGTCATTATAGACGGCTTCCAGACCATACAACCTTATTATAACGGTTATTTCGATGTGGTATCCTCCAATATCCCGTTCGGAGATACCAGAGTATATGACCGTGACTTTGACCGCAGTGGCGATCCGGTACGCAAAGGGGCACTCAACGCCGTACACAACTATTTCTTTTTGAAAGGCATGGATACGCTGCGGGAAGGCGGCATAATGGCTTTCATCACGACTTCGGGAGTCATGGACTCGCCCGGCAACCGTCCCATACGGGAATGGCTGGTGAACCACGCCGGACTG
>OJMG01003850.1_pt1 | contig 10960 bp, 8 predicted proteins | sample 1597141 | NCBI WGS metagenome assembly OJMG01 (sample SAMEA2452119, study PRJEB22498) | human gut metagenome | biome: human feces; feature: human gut; material: feces | place: Australia | collected 2012
GGGTATTTATACAGGGTGACAAGTCCCAGAGTGGAGGATGTGATCGATGAGATGCTGGCGATCTTAAGTGACCGGGAGGCAATCATCCAGAAGAAAGAGCTGGAACATGCCCAGGCTACGATCAACAGTGTGTACAGGGATGGGCTGTAAGACAGAGTTGAAGGGATTTTTACTGGCTGTTATTGTTGATAAATATGGATAAATATGATAAAGTTACTGTAACAGTCAGGACACAGTCAGGCAGATGTTTTCCGGATCATAACAGGGAGATAATTGTCATATTTTTCGCTGTATCTGACAGAAGTACGGAAAAGAAATGGGAGGAACAACGTATGCGAAATTTAAAAAAAGCATTATGCGGTATTATGACAGGAATGATGATCATTACCGCAGCACCGGCAGCAATTCCGGGAACAGGATTTGTAACAGAGGTACAGGCGGCAACCATCGGAACACCGAAGATGGTATCCGTTAAAGCTGTAGGAAAGAGCACCGTAGCTGTGAAATGGAGTGCTGTAAAAGGCGCGGCAGGTTACCGTGTTATGAGAAAGACAAACAGCGGTAGATGGGTAAACCTGAAAGATATTGCAGGAGCCAGCAAGGTTTCCTATTCCGATACGAAGGTCAGCGTAGGAAATAAATATACTTACACAGTAAGAGCTTACACAAAGAACAAGAAGACCATGAGCAGCTACAACAAAACAGGTCTTTCCGCTGTTGCCGGAATCAGCACACTGAAGCTGAGCAAGAGCACATTATCTGTTTTTGCAGGTTCTTCTTACACACTGAAGGTTACAGGAGCTAAGATTTCTCCTAAGTGGAGTTCCAGCAATACCAAGGTTGCTACAGTCAGCAGCACAGGTAAAGTTAGCGGAAAGAAAGTGGGAACAGCTAAGATCACAGCCAAACTTGGCGGACGTACCTTCACCTGCACAGTTAAGGTAAAAGAGAAACCGGTTTATGAGGCAAGTGCCACAGTTAAGAATAATTATGCGAAGCTGATCAATGCGGTTAAGAGTAATGGTGGTAAGCTTACTTATGTTTCTGGTACCAGCAGTTCAAAATTTACCACAACGATTACTTATTCCAGCTCAGATTCTAAACTTCATATCAGTCATATAAATAATATTGCTAAAGTAAATATTTACATAACAGGAACAAAAATCGATCAGATAAAGGTTTATTGTGAGGAATTTAATAATAAATATGTTTCAACATTAGATGCAACAACCTGGAATGGTTCTAATCTGAAATTTTATAATACCAGAACCAATAAACCAGGAAGCGATGACAGACAGAGTATGGCGAATACATTTACAAGTATTACATTTGATGCAGTAAATAAAATTTTACAGTCAAACGTAAATCTTACTCTGAAAAGCCTTGGTTTTACAAGATATAACGGTTAAAAAAGCCGGATATTATTTGCGTTTAAAGACATAACAAACCGAAAATCCCGAAACTGCAACAGCATTTCTGATATAAACAACAGATCAGAAACAGCAGCAGTTCCGGGACTTTTTATTGGAATTGGAAATACACGCGAGATTTTCTGAAAATACTTGACCTAAAGTCAACTTCATACTTTATACTATAGATACGGATATCGGCGGCTGGAGATTTTCTGCCGCTGATATTATGTTATAACGTGTAAAATACCGGGCGACGGAGAAATTTTTTATCCGGAAAATGTAAGATCAAAAAAGGAGGATACAACAATGCTGGATGGAGCAAAAAAACATTTTGGTTTTGGTTACATGAGACTTCCAATGAACGGTGATGAAGTGGATATCGAGCAGACCAAACAGATGGTAGATTATTTTCTGGAGAATGGGTTTAACTACTTTGATACTGTTCATGGTTATCTTGAGGGAAAAAGTGAGAAAGCTATTAAGACATGCCTCGCTGACAGACATAAAAGAGATGAGTTTATTCTTACCAATAAACTGACAAATTTCTATTTCAAGAAAGAAGAAGATATCCGTCCGCTTTTTGAGCAGCAGCTGGAAGCCTGTGGAGTAGAGTATTTTGATTATTATCTGATGCATGCACAAAGTGCGGAGATCTTTAAATACTTTAAAGAGCGCCATGCATACGAGACTGCTTTTGCACTGAAAGAAGAAGGAAAAATAAAACATGTGGGAATTTCCTTCCACGACAGAGCAGAAGTTCTGGATGCGATCCTTACCGAGTATCCGCAGATCGAAGTGGTTCAGATCCAGTTTAACTATCTGGATTATGAGGACCCGGCAGTACAGAGTAAAAAATGCTACGAAGTCTGTCGTAAGCACAACAAGCCGGTGCTTGTTATGGAGCCTGTAAAAGGCGGAAGCCTTGTAAACCTTCCTGAGGAGGCAAAAAAAGTTCTTGAGGATCTTCACGGCGGAAGTCCTGCAAGCTATGCCATCCGTTTTGCGGCCGGATTCGAGGGAATTGAGATGGTTCTTTCCGGTATGAGTACCCTGGAGCAGATGAAGGATAACTTAAGCTTCATGAAAGACTTCAAACCGCTGACAGAGGAAGAGCATGCAGCAGTAAAGAAAGTCTGCGATATCATCCACAGCAAAAACCTGATTCCATGTACAGCCTGCAGATACTGCATCGACGGCTGCCCGAAACACATCTCCATCCCGGATCTCTTTGCCTGCATGAACACCAAACAGATCTATCATGACTGGAATGCAGATTATTACTACAACAACGTGCATACCGTAGACCACGGAAAAGCATCCGACTGTGTGGAGTGTGGAAAATGCGAGAAGGCATGTCCGCAGCATCTGAAGATCCGCGAACTTCTGAAAGAGGTTGCCAAGGGGTTCGAAAAGAAATAAAAGCGAAGCGTAATGCGAACGCCCATCTGAAAAATTGAAAAAATCGTTCATAATAAAATCCCTCTGGAAAATGTCCGCCAAAAGACATTCCCAGGGGGATTTTTGACTCTTAATACAACGAGATCACCGACTGCCGGTCCACGATCTCAACATCCAGGGCAGGCTGGCAGGAGGAGCTGACAGAGCCGGTGCGGATCTTTTCCAGGAGAAGACTGGTGGCAAGGAGTGCTTTCTGGGGGATGTTCTGGGAGACGGAGGTCAGCTTGGGCAGAGTGTACTGGCACAGTGTCAGGTTATCATATCCGATCACAGAGAGATCCACAGGGATGCGGTAGCCGCCCAGGCGGGCACCTTCCATAATTCCGATAGCACAGATATCTGCCGTAGTTACCGCAGCGGTAACTGGAGAGCTGTTGGATGCGATCTCACGGCCGGCTTGGATACCGCCCTCATAGGAAGGAGAGTACTCATAAACGTAATCCGGGTTAAAAGCAATATGGTTCTCCTCCAGCGCCCGTTTATAGCCATTGAAACGGCTGGTAAGAACGTGGTTGTTTTTGTAATCGGCCACAAAGGCAATGGCGGAATGACCGTGATTGATCATATATTTTGTGGAAAGGTAAAGACCCTTCTCATCATTGGAAGTGATATTGATAAGATTGGGGTGTTCCAGTTCACAGTCAAAAGTGGCGATGGGGCAGGTGGCGGAATCCATCAGCTTTGCCATGTATTCGCCGGCGGCAGGATAAAGAATGATGATTCCGTCTACATTCCAGTTCTTCAGAAGGGAAATGATATCCGCATTTTTTGATACAGAGCGGATCATGGTGAAATATTCATTTTTCTGCAGTTCACTCTCAATGGTACCGATCATGGTGCTGACATAAGGGTTCTCAAAATAGTTGGTTCCCAGGAGCACATCTTTTTCATCGAGGGAAATGATGATGCCGATGATATGGGATTTTTTATTGGATAAGCTCCGGGCATTCAGGTTGGGAACATATCCGTATTCTTCTATGATCGCATTGACCTTGTCTCTGGTTTTCTGGGAAACGCGGCTGGTTTTGCCGTTGATCACATTGGAGACGGTCATCATACTGACGCCGGCCAGGTCTGCGATATCTTTTAATGTCATACTACACACCTCTGTTCTTCCATAGCAGTTTTCGGGAAGGAAACTGCTGTCATACATACATATAAAAAATTCTGACACATTTCTCAGGTAAAAATACAATGAAAAATCCAGAATTTATGTATCCTCTTATTACAGGTTTACAAGGTTTAAACACGAAATATAAATGTTCGAAAAAACGGTTTATAAACTATATATATTATAGTCCAACATAGTGAAAAAATCAATGTACGATTGCGGGAAAATAAAAAATGCAGCCTTGGAATATGAAAAATGCACAAAAATCCCATATAAATACTAGAAAAAATCGACGAAATAATAAAAATATATTGACGAATCTCTATGCACGTGATAAATTAACAATAGATTTATCGCTAAACTAAAAGGAACGGAAAACGTAGTCAAAAAACGGAATTTTCAGTATTGCGATCTTCCAGTTCCTTTGGACATGGGAGGATTTCCTGTGCCCATACCTGGTAATTACAAACAAAGACAAACAGCTTCTTGCCGTTGGTCTTAAGATGTTTAACGGACAGTATTCCACAGATTATGGTGCACTGTTTGCGGCAACTGCCATTTCCATCATCCCGGTACTTCTGATCTATCTGTTCTTCCAGAAACAGTTTATCGCCGGAATCGCAGCATCTGCTGTAAAGGGCTGCTGGCATACAGATAATATAATAAACGGAGGGACATAAATGCAGGACATATATAAATTAGAAACACATCCTCTGGCATTAAGCGAAAATATGATCACAGGGGACAAATACAGGATTACTTTTCTCACAGAGGGACTGATCCGTCTGGAGTATGATGAGGAGGGCGTATTTGAGGACCGCCCCACGCAGATGGTGTTTTTCAGGGATTTTCCAAAAGCGGACTATCGTGTAGTGCGTACAGAGGATGGGATCGAGGTCCATACGAAAAGAATCCACCTTATTTATAATGAGAAGGAATTTACCAGCTGGGGCTTAAGCATTCAGGTAAAAGGAAACTACAGCATCTGGTACCACTACGGAGAAGAGATCCATGATCTGAAGGGAACCGTCAGAACGCTGGATATGGTGGACGGAGCAACAGAGCTGGAGCATGGTATTCTTTCCAGGTTCGGATATTCTCTGGTGGACGACAGCAGATCGCAGGTGCTTCTGCCGGACGGCTGGATCGAGCCAAGAAGAAAGGGCATCAAGGATCTGTACTTCTTCGGATACGGACATGACTACAAAGAAGCGCTTCATGATTTTTACAGACTTTGCGGAAAAACACCGATGCTTCCAAGGTTTGCTCTCGGAAACTGGTGGAGCAGATATTATAAATATTCTGAGGAAAGCTACAATGAGCTGATGGATAAATTTCAGGAAAAAAATATCCCGTTCACGGTTGCCGTTATTGATATGGACTGGCATGTGACCGATGTTGACCCGAAATATGGAAGCGGATGGACCGGATATACCTGGAATAAAGAGCTCTTCCCGGACCCGAAGCGTTTCCTGGACGGTTTACATAAAAGAGGAATGCGTACCACATTAAATGTACATCCTGCAGACGGCGTACAGGGCTGGGAAGAAATGTATGAGGACATGGCAAAGGCCATGGGTGTGGATTATGAAAATGAGGACCCGGTAGTATGCGATCCGGCAAGTCCGAAATTTATGGAAGCCTATTTCAAATATCTTCATCATCCGAGAGAGGAAGAAGGTGTGGATTTCTGGTGGATCGACTGGCAGCAGGGAAGCAACTGCAAGATCGAAGGGCTTGATCCTCTGTGGATCTTCAACCACTTCCATTTCCTGGACAGTGCCAGAAACGGAAAACGTCCCATGACCTTTTCCAGATATGCAGGTCCCGGAAGCCACAGATATCCGATAGGCTTTTCCGGAGATACTCATATTACCTGGGATTCCCTTGATTTTCAGCCATACTTTACATCCACAGCCTCCAACATCGGTTATGGATGGTGGAGCCATGATATCGGCGGACATATGCTTGGATATAAGGATGACGAGATGACCGCCCGCTGGACACAGTACGGGATTTTTTCCCCGATCATGCGTCTTCACAGCTCATGCAGTGACTTCAACGGAAAAGAGCCGTGGCGTTTCAAAAAGGAGACAGAGGTTGTCATGGAAGAAGCTCTCCGTGAGCGCCACAGAATGATGCCGTATCTTTATACCATGAACTACAGAAGCTATCAGGAAGACCTTCCACTGGTGGAGCCCATGTATTATGAATATCCGGAGGCACCGGAGGCATATGAGGTAAAAAATCAGTACTTCTTCGGCGACCAGCTGATGGTAGCGGCTGTGACAACACCGAGAGTAAAAGGCCTTAATGTAGCAAAGACAGCAGTATGGCTGCCGGATGGGGTGTGGTATGATCTTTATACAGGTCTGCGCTATGAGGGCGGAAGAATGGTGGATATGTACCGTACTCTGGACAGTATTCCGGTTCTTGCAAAAGCAGGCGGCATTCTTGTGATGACCGATGAGATCCGTGGAACAGAGGCAGAAAAGAATCCGGAAAGCCTGAATATCCGGGTATTCCCGGGAGCTGACGGAAACTTCAGATTGTATGAGGATGACAACGAAACCTGTGCTTACGAAAACGATGCCTGTGTATTTACGGAAATGGATTATAAGGAAAAGGATCAGGTAGTGTTTACCATTCATCCCGCACAGGGAAAAACAGAGCTGATCCCGGCAAAGAGAGCTTATACCGTGGAGTTCTGTAATTTTGCGAAAACAGGAACAGAGACTGTGAAGGTTCTGGTTAACGGAGCAGAGACTGAGGCTGCTGTAAAATATGAGGAGAAGCTTCAGAAGATCTGTGTGGAAGTGGAAGCAGACACAGCGGCAGAGGTGCAGATCATTCTCGCTGGCGAAGTGGCAGATAATCAGACAAAAGAGCGTGTCTTTGATTTCCTGAACCAGGCAGAGATCGGTTTTGTACTGAAGGACAGATTATATCAGCTGATCACAGCCGGAAAGAAGCTGCCGGTTCTTTTATCTGAGCTTCAGTCTATGGAACTGGACAAGGATCTTTACGGAGCACTGATAGAGATCCTGACTGCGTAAAACATGAATAAAATCGCGTTTCCAAACCATACTATCATTATTATCAAAAGAAAGGATGATCATAATGATATTAAAGGAAAAAGAACGCACAGTGATCCAGGATCTTCAGACACAGGAAAAAAGCTGCATTGAAAAATACGGAAAATACGCACAGCAGGCCAGGGATCCGGAGCTTAAAAGCTTATTTCAGACTCTTCAGAAAAAAGAGCAGGAGCATTACGATTCCCTGAGCCAGGTGCTTTCCGGTACAGTTCCCCAGGTAAACTGCAACGACAGTGACGGCCGTGATTACCAGCCAAAGGCTGCTTACACATCGGTGATGTCCTCAGAGGATAAGGAACACGATGCTTTTCTTGCAACAGACTGTATCGGAACAGAAAAGCTGATTTCCGGAGAATACAACTCGGAGGTTTTTGCTTTTGAAGACAGTGGTGTGCGGAAGCTTCTGGCTGATATCCAGGTGGAAGAGCAGAACCATGCGGAGATGCTTTACAAATATAAGGCTGCGAACGGAATGTTCTGAGTTACTGCTCTGATATATAAAAAAGAGGGAGGATTTCAGTGATGGAATTCTTCCTTTTTTTGTTATATAATCAGGAGAGCAGCAGGGAGAAATACTTTCCTGCAAAGAGAGGAGAAATAAACATGAAGGGAACCAGCTGTGAATTCTGCGCAAATTATACTTACGATGAAGAATGCGACGAATATTACTGCGATATTAATCTGGATGAAGACGAGTACTATCGTTTTGTGAGCAGCGACTATAAGGAATGTCCGTATTACCGTTCCGGGGATGAGTATAAAGTAGTACGCCATCAGATGTGACAGCGACAGGTATTTGGCGGGATATTTTTGCAATGTGCGTCTGTACATAACACTTGTCTTTGTGAGAGAGGCCTTGCGAAACTGATGCACATCAGCCCGCTGATCGGACTTATATATCTGAAAGTTTAAAAAATAATTAAGGAAGCTTATATCTGGAGGAGTACAAAATGTCAACATCTATGGTAAAGGGAAATCCGCTGAAGCTGATGGTGCAGTTTGCGCTGCCGCTTCTTCTGGGAAACCTTTTGCAGCAGACTTATAATATTATTGATGCAGCTATCGTGGGACAGATCCTGGGAGCCAAGGCACTGGCAAGTGTTGGTGCCACCAGCAGCGTGCAGTTTCTGGTTCTGGGTTTCTGCATAGGAATCTGTGCCGGTTTCGGAGTACCCGTGGCAAAATATTTCGGCGCAGAGAAGAAGGATACCATGCGGAATTACATATTTAACGGCGCAGTGCTTACAGCAGGAGCAGCAGTTGGGCTTACATCTGCGTGCGTGATCCTTTGCAATCAGATCCTGCATATTCTTTCTGTGCCGGAAGATATTTATGTCAATGCGTATCGGTATATCCTGATTATCTTTCTGGGAATCCCGTTTTCACTGCTGTATAATTATCTGTCCAGTATTCTGAGATCTGTGGGTGACAGCAGGACACCGTTTATCTTTCTGGCGTTTGCAGCAGTGCTGAATATTTTTTTGGATCTGTTCTGCATTGTTGTGCTGAAATGGGGATGCGCGGGTGCTGCCATTGCGACCATCACGGCACAGGCCATCAGTGGTATCTGCTGTCTGATTGTGATCTCACGGAAAATGGAACTGATGTGGCTTGGAAAAGACGACCGCCACATGAGAAAAGAAGCAGCACAGGAACTTCTTCTTATGGGAATTCCCACAGGATTGCAGTATTCTATTACTGCTATCGGAAGTATGGTAATGCAGTCTGCAAACAACGGACTGGGAAGTGTGTATGTATCTGCGTTTACAGCAGCTATGAGGATCAAGCAGTTTGCCATGTGCCCGTTTGATGCGGTCTCAACGGCAGCATCTGTGTTCTGCAGTCAGAATCTTGGTGCAAAACAGCCGGACAGGATCCGAAAAGGACTTCGCCAGGCAGTTACTATTGGAGTGGCGTACGGTGCTTTGATAGGACTGGTACTGATCTTTGGCGGTCGGACACTGACACGGATCTTTGTAAACAAAAGCGCGGTGGATGTGTTGGATGCCTCTGCAAAATATCTGAGATACCTGGGATTCTTCTTCTGGAGTCTTGGTATTCTCAATGTAAATCGTATGGTGACACAGGGACTTGGCTATTCCGGAAGAGCAGTATTTTCCGGTGTAACTGAGATGATCGCGCGTGTGATCGTAAGTGTTGGGTTCGTTGGAACTTATGGATTTACAGCGATCTGCTGTGCAGACCAGGCAGCGTGGATCTCCGCAAGCTGCTATATTCTGCCAACATGTCTGATGTGCGTACGCAGGGCAACAGAAAAAATGAAGTAAGATAACATATTTCATGCAGAACTGCCAGATGGAAACTGGCAGCTGCCTGAAGAATTTTACAGATAAGTGAGAAATGCAGATTTTCCGGAAACGCTATAAGAAGTTTTCTGTGGAAAATCTGCATTTTTGTGTTGAAATATGTGAAAAAAATCTGCAGTCTGTAACAGAACTGTATGCATAATTGCATAATACAGAGGAAGATGCCGCCCGGATTTGTAAAAATTGGTGTGTTTACATTTGAAAAAAATATCTTTATAATAAAAATATTGGTCTGACAGGTGGAGCCTTTATACCATCCAGACGATGATAATGCTACAGGATTTTGTCTGAGGACAAAGTTTCGGGTAAGCGCCTGACAGACTTATAATAGATTTTTTGACTTGACGGAGGATGTGACAGATTGGATATCATAAAGAAATTCGGGGATATGGTGGGAGAGAGCTCCATCAGGGACCCGGAAAAAGCACGAAAACTTCTTCTCACTGGCTACCGGCTTCAGGAAAAACGTCTGCAGCTTTTTCCTGACAGGAAGCTTCCGGCTTCGGGACAGTATGTAGCCCGTGTAGTCATGCAGAATATTATCAAAGCCCTTGCAAAACCGGACGATACCGCTCTTGTGAGCATTTTTGTACCGGGAGAGCTTCTGACAGCAGCAGGGATCACTCCGTATTCCGTGGAGGCAATGTCCTGCTTCATCGCCGGAACCAGATGCGAGCAGGCATTTCTGGCACAGACGGAATCAGAGGGATTTCCGGAAACCATGTGCTCCTATCACCGGATTTTTCTGGGAGCGTCCATGACAGGGCTGGTGCCGAAGCCGAAATGCACCATTTATACAAATCTTGCCTGTGACGGAAACATGATGACCTTTCCTTATCTGAAACAGAAATATCAGATCCCGGGATTTTATATTGATGTACCTTATGAAAAAAATCAGGATTCCATTAGCTACGTAGCAGATCAGCTTCGTGAGATGAAGAAATTCCTGGAAGATGTTACTGGCAAAAAAATCTCAGAACAGTCTGTACAGCGGGCAGTGGCCAACAGCAACGAAGCGGCATCTTATTACAGCCGCCAGCTTGCTCTCAGGAAAGACCACGATCCGGTAACTTCCCTGACAAATGAGCTGTACGCCATCTTTATGTGCCATCTTCTTGCAGGTTCCCAGGAATCCCTGAAATACACAAAGATGCTTCTCGAAGATGTGAAAAAGGCGCCAAAAGGGGAAGGCCTTCATATTCTCTGGATGCATATGATGCCGTTTTTGCAGGAGCCGGTAAAGGATGTGTTTAATTACAGCCAGAACGTGCACATCAGCGCCTGTGATTTTGTTGCGGATGGCTTTCAGCGGATGCAGCCTGCAGATCCTTATGAGGCCCTTGCGGAAAAAATGGTCAACTGCATTTACAATGGAAGTGTAAAACAGAGAATCCAGCGTGCCCAGGAGCTGGCCGGTCTTACAGAGGCAGACGGAGGGATCCTTTTTGCACACTGGGGATGCAAGGGAACCATCGGAGCTTCCAGCCTGATCAAAAATTCTCTGGAAAACGCAGGGCTTCCAACCATGGTCCTGGACGGCGACGGCTGCAATCC
>OJMG01003851.1_pt1 | contig 10958 bp, 7 predicted proteins | sample 1597141 | NCBI WGS metagenome assembly OJMG01 (sample SAMEA2452119, study PRJEB22498) | human gut metagenome | biome: human feces; feature: human gut; material: feces | place: Australia | collected 2012
AGAGCTGAGTTCGGTTTCTTCGGTGTAGCTGTCTTAACTGCTGTACAAACACCTCTCTTCTGTGGTGCAGATGTGTCTGTAGCTCTTTTCTTCAAAGAATTGTATCCTTTCTGGAGAGCCGGTGCAGTAGATTTCTTTACGGCTGTCTGACGACCTTTTCTTACTAACTGGTTAAATGTTGGCATCTCTTTCACCTCCTATGAAGTAATAATTGGTTACGATTTTAAACAAGTTCTGTTTAAAATGCGCAGAAAAACAGTGCATCGTTTTTCGCACGCTTGTTTATTGTAGTATATCGCAAAAAAAAAGTCAAGGTATTCTGAAAAATATTTTTCAAATCATACCTTGACTTTTTCTTCATTTTTATTCTGTACTTACGGATCCTTCGATTATTTCTCCGTCTTTTACTTTTTTGATCAATCCAATGATCTCAGCCACTGAATCTTCATCCGGATACGTTACATAAAGCTCTTCATCTCCTGAAGAATAGCAGATATCTGTTCCCCCGGTTCCATCCGCTGCCACGGAATAAATATTCCATTTTGCATTGGTTCTGAGCTGAGTCTTGATCAGCGACTGGATCTGGCTGGAAGTAAAGTTCGTATCCACACCATCGCTGACGCTTTCAATAATATCGCTTGCCCCACGGAGCATTGCCGGTGACATCATCTTTTTAATGATTGCAGTGATAACTGCCTGCTGATGGACTCCTCTTCCGTTGTCCCCGTCTGGCAGTGCCTGACGTTCACGGCAAAAAGCAAGTGCACTAATACCATCAAAATGATTCATTCCTTCATTTACATGAATCTCTGCACCCGACTCCCATCCTGTATCAAATTCGAGATCTGATTCAACATCCAGTCCGCCAAGTGCATCAACCACACTGGTCATAGATGTAAAATTAACTCTTCCGAAAAATTCGATATCTGTATCATAAAGTTCTTCCAGCGTCTGCATAGACACATCTACACCATAGATTCCTGCATGTGTCAGTTTGTCGTCCTGTCCTCCGGATACTCCCGGGATTGGTACATAATAATCTCTAGGGGTCGTAATCAGTAATACCTGATGGCTCGTCGGATTGACAACCGCTACGATATTGACATCGCTTCGTCCCTGTTCTGTGATATCACCATTTGTATCAATACCACTCAAATAAACCGCAAATGGCTTTGTAACGCTTTCATCAGATGTATCGCTTTCAATTTCAACAACAATATTGTGCTTATAAATAACCTTTGTATCCTTTGTAAAGGTTGAATACTGTTCCTTGATAATATTACTGTAAGCTGAGTTGTAGATAATCGCATCTACTTCTCCGTCATATAATGCCTGTGCTTCTTCTCCCAGATTACTGTATTCCTGAAGAGTAATGTTCTGTCCCAGTTCCTTTTCAATCTGTTTGACTGCCGACTTCGTCTGGTCTCCACCAGTCGCATACTGAACACCAAATGTATATCCGGCTGCTGCTGATAAAGTATCTGCATTATCATCCGCCTTTACCGCAACTACCATGGAACTTGTTTTCTTATTGCTTCCGGTAATCTTCTGGAATGCATTATTTACTTTTCCTATATAGAAAGAACCCACTCCCAGAATGATGCAGATCAGTATACAGAATATCTTTCCGCCAATTCCTTTTCCTTTTGCCGCTATCTGTGTCAGCAAGGTAATTCCAAGCAGGATCAGCAGCACTCCGATCAGTACCAGGAAATAAGTAGAAGTAAGTACATTGAACAGCATCACATTCACTGCAAGTACTACAGACAGGATAAACTGGATAATTGCAAGTATAATTCCAATCGTTCTGCTTACCCGATTTTTCTTTCTTCCTCTGCGCCGTTTATTTTTACGATTCTTATTATTCTCCGGGTCAGACATCTTTCTTATATTCTGATAGTCTTCTTCCGGTCTTCTTTTCTTCTTATCATTCGAAGATGATTTCTTTTTCGGTCGTTCTCTGTAGTAATCTTCCTCATCATCATAATATCGGGCAGATCTTCGGTCTTCTTCATAAGCATACCGGTTCTTCCCCTTAGCCCGTCTGCTTACTTCTCTGCTGTTATTGATACTTCGCATATTTCTATTAGAAGTTCCATCAGACGATCTTCTCCTTGCTGATTTTCTCTGTTCCATATACACTCACTTTCATTTGTTACATAACTATTACACGATATGACGCTTTAATTACAATTACATCTCTATATAATATCGTTTTTACCTTATATTGTCAATGTTTTCGTGTCAATCCGTATTTTGTGATTCTGCACAATTTTTCTGGAAATTTTTTAATCCGCCAAGGCATATAGTGTTTTTTCACAGAAAGTTCCATCGGAATTTCTCATAAAACAAAAAGAAAACGAAGAACTCTTCTTAAGTCCTTCGCCTTCTTTATTATATTACTACTTTTTATTTATATTCTACAAGATGGCATGCCACCTTATGTCCAGGAGCAATCTCTTTCATCTGCGGCATTTCCTTAAAGCAGCGTTCTGTCGCATGCTGACATCTCTCAGCGAAACGACAGCAGTTCTTCGGATTGATCGGGCTTGGGATCTCACCCTTGATCGGAATACGCTGGTTCGCTTTTGCTTTATTCGGATCTGCTTCCGGGATTGCAGAAAGCAGTGCCTGTGTATATGGATGCATCGGATGAGCATAAAGTTCATCTGTCTCAGCAGTCTCGACCATTGTTCCGAGGTACATAACAACTACACGGTCAGAAATATATTTTACGACACTAAGGTCATGCGCGATAAACAGGTAAGTCAGTCCTCTTTCTTCCTGCAGTTCTTTCAGCATATTGATAACCTGTGCCTGGATAGACACATCAAGAGCTGAAATCGGCTCATCACAGATGATGAATTCCGGATCAACAGAAAGAGCACGTGCGATACCGATACGCTGTCTCTGTCCACCTGAGAATTCGTGTGGGAAACGTGACATATGATCTTTATTAAGACCAACTGTAGCAAGCAGCTGCTCTACTTTTGCATCTGCATCCTTTGTTGACATTCCATGTTGTTTCAGACCTTCTCCAACGATATCCTTAACAGTCATACGTGGGTTCAGTGATGAATACGGGTTCTGGAAAATCATCTGTACCTTCTTACAGAATTCTTTCTGCTCTGCATGATTGTATTTGAAAATATCTTTTCCATCATAATATACATTTCCCGAAGTCGGATTGTATAACTTGATCATGGTACGTCCTGTTGTAGATTTACCACAGCCGGACTCACCTACCAGGCTGACTGTCTCACCTTTATAAATATCAAATGTAAGATCATCAACCGCTTTTAAGGTTTCTTTACGGCTGATTTCAAAATATTTACATAAGTTTTTCACCTGTACGAGAGGCTGTTTTTTTTCTGTATTTTCCATTTTACACCTCTCCTTTCTCAGTTACTTTTCTTCTCATGTCTGTATCCGGTGCATATTCATGCTGCAGCCAGCAACAGGTTTCATGTTCTTTTGAAAGCTCATAAGTCTGTGGCGGCATATCTTTACAGATTTCCATGCAGTATTCACATCTTGCTGCGAACGGACATCCTTTCGGAGGTGCAAACAGATCCGGAGGTGTTCCTTCGATTGGCTGCAATTTGTGGCCTTTTGCTGTATCCAGTTTGGCAATTGAATGCATAAGTCCTTTTGTGTAAGGATGTGCTGTATCATAGAAAATCTCATCTACAGATCCACGTTCTACGATCTTTCCTCCATACATAACCAGTACACGGTCGCAAAGCTTTGCGATAACACCAAGGTCATGTGTGATCAGGATAATAGATGTCCCAAGTGTTTTCTGAAGATTTTTCAGTACATCAAGAATCTGTGCTTCAATTGTAACATCCAAAGAAGTAGTCGGCTCATCGGCAATAACGATGCTCGGGCTTCCTACCAGAGCGATCGCGATCATAACACGCTGTTTCATACCACCTGAAAGTTCATGTGGATACTGTTTGTAACGGCGTTCTCCATCAGAGATACCTACCATTTTAAGGATTTCAAGTGCTTTTGCTTTTTTCTCAGCTGCACTCATACCTTTTCTTCCGACGAATACTTCTTCAATCTGTTTTCCGATACGCATTGTCGGGTTCAATGAGGTCATAGGATCCTGAAAAATATAACTGATCTCTTTTCCACGAAACTGACGAAGTTCTTTTTTGTTCATTTTCAGAACATCTTTTCCTTTATAAAGAATCTCTCCGCCTTCAAAGAATCCAGGCGGTTCCGGATTCAGTCTCATCAGGCACTGAGAGGTAACACTCTTTCCACATCCAGATTCTCCAACTATACCAAGAATTTCTCCCGGACGGACTTCAAAGCTGACATCACGAACAGCTTTTACAACTCCACCGTATGTACGGAAAGAGAATTGCAGATTTTTTACTTCCAACAAATTTTCCATCTTCTATACTCCTTCCTACTCGGTTCCTCTAAGTTTCGGGTCAAATGCATCACGAAGCCCATCACCAAGAAGGTTCAGTGCAAGCATTGTTGTACAAATCAGGAATGCCGGTACAAATACCTGGTACGGATGAATTCTCAGCTGTGCGATTCCGTCTTTTGCAAGTACACCCCAGCTGCAGTTCGGTGGTTTGATACCCAGACCGATATAGCTCAGGAATGCCTCCTGGAAAATAGCTCCCGGAATAGCCATTGTCAGGTTTGTAATGATAAGTCCCATGATATTCGGTAAAATATGTTTTACAATGATTACGATATCCGGCACACCAAGGATCTTGGCTGCAGATACGAAATCAGATTCTCTCAGTTTTAATACTTCACCACGAACGAAACGACATCCACCGATCCATCCGACGCAACACATAGCAAGAATCAAACAGTGTACACCGTTACCAACAACTACCATAAGAAGAATGGTAACGATCAGACTTGGGATTCCGTATAATACGTCAACGACACGCTGGATAACCATATCGATCTTGCCACCGTAGAATCCTGAGATACCACCCATGATAGATCCAACGATTGCATTGATGATGCTGGCTGCAAAACCAATTGTCAGAGATACTCTCGCACCAGACCATGCACGAACCCAGAGATCACGTCCAAGAGAGTCTGTTCCAAACCAATGTGCTTTTGAAAAGCTCTGGTTCATCTCTGCCACACTCTGTGTTGCAATGTCATATTTGCTGAACATTGGAACAAAGATCGCCATAAGTACATAAAGTCCAATCAGGCACAATGAGAAGAATGCAATCTTATTCTTGCGGATTCGTCTCCATGCATCCTGCCAGTAACCAATATTCGGACGGGAAATAGACTCCATTGTCTTTGTATTTTTTCCTACAACTTTAAACTGTTCTTTTGTAATTTCTGCCATTTCTCGTCACCTACCTTTTTTTACCACTCAGACGGATTCTCGGATCTACAATACCGTATAAGATATCTACAATCAGGATTGATACGATCAGGAATGCTCCGTAGAAGATCGTCATACCAAGAACCAGTGTATAATCTGCCATGTTAATACTGTCTACATAATGTTTTCCCATTCCAGGGATTGCGAAAAGGGCTTCGATTACGAATGTTCCTGTTAATACAGATGCAACTGTCGGTCCCATAATGGTAATAATCGGTGTGATTGCATTACGGATCTGATGTTTAACTGTAATTCGGAAATCCGATAAACCTTTCGCACGTGCTGTCTTTGTATAATCTGAAGATACAACTTCCAGCATACTGGAACGCATCAGACGGGAAATGGATGCCAGTGTATAGAATCCAACCGCGATTGACGGTAAAATTGTGTGCTTAAAGCTTGTGTACTGCGCAACCGGAAGAATCTGCCATTTGATTCCGAAGAAATACTGAAGTACAGATCCCATGATGAAGTCAGGAATCGATGTACCAATGATCGCAATCAAAATACAGACGAAGTCCAGTTTCTTTCCTCGATTCAGTGCTGCTACAATTCCAAGGATCAGTCCGAAGAACAGTGCAAAGCACAGTGAACGGATTCCCAGGTCTGCTGAGTATGGGAATGAGTCAGCAATAATACGGTTAACTGTCTGACTTTCATACTTCATAGAATACCCCAGATCACCATGAAGCACATTCTTCATATAAGTTATATACTGCTCTGCAAGCGGTTTATCCAAACCATAGTAAGCTTCCAGATTCGCTTTGATCTCCGGTGTCATCTTGTCACTTGAGAACGGATCTCCCGGCATCAGACGAACCAGGACGAATACAACACTTGTAAGTACCAAAAGTGTTACGATGGCTAATGCAACTCGTTTAGCTATATATTTTGCCATTCTTTTGTCTCCCTTCATTTTTCTTTATTTGATAGCTTTGATTATTTCACATACTTCCTATTGGCTGATACATACCAAATCTACCCCTCGAAATAATCAAAACCCTCAAATAAGCAGCCGGTGCGGACCAGTAAGTCCGCGCCGACCGCAAGGTATGTTACCATCCAACTGTATTATTCGCTGATGTCTGCATATACCAGATCGAAGTCATATCCGACAAAGTATACATTGAAGTTAGAAATCTTCGGATTGATCAGATACTGGTCTCTACGTAACTGAAGCGGTACAAGAGCGGAATCTTTTTCAAGGAAGATCTTTTCTGCCTGGAACAGCATATCCTGTCTTGTCTTAGCATCTGTCTCTGTCTGAGAATCTTTAAGAAGCTTGTCGTATTCAGCGTTCGCATATCCAGAGTGGTTATACTGACTATCGCTGATCCACAGTTCCAGATAAGAGTATGCGTCAGAGTAGTCCGGAACCCATCCTGTTACTACCATATCGTAATCTTTCTTAGTTTCCAGCTCCAGTCTCTGTTTGTAAGTTACCTGGTTGATTTCTACTGTAATACCAAGGTTCTTCTGATACTGTTCCTGAAGAACTTCAGCCTGCTTCTTAGCACCATCTGTATCAGTTGTAAGAAGAGTAATCTTGATGTCTGCCGGATTAGAAACGCCCATTTCTTTCATTGCTGCATCCAGATATTCTTTTGCTTTATCATTATCATTTTCTGCCGGGAATGGTGTATATGGATAAGCTTCTCCGTATGTCTGGTCATCTGCCGCCTGCACGTTTGGAAGTACAAGTCTCTGTGCAACGTCATATACGTCATTGTTAACCAGCTTGTTGTATTCTGTTCTGTTGATTGCATAGTTCAAAGCAAATCTCAAGTTCTTGTTAGCAAGCGGTCTGTCTTCTGACATGTTGAGCATGATGTAATCATCTGCACCTGTATAGTAGAATTCAGTATTTTCTGTATACTGATCTGTCATTTCAGTAGGTACAATTGTGATATCAACTTCGCCCTGTTCCCACATAGCAACCGCTGTCTTAGCATCTGCAACTGTCTTTACGCAGATTTCATCAAGCTTGATGCTGTCTGCATCCCAGTAATTTTCATTCTTAGAAAGGATCATTTCATCGCCGTGTTTCCACTCTGTCATCTTGAACGGTCCGTTATAAACAGATTTTTCCGGATCAGCTGCATATTCTTTTCCGTATTTTTCTACATAATCTTTTCTTGTAGGACCGAATGTTGCCATAGCAGCCATACTAAGGAAGTATGTAGCCGGATGTGCAAGTTCGATAACAACTGTCTTGTCATCTGGTGCAGATACGCCAAGTTCATCGACAGGCACAGAACCTTTATTTACTTCTGCACCGTTTTTGAGGATGTATCCGATGAATGCGTAATCGCTTGCCATTTCTGGATCCATAAGTCTCTGGATACCATAAACATAATCGCCTGCTTTTACATCTTCTCCGTCAGACCATTTCAGTCCATCACGAAGGTGGAATGTATAAGTAAGTCCATCATCTGAAATATCCCAGCTTTCAGCTGCATCTGGTTTGACTTCGCCTTCCACGTTACGTGTCAGCATCGCATAGGTGCAGATTTCTGCTGTTGCACATGAGATAGAGTTACTGTTCTGTGGATCCATAGAAGGAAGGTCTTCACGAAGTGTGTAAGTAATTCTCTTCTTTCCTGATGAAGCACTGCTGTCATCTTTCTTGGAATCTTTGGATCCCGGTGTACCACAGCCAGCAAACATTGTTACTGTCATTGCTGTAGCAAGTAAAGCTGCTAATAATTTCTTTTTCATAAATGTTGTCCTCCTTTTTCATTTATAATTCTATTAGCTCATGTGTAGCACTGATCAGGTTTTCATATCCGTCTTTTGTGATGATGCCCTGATCCTCAAGTCTGACACCACCCCAACCCGGAATATAAAGTCCTGGTTCTACTGTCATTATGCTGTTCTCCTGTAAGATATTCTCACAGTTCAGTCCGATATTCGGAAGTTCATGGACGAACAGCCCAACTCCATGACCGATTCCTGTATAATTATACGGAAGGTATTCTGTATCTTTGATTGCTTCAAGCGAAGCTTCATAGCAGGAAGTTCCTGTCACACCGGCTCTTACAGATGCTTCTGTATCTTCTGTCATACGACGGCAGAGATCATAAACTTCTCTCTGTTTGGCGTCTGCCTTGCCGACAACTACTGTTCTTGTCATATCTGAAAGATAACCTTTGTACTGGCATCCATAATCCATCAATACGAAATCACCGTATTCGATTGGCTTACTGTCCGGAATCCCGTGAAGCAGAGAGCTCTTTGCTCCTGAAATAACGATTCCACCGTACGGTTTGGTATCTGCACCCTCCATTACCATGTAATGTGCAAGTCTGGATGCGATTTCTTTTTCTGTCACACCCGGACGGATGTCTTTTATAATTTTTTCAAATGCTCTGGATGCGATATCGCAGGCAACGGTAAGGTTCTTGATCTCTTCCGGCGTCTTGATCGCGCGGAAGCCTTCGATTACGTTCAGCGTCGGAACCATCTCAGCACTGAGTTCAGCCTGCATAGAGTTCCATTTTTCAAATGTCAGATGATCCTGTTCAAATCCAATTGTTTTAACTCCATCTTTGTCTGCGCAATATGCAACAGCTTTCCCCATGCTGTAGCCAAAATTGATTCGCCAGTTTACAAGTTCGTAATCCGGACATTCATAAGATGCCTGCTCTGTGTATCTTGCATCAGTGATAAAATACTGATTCGCCTTTGTGATAAAAAGGAATGAGTCTTCCCCCGTAAATCCGCTGATACAACGTACATTCGCCGGCTTTGCAATATAAAACGCATCCAGTCTTTCTTTTTCCATGTACTCTCGCAATTGAGTTAATCTGTCCATTTTTGTTCTCCTCTCATGTACTTTTGTTCTTCTGATACGGTATATTTACCAGATATGTCCGTCCCTCTGCGACAATGTAATACTTTACTAGACCGCAGTCTAGTAGTGTAAACAAAAGAACGCCATGATTTGCATCATGACGTCCTTGTCTTCTTTCAAAGGTCATAGTTTCACGCTATGACGTCTATGTTTAATTATTAGATTGTCCGTATTGTATGTATAAAATCAGTCTTTATACACTTTCGTAAATAACACTGTCTTCAGAGTTGCGTGAATTTCGAAGAAACCCCGTTTTAACAGTTCAATTTTGTAAATTCACTTAGATGAATATTTATTCATATGTGTAATTTTCCTTATTATAGAACCATACTCTAAGATTGTCAAGAGGAATGCTATTTATTTCACAATTTTATTTTCATTCCTTTCAAACCGTCTTGGTACATCCCGGTGATATACCCATATACTGACACAAGGTTCTTTTCCGGGATTGGAAATACTATGACGCTCTCTGCTCTTTATATATACACTGTCTCCCGGATGTAAACTGCAAATTTTTCCTTCCACCTCTACATTCAGAGTTCCTTTTATCACCATACACATTTCCGAAAAGACATGACGATATTCTTCTTTTTTCGCAGATTCTCCCGGTTCAATCGTAATATATTCAAAAATCGATTCTCCCTGACCAAAGTCTGCAACCTCAACCGTCATATTTTCTTCCGGATAAAGATGCTTACTCATTTCTTCTCTGTGTATAACCGTCTTTCCCGGCATTTCCCCTTCCAGTGCATACTGTATATCAATATCCAGTGCTTCACAAATTCGCGCAAGACTGTCCACATTCGGAGATGTCTTATTCTGTTCCAGCATACTCAGATAGCCCGCTGAAAGTCCTGTATATTCTCCCAAAACCCGGATTGTCATCATTTTCTTTTTTCTGCATTCTCTGATCCGTTCACCAATATGAGCTAAATCCAGCATATCACACCCCCTGATTTTCGATTGATTATTTATATGCTACTGTATTTTTTCATATTTTGCAACCCTTTATTTTTGTAAAGTGTTAAAGAATCGGAATTATTTTTCAAATATTTTTGTTTTTCGTGTCTTTAAAGCAAGAAAAGCAGACACGCCATTCAACGTATCTGCCTCTCTTAGCATATAAAGCCTATTCTTCAACTGTAACTGTTTCGTCAGCATTTTCTTCGGTTTCAACAGTTTCTGCTGTCTCTGCCGATACTTCAGACTCAGTATCATCATCCATATCAAAATCATCAAAACTGATTTCGTCGTCCATATCCATACCAAGACCTGTATCAAGTTTAACGTCACGGTATTTTCTCATACCTGTTCCTGCCGGAATCAGTTTACCGATAATGACGTTCTCTTTCAGACCGATCAGGTGGTCAACCTTACCTTTGATAGCAGCCTCAGTCAGAACCTTGGTTGTCTCCTGGAAAGATGCAGCTGACAGGAAGGAATCTGTTGCCAGGGATGCCTTGGTAATACCAAGCATGATCTGTTCTCCTGTTGCAGGTTCTTTACCTTCTGTTACCATCTGTTCATTTACATCGTTGAACTCAAGGACATCCACCATTGTTCCCGGAAGGAATTCAGTATCCCCTCTTTCTTCGATGCGGATCTTCTTCAGCATCTGACGAACGATAACTTCGATATGCTTATCGTTGATCTCAACACCCTGGAGACGATATACACGCTGTACTTCACGGATCATATAATCCTGAACTGCACGTACAC
>OJMG01003854.1_pt1 | contig 10955 bp, 13 predicted proteins | sample 1597141 | NCBI WGS metagenome assembly OJMG01 (sample SAMEA2452119, study PRJEB22498) | human gut metagenome | biome: human feces; feature: human gut; material: feces | place: Australia | collected 2012
GGCGAGCGGGTGCATACCGCCAAGGGGAATGTGTATCGGGTGGTGGAATGCTAGGCATACGCCTTTCTTCTTATTCAGATGGCCCCATTTCCACATATCTTTTCAAAGCGAATTAAACTTTTATCTCATAGACTGTTATATAATAAACAAATAAATATTATCTTTGTCAGTCAATAACAAGCGTTTACCAGATTATAAACAAAATAAATGAAAAGGAATAAAATAAACTGGAGAGTTCCTAAAGGAATGGAAATCACAGATTTAGATAGAAAGGTTCTTTATTATCAGGATAGAGGACATTTGGTTCCCACAAGAGAACTGATTAAAACGCCTGAGCAAATAGAAGGCATACGCCGAAGCGGAATCATTAATACCGGAGTTCTAGATTTAGTAGAAAAAGAAATTCATGCCGGTATGAGCACTCTCGAAATTGATAAGTTGGTGTATGATTACACCATATCACACGGTGGTATTCCCGCTACATTAGGTTATGAAGGTTTTCCCAAAAGCTGTTGTACCTCTATTAATGAAGTGGTATGTCATGGCATTCCTAATGAATTTGATATTTTGGAAGAAGGGGATATTATAAATGTGGACTGCACCACTATTTTGGATGGTTATTATGCCGATGCCTCACGTATGTTTATTATTGGAAAGACTACTCCTAAAAAAGAAAAATTAGTGCAAGTGGCCAGAGAGTGCTTGGAAATCGGCATGGAAGCAGCCAAACCTTTTGGATTTATAGGCGATATAGGTCATGCGATAGAGAAACATGCCAAAAAAAATGGCTTTTCTGTTGTGCGTGACCTCTGCGGACATGGTGTAGGAGTGGAATTCCACGAAGAGCCTGACGTAGAGCACTTTGGAAAAAAGGGGACAGGCATGTTATTAGTACCGGGCATGGTCTTTACTATCGAACCTATGATTAATGCCGGGACTTGGGAAGTATTTATAGATGAAGAAGATGGATGGACAGTAGTTACGGAAGACGAACTTCCTTCTGCACAATGGGAACATACATTTCTTATGACGGAAAACGGACTTGAAATCCTTACACATTAATATATATATAATAAGGTATAGATTATGGATACAATTATATTAGGTATAGAATCTTCTTGCGACGACACTTCTGCTGCTGTAATCAGAAATGGCGTCTTGTTGTCGAATGTAGTGTCCAGCCAAGCTGTTCATGAAGCATATGGAGGTGTCGTGCCGGAATTGGCATCAAGAGCACATCAGCAAAATATTGTACCTGTAGTACATGAAGCCTTGAAAAGGGCAGGAGTTACTAAAGAAGAATTGAGTGCAGTAGCTTTTACGCGCGGGCCTGGATTAATGGGATCTTTATTGGTAGGTGTCTCTTTTGCCAAAGGGTTTGCTCGCTCTTTAAATATTCCCATGATTGACGTTAATCATCTGCAAGCTCATGTGTTAGCTCATTTCATTAAAGAAACAGAAGAAGATACAAATCAACCTAAGTTTCCATTTTTATGTCTTCTGGTATCGGGTGGCAATTCACAAATTATTTTGGTAAAAGCCTATAATGACATGGAAGTTTTGGGTCAAACCATTGACGATGCTGCCGGAGAAGCCATTGACAAATGTTCTAAGGTAATGGGATTAGGCTATCCCGGGGGGCCCATCATTGATAAACTGGCCCGCCAAGGAAATCCGAAGGCATTTACATTCAGTAAGCCTCATATTCCTGATTACAATTACAGTTTCAGTGGACTGAAGACCTCTTTTCTCTACTCTTTACGTGACTGGCTGAAAGAAGATCCTAACTTTATTGAGCATCATAAAAATGATTTGGCTGCTTCACTGGAAGCAACTATTGTAGATATTCTGATGGATAAACTGAGAAAAGTAGCCAAAGCGCTCAAGATAAACGAAATAGCTGTAGCCGGAGGAGTATCAGCCAACAACGGTTTGCGCAATTCATTCCATGAACATGCCGCCAAATATGGATGGAACATATATATTCCGAAATTCAGTTATACGACCGACAATGCAGCCATGATAGCCATTACCGGATATTTCAAGTACCAGGATAAGGATTTTTGTACGATAGATATGCCTGCTTATTCAAGAGTAACATTAAAATAATTAAGATATATGATGAATGTAGAATCTAAAATCATAAGTCGTGAAATCAGCCCGCTGCTATGGAAAGCAGGGGAGACGGTGTGCACGGCAGAAAGTTGTACTTCGGGGCAGATATCGGCAGCCATAACCAGTGTGCCGGGAAGCTCTACCTATTTCAAAGGAGGTATTGTTTGTTACACCAATGAGATAAAAACTCGTTTTCTCGGTGTTCCGCAAGAGTTGTTGGAAGAAAAAGGGGCTGTAAGCGAGGAAGTGGTGCGTGCCATGTTCGAAGGGGCATTGAAAGCCATGGAAACCACATACGCAATAGCCATTACCGGCTATGCCGGTCCCGGCGGCGGAGAAGAAGCACCGGTCGGTACGATTTGGATTGCCGTAGGCGACAAGAATGAAGTGACGGTGGAAAAACTTGAAGGTGACGACGGCCGGGATATGAATTTGGCCAAAGCGACACTGGTTGCCCTTCAGCTTCTGCTCGACTTGCTGAAAAAGCGTCATCCGCAGGAAGAAGAGTGATTTTTTTGCGAAAATACTTGTATATTCGGTTTTTAAGTACTAATTTTGCACTCTGTTTGAAAGAAGCTAATAGAAATAAACAAAAAGGAAGATAGAAATGTCTAAGATTTGTCAAATTACCGGGAAGAAAGCCATGGTTGGCAACAATGTTTCTCATTCTAAGCGTCGTACCAAGAGACGGTTTAATGTGAACTTGTTTACGAAGAAATTCTACTATGTAGAACAGGATTGTTGGATTAGCCTGAACATTAGTGCTGCTGGTCTGCGATATATTAATAAAGTGGGCCTCGATGCTGCGCTGGCCAGTGCGGTAGCAAAAGGCTATTGTGATTGGAAAACCATTAAAGTAATTGCTTAATTAGAGGAGAGTAAGACTTATGGCAAAGAAGGCTAAAGGTAACAGGGTGCAGGTTATTTTGGAGTGCACTGAAATGAAAGAGAGTGGTCTTCCCGGAACATCTCGTTATGTGACGACGAAGAATCGTAAGAATACTCCTGAAAGATTGGAATTGAAGAAATACAATCCTATTTTGCGGAGAATGACAGTTCATAAAGAAATAAAATAATATTAGGATACTATGGCAAAAAAGACAGTGGCAACCCTCCATACCGGTAAAATGGATGGACGTTCCTACACTAAGGTAATCAAAATGGTGAAGAGCCCTAAGACCGGTGCTTATATTTTTGATGAGCAAATGGTTCCGAACGAAGCCGTGAAGGATTTCTTCAAGAACTAATTCGTATTTTAATGCGATTCAAAATAGTCCCTTCCACAAATCGTGGTGGGGATTTTTTGTAGGTATAGCCGACATTTAAAAAACTTGTGCTATCTTTGTTTTTACGAATATAGGATGCGGTTTGGCATGGGTAAGCTTGAAAAACTTTGTTTTTCGTTTGTCTCTGCGCTCACCTTTCACTATCTTTGTGCTTATAATGTACATTAAATAAAAGACGTATGGGAATTTTCAGCTTTTTTTCAAAAGAAAAAAAAGAGACACTTGATAAAGGACTGGAAAAGACGAAAGAGAGTTTTTTCGGGAAACTGACCCGGGCTGTGGCCGGAAAGTCTAAAGTGGACGATGATGTACTGGATCGTCTGGAGGAGGTTTTGGTAACGTCGGATGTGGGAGTAGATACTACGCTGAACATTATCGACCGGATTGAAAAACGTGTGGCCCGGGATAAATATGTAACGGTAAATGAATTGAATGACATATTAAGGGACGAGATAGCGTCTCTGCTCACCGAAAATAATACGGCAGATACCGAAGGTTTCGTTTTACCCGAAGGGAAAAAACCGTATGTGATTATGGTTGTGGGTGTGAACGGGGTCGGGAAGACCACTACCATAGGCAAGTTGGCCTACCAGTTTAAGAAAGCGGGGAAGAAGGTGTATCTCGGGGCATCAGATACATTCCGTGCGGCTGCAGTGGAACAGTTGGAAATATGGTCTGAGCGGGTCGGTGTTCCTATTGTGAAACAGCAAATGGGGAGCGACCCGGCATCTGTAGCCTTCGATACGTTGAGTTCTGCGATGGCGAATGGTGCGGATGTCGTTTTAATCGATACGGCCGGACGTTTGCATAACAAAAAGGGATTAATGGACGAATTATCCAAAATAAAACGTGTCATGCAGAAAGTGGTGCCGGATGCCCCTCATGATGTCATGTTGGTGCTTGACGGGAGTACGGGACAGAACGCTTTTGAACAAGCCAAGCAATTCACGTTAGCTACGGAAGTGACCAGTATGGCTATTACAAAACTTGACGGAACAGCAAAAGGCGGTGTCGTTATCGGAATTTCCGACCAGTTTAAGATTCCGGTACGTTATATCGGTTTAGGAGAAGGCGTTGAGGATTTACAGCCTTTTAACCGGAAAGAGTTTGTAAAGTCTCTTTTTGGAAATGAGTAGGGAGGGAATTTGATTCGTTCATTAAAAAAGAATATTGTTTTGCGAAAGAATACGATTGATGTCATAACATTGGGATGTTCAAAGAATCTGGTTGATTCGGAAAAATTGATGCGTCAGTTGGAAGCCAATGGGTACAAAGTGACACATGATACAGACCGTCCCCAAGGGGAAATCGCTGTGATTAATACTTGCGGGTTTATCGGAGATGCCAAAGAGGAAAGCATCAATATGATATTGGAATTCTGCCAGGCTAAGGAAGAGGGGCGTTTGAAGAAACTGTTTGTCATGGGTTGCCTTTCGGAACGCTATCTGAAAGAACTGGGTGAAGAAATTCCACAGGTCGATAAGTTTTATGGTAAGTTCGATTGGAATGAATTGCTGACCGATTTAGGGAAGGCATATCATCAGGAGTTGAGTTTGGAACGTGAGTTGACGACCCCTTCCCATTATGCTTATCTGAAAATCTCCGAAGGGTGCGACCGTCGGTGCTCCTATTGTGCCATACCTATTATCACAGGGAAGCATGTGTCGCGCCCGATAGAGGATATTTTGAATGAAGTACGAATGTTGGTGTCACGCGGGGTAAAGGAATTTCAGGTCATTGCCCAGGAGTTGACCTACTACGGTCTGGACCTTTACCATCGTCAGATGCTGCCGGAACTTATTGAACGGATGGCTGACATACCCGGTGTTGAGTGGATTAGGCTCCATTATGCTTATCCCGCGAATTTCCCAGTAGATTTATTCCGGGTGATGCGTGAGAAAAAGAATGTTTGCAAATACATGGATATTGCTTTACAGCATATTAGTGACAATATGTTGCAGAGGATGCATCGCCATGTGACCCGCCAGGAAACTTATGATTTGATAGAGCGTTTTAGGGAGGAAGTACCGGGAATTCATTTGCGTACGACCTTGATGGTAGGGCATCCTGGAGAGACGGAAGAAGATTTCAATGAGTTGTTGAATTTTGTCCGTAAGGTTAAATTCGATCGTATGGGAGCTTTTGCTTATTCGGAGGAAGAAGGAACTTATTCGGCTGAGCATTATGAGGATGAGATTCCTTTTGAGACCAAGCAAGCCAGATTGGATAAATTGATGGCTTTGCAGCAGAAGATTTCAGCGGATTTGGCGACTCAGAAAATAGGAAAGATTTTCAAGGTGATTATAGACCGTAGCGAAGGAGAATATTATATAGGACGTACCGAGTTTGATTCGCCTGAGGTGGATCCGGAGGTTCTGATTCCTGTGAGCGAAGGTACTTTATCTCTCGGAACGTTCTATGAGGTGAAGATTACAGATGCCGATGACTTTGATTTGTATGGTACTCGAATGTTTTAAAGAGCTGTATACGTATGAATAACAAGGAGTTTATAGCGGAATTGTCCCGTCGTTTAGGTTATACGGTGAAGGATGCGTCTTCATTGATGGTTGCTTTGGTGGCCGAAATGACGGACGAATTGGAGGATGAAAACGTTATAGCCATTCAGAATATAGGTTCGTTTGAGGTGAGGAAAAAACAAGAGCGGGTAGTCGTGAACCCCGCTACCCAGCAACGCATGTTGGTGCCTCCCAAATTAGTCATTAATTTCAAACCCAGCGCTTCTTTTAAAGAGAAGATGCAATAAACGTCGGTCGTAATGGATAAAAAGGTTTTGATACAGGATTTAGCTGACGGGTTGGTGTTGCGGAGAGGTCTGCCTAAAAAAGATGCCGATGTTTTTGTGCGTTCGGTTTTTGAAATTATAGGAGAATATCTGCAAACGGATAAGATCGTTAAAGTAAAAGGGCTTGGAACCTTTAAATTAGTGACAGTGGATAGTCGGGAGAGTGTGGATGTGAACACCGGCGAGAGAATTGTAATCAAAGAATATACGAAGATTAATTTCACGCCGGATCCCGTTTTGCGAGACGCTGTCAATAAGCCTTTTGCACAGTTTGAGACGGTGGTTTTGTATGAGGGTACGGATATTGCCGATATGGAGCGGATGGACATTCCGGATTTATCTGAAGATCATGAGGCGGAAAATATGTCTGATGTAAATGAAGAGACAGATGAAGCAGATGAAATGGTATTATCCGAATCAGAAGAAGTTCTTTCGGGGGAAGAGAAGGATATGCAGGCGAAAGGGCATCATGGTATAGATGAAGTCTCAATAGAAACAGCGGCTATAGACGAAACCGGAGTGGTAGAGATTCAAGATGGTGAAAATGAAAATACTGATACTGAAACTACTGTGAATTCTATAGAGGAATATTCCGATGTAGTGGAAGAGGTTGAAAATAAGGCCGAGGCTGTCTCCGAGAATGTAGATGAGAAATCAGATACATCGGTTGGTGACGAAACGGAGGATGAAAGAGTTTCTTCTTTGCAACAAAATGCTGAGAACGAGATAAAGGCAGAATCTATTTCTGCCGTTCAGGAGGAAGTGTTACCGGAAGGAAAAAAAGAAGAGTCGCACAAGAATAATAGCAATGTTGATGTTCATCATGTGGAAAAGGTGCATGTGGCAACTCAACAAATAGAGGTGCAGAAAGTCGAACATCAAACTGTGGAGAATCAGCATATTGTTCAAATGGCACCCGAACATCATGGTCGTAGACGAGTCTATTTGACGCCTTGGATGATGTTTTTTGTAGTTTTACTGGTATTGTTATTGATGGCTATCAGTTATTATATCGGCTATCATCATCTTTTTTATGGGAATCAGCCAAAAGTCGTAAAGCAGCCGGTGGTAGTGCATCCTGTTCCTTTAAAAAAGGATACGGTTCAGATTTCGAAAGAACAAGATTCTCTGAAGGTGGATTCCGGTTCCATACGGAAAGTACAAGTGCCGGAAGGTATGCCGGAAAAAACAAACAAGGTGAAAGCGAAATCGGAAGATACACAAAAAGTATCTGTAGAATACCCGCAGGTGAAAAACGGGGCATACGAAATAGTAGGTACACAAGAAGAACATCGTATGAGGAGCGGGGAGACTTTGCGCGGTTTGGCATTGAGGTATTACGGCTCGAAAGATTTTACAGTTTACCTGGTGGTGTATAATAAAATCGCTAATCCTGACCTCGTGCCAGAAGGTATGTTGTTGAAAATACCCAAGTTAAGATTAAAACGCCGTTAACTGCCATAAAAAGTTTCTTAAATAGATATTTGGGAAACTTTTTTTAATAATATAATATTGTCAGTGCGTACTAAAAAGCTTAATTTTGGGTCACGAAAAACGAGAGTATAATTTATAAACAAATAAAACAGATATGGCTGAAGCGATAGATATTCGCGAGTTGAATGAGCGAATTGAGAAACAAAGTGCTTTTGTAACGAATTTAATAACCGGTATGGACCAGGTGATTGTGGGGCAGAAGCATTTGGTAGAATCACTGTTAATAGGATTGTTGAGTGACGGACATGTATTGTTGGAAGGAGTACCCGGTTTAGCGAAGACGTTGGCCATAAAGACTTTGGCATCGTTGATAGATGGAAAGTTCAGTCGAGTACAGTTTACTCCGGACTTGCTTCCTGCCGATGTGATAGGTACGATGATGTACAGCCAAAAAGATGAGACGTTCATCGCTCAGCGTGGTCCTATTTTTGCCAATTTCGTGTTGGCGGACGAAATCAACCGTGCTCCGGCCAAGGTGCAGAGTGCTTTGTTGGAAGCGATGCAGGAACGTCAGGTCACCATCAGTAAAGAAACATATAAATTACCGGAACCTTTTTTGGTATTGGCCACTCAGAACCCGATAGAGCAGGAAGGAACTTATCCTTTACCGGAAGCCCAAGTGGACCGTTTTATGTTGAAAGTGATAATTGATTATCCAAAGTTGGAAGAGGAAAAGAAAATTATCCGTCAGCAAATCAAAGGGGAAAAGACTGTCGTGCGTCCTATTTTGTCTACTGATGAAATCATCGAGGCACGTAATGTAGTCAGGGAAGTGTATTTGGACGAGAAGATAGAGCAGTATATTGCCGACATCGTTTTCGCTACGCGCTATCCAGAGCAATACGGTTTGAAGGACTTGAAAAATTATATAGAATTCGGCGGTTCTCCGCGTGCTTCTATTAATCTGGCTTTGGCGGCTCGTGCTTACGCTTTTATTAAACGTCGGGGATATGTGATACCGGAAGATGTACGGGCTATAGCTCATGATGTTTTGCGCCACCGTATCGGGCTTTCATACGAGGCGGAAGCCAATAATGTCAGCAGCGAAGAAATCATCAGTCAGATATTGAATAAGGTAGAGGTACCCTAATCATCGTTGTGAATGGATACAAGTGAGATTTTAAAGCGAGTCCGTCAAATCGAAATTAAAACGAGAGGACTGTCTAACAATATTTTTGCCGGCGAATATCACTCGGCCTTCAAAGGGCGTGGTATGGCTTTCTCAGAAGTGAGGGAATACCAGTACGGAGACGATATTCGCGACATAGATTGGAATGTGACGGCACGTTTTAACCGGCCTTTCGTCAAAGTGTTCGAGGAGGAACGTGAGCTGACGGTCATGCTTGTGATCGATGTTTCGGGCAGTTTGAGTTTCGGAACAGTTTCTCAGACCAAACGGGAGATGGTGGCGGAGATTGCTGCGACGTTGGCTTTTTCTGCCATACAAAACAACGATAAGATCGGAGTGATTTTCTTTTCGGACAGGATTGAAAAGTTCATTCCTCCGAAGAAGGGACGCAAGCATATTTTGCGCATCATACGTGAATTGCTGGATTTTACTCCTCAAAGCAAGTCTACGGATATCGGTCAGGCGATAGAGTACCTTACTCAGGCCATTAAGCGGCGTTGTACGGCATTCTTATTGAGTGATTTCATAGATAGAAAAGACTATCGTACGGCTTTGACCGTAGCCAACCGGAAGCATGATGTGGTGGCTATTCAGGTTTTTGACCGCCGGATGGCAGACTTACCGGATGTCGGATTGATGAAGGTGTGCGATGCGGAAACCGGACATGAACAATATATTGATACGTCCAGCCGCAAAGTGCGGAAGGCTCATCATGACTGGTGGAAGAACAGGCAGAATGTGTTGCAGGATACGTTTACGAAGAGTAATGTGGATTCGGTTTCTATTCGTACGGATCAAGATTATGTGTCTTCGTTGATGAGTTTATTTGCCAAACGAAATTGAAGATGAAAAGTTACCATAATAAAAATAAAAGAGCCGTTCGACTGTGGTTGCTTCTGCCGTTTCTTTTGATGGCAAGCGTTGTTGAAGCACAGGTGACGGTGGATGTCAGGATAGATTCATTGGAACTTTGGGTAGGGGAACAGACCCGTATAACTTTGGATGTCAGTACGGATACTAAATCCAAGCTGGTAATGCCACAGGTAAAAGCCGGAGATATGCTGACTCCCGGGGTAGAGGTGGTAGAAGTTGCCAAGGCGGACACGCAGCAATTGAATGAAGGAGCTCGTCGTTTGGTTTCCCAAAGCTATATAGTAACCTCTTTTGATTCGGCTTTGTATTATTTGCCCCCCCTTGTAGTGAAAGTTGATGGGAAGGAATATCAGTCGAAGAATTTGGCTTTGAGGGTGTTGTCGATTCCTGTCGATACGGTTCATGTTGACCGGTTCTATGGGCCTAAAGAAATTATGGCCGTTCCTTTCTCGTGGACGGATTGGTCTTTGATATTCGCTTTGTCCGTACTTTTGCTTGTATGGGTTCTCGGCTTGGCTTATTTTTATATACGTTATCGGGATAATAAGCCTATCATCAAGATTATCAAGTTAGCTCCTAAGGTTTTGCCGCATACGAAGGCTATGGAGGAAATTGACCAAATCAAGGCAGAGAAAGTTTGGGCAAAAGAAGATTCTAAGGAATATTATACTCGGCTGACTGCTATTCTGCGTACTTATATTGAGAAGCGTTATGGTTTCAATGCCATGGAGATGACCTCGACCGAGATTATCGACCGCTTGTTGAAAGAGCAGACTTCTGAAAGTCTGGACGAATTGCGCATGCTGTTCCAGACTGCCGATTTGGTCAAATTTGCCAAATACAATACATTGATTAATGAGAATGATGCAAATCTGGTGAATGCCATTGAATTTATCAACCAGACGAAGGTGGAAGCGGATGAAAATGCTGTGCCGGAGTCGGACGAAGTAACGATTGAACAGAAACGCAGTCGCCGGACATTGATAAGTATGCGTTTGGCGTTGGTATTGCTTACGTTGGCCGCGTTGGCCTTGTTGGGCTGGATTCTTTGGATGGTGTATGACTTGGTCGTTTAAAATTTATAAGTGATTATGACGTTTGCGAATATTGAATATTTTTTTCTCTTGCTTCTGCTCATACCTTATATTTTATGGTATGTGCTGAAGAACAAGAAGAAAGAACCTACGTTGTTGGTGTCGGATACGACGGCATACCGTTATGCGCCCACGAGTTACAAGAACCATCTGATTCATGT
>OJMG01003857.1_pt1 | contig 10951 bp, 14 predicted proteins | sample 1597141 | NCBI WGS metagenome assembly OJMG01 (sample SAMEA2452119, study PRJEB22498) | human gut metagenome | biome: human feces; feature: human gut; material: feces | place: Australia | collected 2012
GATATGGATCAAATACCGGATTTGCTGGAAAGAATTCATAACACTCATGGAATTGAATTTGTGGATTATGATATTTCATTTAAAGGCATTTGCCCGAAATGCAGGGAGAAGGTAAAGGAGGAACAGCATGGATAGGAAAGCAATGTATAAGTTGAGTTATGGACTGTTTATATTGACCGCTAAAGAAGCAGAAAAAGATAACGGATGCATCATTAATACAGCTATTCAGGCATTTTCAACTTTGAACTTACGGATGAAGAAATGCAGACCATAAAAGAAATGGATACCGGACATGATAACTTTAACCTGAGAGAATAAAGGAATTCTCTTTGTTTGGGTACAGGGCACTTGTAGAGTTATGACACAGGAAGAAATTCTGGACATTTTTATGGAATGCTTCTAGTATAGTGTTTTTTAATTAACTATACTTTATAAATGCCTTATTTATCAGTGTTTATGGAAAAAATATAGTCCAGTTAATTAGCGAACTTTATACTAGTGAGAACACGCTGGTGAAATTACCATAGAATTAGATTAAACCTTTAGGTATATACTGCATAACAAAACGAGACTTCTGATGGGGTCTCGTTTTGTTTATAATTGGATATAGCAAAGGGCAGAATAGGAATCCTTAGCGCAAAGGAGAAATGGCTGATTATGAAAAAATATAGCGGTTATGGGATTTTCGGCAGGAGGTATTTTGGCAGGTGAGATGTTATTGAACTATGATGGCACGGTAAATGGAACTGTTTTGGATTCTGACTATGTACTGGATGAATTGGATGTGATATCAGCAGATGCTGCTGCAGACGGAATGATTTACTCTTTTTATGGCAGGCTCAGTGTGGCATCCAAGGATGTAGAGAAATTTGCAGCATCAGATTTACCTCCAACTTATTTTGCCTATGGCACGAGAGATCCCTTTGTAAGTGAATTTGAGTCTTGTATAGAGGCTCTTGAGAAAGCTGGAGTAAGTGTGGAAACCAATGTACTTGATGGACGACCTCATGGATTTGGCTATAGGGAAGGCTGGATACCTGATTATGACAGAAGTATTTAATAAAAAGTAAAACAGAAAGGCAGGTAAGTAATATGGCAAAAAACAGACAGCAGGCAGAGATAGGTTAGGTCAACTGGCACCGGAGTTTGCAAGGGTGAATGACGATGTGTTATTTGGTGAGATATGGTCAAGGGAGGAACAGCTTTCATCACGCGACCGAAGTATGATTACGATTGCAGCATTGTTTGCGGCAGGACAGTATCCACAGCTGAAATCCCATCTTGTTCTTGGAAAGGAGCATGGAATTACAAAAGAAGAGGCAGTGGAAATGATAACACAGTTGGCTTTTTACTGTGGATGGCCGAAGGCATATTCATCATGCAAAAAGTGGTGGAGGACAGATGCTGATTTGTGTCAGTGGACGAGGCTGGTATCAGAAATGGGATGGTGAACCGAGAGAACTTTATCCTGGGGATGTGGTAAATATTCCGGCAGGAGTGAAGCACTGGCATGGCGCAGCAAAGGATTCCTGGTTCCAACATTTGGCTATCGAAGTCCCCGGTGAGGATACACATACAGAATGGTGCGAAGCAGTTGAAGACAAAGAATATGGCAAACTGAAGTAAGGAGGCAGATTTGATATGAACGATTTTGTTTATTCTTACCCTACAAAAGTATATTTTGGACAGGGAGCGGCAAAAAAAGCTCTGCAAGCGGAACTTAGCAAAGTGGGACAGACAGTAATGCTTGCATATGGCGGTGGTTCTGTAAAACGCAGTGGTGTATTTGATGAGATTTGTGGACTACTAAAGGAAGCAGGAAAAGAAGTTGTAGAGTTTTCCGGTATTATGCCTAATCCAACCTATAAAAAGGTACAGGAAGGAGCAACCTTTGCAAGAGAAAAGGAAGTCGACTTTATTCTTGCCGTTGGTGGCGGCTCGGTCATTGATTGTTGTAAGATCATTGCGGCACAGGCGGTTACAGAAGAGGATATCTGGAATATGGAATTTAAAGAGCGTAGATATCCTGCAAAATTTTTACCTATGGGGGCGGTAGTTACGGCTTCCGGTACCGGTGCTGAGATGAATAACGGTGCAGTCATTACGAATGAGCAGACAAAGCAGAAGGCAGGTGTTCTGGGAGCTTATTCTGGCTTTGCAATATTAGATCCGGCATATACGATGACGGTTCCAAAACAACAGGTTATTTCCGGTGCTTTTGATACGTTAAGTCACTGTATGGAAACATATTTTGGCAGTCCCCGCCAGACAATTCTGTCTGATGAGATTGCTGAGGCTGTTATGAGAAACGTGATACGCAATATCCGGGTACTATTAAAGAATATAGAAGATATGAATGCCAGAAGCGAACTGATGTGGGCTTCTGCTATGGCTGAGAACGGAATCCTAAAAATCGGAAAGGTAACAGATTTTCAGGCACATCAGATTGAACACCAGCTTGGGGCTTATACTGACTGCAATCATGGTCAGGGGCTTGCAGTGATTCATCCGGTGCTTTACAGGCACATGTATCAAGATGGAGCAGACCAGTTTGCACGCTTTGCTAAAAATGTCTGGGGCATTTCTGAAGAGGGTAAGACGAAGGAAGAACTGGCAGAGGCAGGTGTTCAGGCATTAGCGGATTTCATTAAAGAAATTGAACTCCCGTCAACATTCACAGAAATGGGTATTACGGATAAGAGTGTACTGAAAAATGTTGCTGATACCTGTAATATTACGGCAGGTTGCTGTAAGAAACTGTCAAGAGAAGAAATCTTTGAGATACTGGAGGAATGCTGGTAATGGAGAAAAGAGTATTAGGAGATGGACTGGAAGTTTCGGCAATCGGTCTTGGATGCATGGGATTCAGCCACGCTTATGGCACTCCTACCGACCATGAGGAAGCTGTTTTTATGATTCACAGTGCCTATGAAATGGGTTACACACTTTTTGATACGGCAGAGGTTTATGGAAGTGAAGATAACCTTCATCATAACGAGGAACTGGTGGGAGAGGCATTAAAATGGGTTCGGGAGCAGGTGCAGATTGTCAGTAAATTTGGTATCCGCTTTGACATGAGCAGTTCCCAGGTAAACCATCCGCTTATCCCGGATTCCAGACCGGAAACCATTCGTGCTTCTGTAGAAGGCTCTCTGAAGCGGCTTCAGACAGATCACATTGATTTATATTTTCAGCATCGTATCGACCCGGCTGTGGAACCTGAAGTGGTAGCGGGGGTTATGTCTGATTTGTTAAAAGCGGGAAAAATTCTGCATTGGAGGAATTAAATGTTGGTTTTGTGGCTTTCTCCCCTATGGCGAATGGCTTTTTATCAGGAAAATACGGGAAAGGTGTGCAGTTTGACAAAAAGTATGATTACCGCAGTAATATGCCACAGTTTACGGATGAAGCAGTGGAACAGAACAGGGAGCTTCTGGCATTGCTGAACAAAATGGCTGAAAAGAAAGATGCCACACCGGCACAGATTTCCATGGCATGGATGCTGTGCAAGAAGCCATGGATTGTTCCGATTCCGGGAACTCGTAAACTGGACAGGCTGCAGGAGAATGCAAAAGCAGCAGAGATTAAGCTGACCGATGTGGAAGTTAAGGCACTTGACGAAGCACTTGATCAAATGGAAATGTCTGAGGTATTTGGAGGCTCTAAAATTGTAAAAAAGCAGGAGGTTAAATGATATGAGAAAGAATTTTGGAAAGAAAACATGGTTTTATCCACTGCCGGTACTGATTATTGGCAGCTATGATGAAAATGGCAAGGCAGATGCAATGAATGCTGCATGGGGTGGTATTTATGACAGTGATAAAGTAGTGCTGTGCCTGAGCGAAAACCATAAAACAACCCAGAATATCAAAAAAAGAGGAGCTTTCACGGTCAGCTTTGCAGATACGGCACATGTAGTGGAGGCTGATTATGTTGGTCTGGTATCCGCAAATGAAGTAGAAGATAAACTGGAACGTGCAGGTTTTCATACCACAAAGAGCGAGTTTGTAGATGCTCCATTGATTGACGAACTGCCTATGATGCTGGAATGCAAATTAATAAAAGTAAACGAAGATGGAAACATCATTGGAGAAATTGTTAATGTAAATGCCGATGATAGTGTGTTGGGGGAGGATGGCATGATTGATGCTACAAAATTGCAGGCTATTTCTTATGATCCGGTACATAATACATATGTAAAAATGGGTGAAAAAGTCGGAAATGCGTTCAGTGATGGAGCGAATTTGGAATAAATGGATAAAGTAAAAGAAAAAGAACTGTTTGAAACCATGCCGGTTCATAAAGCAGTTGCAACCTTGGCGATTCCGTCTATTATCAGCCAGATTGTTAGTATTATCTACAATTTGGCTGATACCTTCTACATAGGACAGCTTGGTAATCCTTACATGGTTGCGGCAGTTACATTGGTATATCCTTGGTTTAATATATTGACAGCTCTTGGCAATCTGTTTGGAATTGGTGGAAGCAGCCTGATTTCCAGATTGCTTGGGGTGGATAAGAAAAGTGATATTAAGAGAGTGTCAGCATTCTGTTTTTACGGAGGCATGGTGCTGACTTTCTCGTTTTCGCTTTGCTCCTTGATTTTCAGGATGCCTTTATTGCATTTCTTGGGAGCAAGTGAGGAAAATTATAATTATGCATGTACTTATTTGCTTTGGGTTGTTGTAATCGGTGGAATTCCGACCATGTTGAACATGACGTTGGCTCACTTACTCAGGAGCGAGGGACACGCACAAAAGGCAAGTGCTGGCATGATGTTTGGAGGAATACTGAATATTATTTTAGACCCGGTTCTTATGTTTAGAATGGGGATGGGATTTATAGGAAGTGCTGTCGCGACGGCATGTTCCAATGCTGCATCTGTAATTTTCTTTTTGGTTATTTTTTACAGGATGAGAAATCAGACAGCAATGTCTTTGAATATTTTCCATTTTTCACTGCATTTTGTGAGACCGATATTTTCAGTGGGACTTGCGTCGGCTTTGACGACAGCTTTGGCAAACGCCTCCAATATGGTCATTGTGAAATTTGCGTCCGGTTATGGAGACATACCGATTGCCGCATATGGAATTGTAAAAAAGATTGATTTATTTCCGTTAGGCATTTGCATGGGACTGTGTCAGGGATTTATGCCGCTTGTAGGATACAATTATGCTGCAAAAAATTATAAGAGAATGCGGAAAATTTCTGTGTTTTCATGGAAGACAGCTATGGTAATCGCAGCATCGTTTGTAGTCTGCTTTTTCAGCTTTGCACCATGGATTATGCAAGCCTTCATTCAGGAAGAACAGACCGGCATATTGGGAGCAGAATTTCTTAGAATTGCATGTCTTGCAGTACCGTTCACGGCAGTGAATGCCCTCATTATCTATACTCTGCAGGCAATGGGTAAGGGAGCTTCATCCACCATATTGACCATATGCCGACAGGGACTTTTAAATATTCCATGTCTTCTTTTGATGAATTGGCTTGTGGGATTATATGGTATGATTTGGACGCAGTTAATCATTGAGGTGCTGATGCTACCGGTGACGATTGGGATGTATATGGTAACATGGAAAAAATTAACAAAATAGAAGGAGGATATTTTCACATATGAAAACATGGTTGATTACCGGGTGTTCCACAGGGTTTGGAAAAAGCCTTGCAAAAACAGTTCTGAAGAAAGGATATCAAGCCGTTGTAACTGCAAGGAATACAGATACACTTGCGGAATTTGAAAGAGAATTTTCTAAAAATGCCTTGGTACTTCCTTTGGACGTGACGGATAACAAGGCAATTAGTAACACAGTAAAAAGAGCGATAGAGCATTTTGGCAGTATTGATGTGCTAGTTAATAATGCTGGGTATGGTTACCGGGCTGCTGTAGAAGAAGGCGAATTTGAAGATACAGAAAGGTTGTTTCATACCAATTTCTGGGGACCGATTGCATTGATGAAGGCAGTACTTCCACAAATGAGAAGGAACCACAGTGGTGCAATTATAAATGTTTCATCCATTGCAGCAATACGTACAGCACCGGGCTCGGGATATTATGCAGCATCTAAATGTGCTCTTGAGGGATTATCGGACGGACTTCGTGCAGAGACTGCACCGTTGGGGATTAAAGTAATGGTTGTTGAACCAGGTGCTTTCAGAACGGATTTTGCAGGCCGTTCCCTGACGCAATCAAGAACGGTGATAGAAGATTATGAAGAGACATCTGGTGCAAGAAGAATTGGAAGAGATACTACTCACGGAACACAACCTGGCGATCCGGATAAGGCTGCAGAAATGATTATACAGGCTGTCGAGGCAGATAACACACCATTTCGACTGTTGCTTGGTACGGATGCAGTTGCATTTGCAGATCAGGAGATGAAAGTAAGAGCAGAAGAATATGCGAAATGGAAAGAATTTAGTTGCCGCTCAGATTACTAAGACAAAAGAGGTGAATATCATATGAACAGACCATATGTAATTTGCTATACTTTAAGTTCACTGGACGGAAAAATAAATGGTCCGTTTATGGCAACAAATGCTGTGAAACAGTAAGCTAATGCTATAACCTTAAGGTATTTACTGGTTAACCAAAAGAAACTTCTGTCTGTATTAATTATGATTTATAATATATTCATTAAAAAGTGGAGGAGACGACAAATATGAGTAATCAGGAATTTGTGAAATTGAATAATGGCGTAGAAATGCCAATAGCAGGTATTGGAACTTTTATGTTGAGTCCGGATGAAGCGGAAAACTCTGTCATAAGTGCATTACAGGATGGTTATCGTCTGATTGATACGGCAAATGCCTATGTAAATGAAAAGGTAGTGGGACGTGCCATGAAAAAATCCGGTATTGCCAGAGAGAATATTTTCTTAGAGACGAAACTGTGGCCTTCTTTCTATGAACAGGAAGATGCAGTAGAAAAAACACTGAAAAGACTTAACACAGATTATATTGATTTGCTGTTGATTCATCAGCCGGCAGGAAATTATATCGCCGGATATCGATTAATGGAAAAGGCTTACAAAGAAGGTAAGGTTAAAGCAATCGGTCTATCAAACTTTACCATGGAACAGATTCAGGAAATTCTGGATGTGTGCGAAGTAAATCCTGCTGTGTTGCAGACAGAGGTACATCCTTATTTTCAGGAAGACGAACTGAAGGAATTTCTGGCAAAAGAAGATATTGCCATTCAGGCATGGTACCCTCTGGGACATGGAGATAAAGCTTTGCTGGAGGAATCGGTATTTACCCGATTGGCTGAAAAATATGGAAAGAGCAATGCCCAGATTATTCTGCACTGGCATATCCAAGCTGGAAACATAGTGATTCCGGGCTCCAAGAATCCGGACCATATTCGTGCAAACTTTGAACTATTTGATTTTGCACTGAGTGATGAAGAGATGTCTGAAATTGCGGCTCTTAATAAAAACAAGAGATACTATACCAGTACCCCGGAAATGTTGAAAGCTTATGCTGAAATGGTACCTTCTGTAGACGAGCAGAAATAATGGTGCTTATATCACAAAGTGTCAGGCACGCAAAAGGACTGTGAGTCCAGTATCTTTCTCCATCTGGTTTCATTCTTTTGTTTATAAATGAGATAGTATGTAATTGTTGCAGATGCATCGGAAAATGGGATGTTTACGCAGCTGATTCTTTCATTTGCTGAATGGGCAAGAGATATATTTGTTGAAAAGGATGGAAGCTCTGAAAATTTGGTGAGTTCAGCTAATGCCTTAAATGATTCTTGCTTATAGAAAGACGAATCTGGCATTTGTGTTTTTACAAGATCCTCCCAAATACCGACCTGAGAAAACATAAGGAAATTCTGTCCGTTCATTTCAGCAAAGGAAACAGAGTTTTTAGATGCTGCGGGGTGAATTGCACTGACAGATAGATTTAGATGTTCACTAATATATTTTTTGGAAATAAAATGTTCATCTTCAAGAGGATGGGTTAATATTGCAATTCCATATTCATCGGATAAAAGTCCACGAAGTATAGCCTCTTCTGTATCTACAGTAGAGGTTATTGTTATATCTGGGTAAAATGCAGCACCTTGAGGAAGAATTACCATCAAAGGTCCAGGTGCTATGCTCCCGATATGAAGGGTTTGAAGGCTCTTGTGAAAATTTCTTACGTGTTTTTCCATTTCCAGTTCTTCATCCAGGATTTTCCTGGCGTATTCTGCCATCAGTTTTCCGGATTCATTTAGGGATAGACGCTTTTTATCACGGTTAAAAAGTGGAAAACCAAAGTAATCTTCCAGTTTGCGCATAGAACGAGAAAGTGTTGGCTGTGTCATATGTAGTTTTTCGGCGGCTTCACTGAGTGTTCCGCAGGATACAAAGGTGTTAAGCTGTTCTAACAGATAGATTTCAATCATAAAGGATCCTCCGATCAATCATATACGTGATAAGTATATTTTTATTACTGATTATCATTTTACTTAAGCTTATATCTTTTGTAAAGTATAGATATCAAGTACAGAATGAAACGGCCGTTCATTTATAAATTGAGAAAGGAAGAAGAAAAATGCTGGAATTAAACTGGAGTGATGTGAATAGAAGGATTTATGCAAGACAGATAATAAAAAGCCTAACATATCTTTTTCTCAGTAGCAAGCGTAAATCTCCGTATTACGAGCGTGGAGATGAGCCCTTGTTTTTTGGAGACTATGATGCATTATCAGGTGGCAGAAGATCACGGATTTACGAAAATAGCAGATGTAATCATTTTAGTTTAGTTACAAAACAAATATCATTGGAGAAATTGTTAATGTAATATGTTGGGAAAGTAGATCAGATTGGAGGTTAACATGGAACACATTAAGTTGAATAATCAAATTAAAATCCCGGTAGTTGGAATTGGTACATTCTTACTATCACCTAAGGATGCATAGCAGGCAATTGAAAAAGCTGTTAAAGCCGGAAAGGTGAAATCAATAGGAATTTCAAAGCTTGATAAGGGGACTCGCTATTATGTTTCTTCTGAGGAAACATTGCAGGGATATCATGCTTTTGCACCGGATTTTGATGGATAAGAATAGAAAGGAGCTACCATTACATGCCAAAAGAAAAGAAACAGAAAATGAAGAAAAAATCTCACAAAATCATAAAAATAATATTGATAACTTTTGCATTAGTTATTGCTTTGGTTGCTATTATTGGATTCATATTTTTCAGAAGAATGAATGCACCGCTTCGAGCAAATCTTAACGCAAGTGAGGATGCGGTAGCTACAACTACGGCAGGTCTTGTTAAGGGTGCAATTGACGATGGCATATATGTATATCTGGGAATGCCTTATGCGGAGGCGAAAGAAAGATTTGTCAGAGCTGAAGCGTTAGAGCCATGGGATGGGGTTCGCGAATATACGGAGTATGGTGCGATTTCTTTACAGTCATCTTTTATGGGAATGGGAGGCACTGACAATCAGGATAATAATTGCCAAAACTTAAATCTATGGACACCGGAATTGAATGATGGTGGCAAGAGACCCGTCATGGTATGGCTTCACGGAGGCGGATTCTCTTCAGGATCAGCTAATGAGGCTTCTACAAATGGTAAGAACCTTGCAAAGGAAGAAGACGTAGTTGTGGTGACCGTAAATCATAGACTTGGAGCGGCAGGATATTTAAATCTTTCTGCTTTTGATGAGAAATACAAGGATTCAGCCAATGTAGGTATGTGGGATGTGATTGATGCACTCACATGGATTCAGGATAACATTGAATATTTCGGTGGAGATCCGGATAACGTGACTATTTTTGGACAGTCAGGAGGCGGGGCAAAGGTACTCACACTCATGTCCACACCATATGCCAAGGGTCTATTTCACAAGGGAATCAATCAGAGTGGTGCAACAGAAACGGTTGGACCAAAGCTCACACCTGAGGAAGTAAGTCTTAGAATTACAGAACTTACACTGGAAAAGCTTGGTATTACAGCTGAAAATATTGAAGATATTCAGTCTATCGCATTTGAGGAACTGAATAATGCAGGAACTGAGGCGATTGCTCAGGTGGCTGAGGAATTCCAATATGAAAGTCCGTTTGGAGGTTCTTATTCATATGAGTGGGAACCGGTTGTAGAGGGAGATTTTCTACCAACAGATCCGGTTCTGGATGAAGGATTTGCCGAAACTGGCTATGATATCCCTCTTTTAATTGGATCAAATCTAAATGAGTGGAATTTTATGGGCAGAAGTTCTGATGTTTCAGAAGAGGTGGTCACAGCATTTAAGGAAGCATATCCAAACATAGATGAGAAGAATGCTGGCAGCGTTGATTCTATGCTTCGAGTACCGTTACTTAGAACAACAGCACATAAAGCGGACCAGGGTGGCGCACCGGTTTATTCTTATATCTTTACATATGGCGCACCAAGATGTACACATGGAGCGGAGATTCCTTACATCTTTGGAAATGTCGATAGCACATCAGCCGATGAGGCTATGGAAAAAACAATGCGTGGTATTTGGGCAGCGTTTGCAAGAACCGGAATTCCGCAAGTAGATGGAATCCCAACATGGGAGGCATATACAAGAGATGGTGGTGCAACCATGATTATAGATGAAAACTCAGAGCTGGTATATAATCATGACTTAAAGCTATTAGAATTGCTTGAGCCGGGATTTGATTATTAAATAGGAACAGTAGTAATTCCAATACAGATTAGGTAAGAGAAATATCATATGAGCTGGAAAAAGCTTAATGTATTTCTCTTATTTTTTGTTTTTGTTGGCACAATAAAAGTAAGCGCAAAATAATTCGACGGATTGTGTTGCCCTAAAAATTAATCCATAATAATCATTAGAGAATGCAGGCATTTCACTTCAGTTTCTCTTGCTGGAAATGATAGATGCGAGCATTTTACTTTATTCAAATTATGGAGGTGTGCTCATGAGAAGCAAAAGAATACCTGCCGAAGAACAATACCGT
>OJMG01003859.1_pt1 | contig 10942 bp, 10 predicted proteins | sample 1597141 | NCBI WGS metagenome assembly OJMG01 (sample SAMEA2452119, study PRJEB22498) | human gut metagenome | biome: human feces; feature: human gut; material: feces | place: Australia | collected 2012
TTGTATTATTTCTTATTGTATCAAGTGATGTGTCTTCTCCGTATTTATATCCTACGTATTTTGGACTATTGTCTAGTGAATTAAATGCACTTTTTCCTATGTTACCAGTTGTTGTATCATGGCTTGTTCCTACATAAAGTAATCTTATACTTCCGTCATGATTAGTTCTTATTATTCTCCAGTACAACGGCTTTACTCCTTCGAATGATGCTTTTTCTCCTGTTAATGTTCCACCATTTCTTGTGCATATATTATCTGTTACGCCAACCCCTGCCATGTCGCCTAAAATACATACATTACTTGATAAACATTCTTCCTGATTATGTGGCCTTCTGATTACCATGTTACCGCTTGATAAATCTGCATAATACACTTCAGAATTATTATAAATACAGCTTTTTGTTGTACCAAATTTTACCCAGTTGTTTGTTGTATTTCCTGCATAGTAGTATACTTCTTTTGGTGAGTCTGTTATACCTGTTATACTTTCTGTTGATGTAAATAATGTTCCCGTTGCAGTTGTAGTTAAAGGTGTTGCAAAGTCATTTGTACCATTATTGTTATTACTTCTAGTATTTCTTGTTGGATTGTCTTCAAGTATTTGACTTAGTAATGTTGGTTTTGATCCCTCAGTAATAAATAACTTTCCACTTAGTTTCTTACCCATATCTTCACTTTGGTCGACACTTTCATCGTTTGCATACTTAAATTCAACTGTATAACTTTGTGTTACTCCTACTGGAATGCTAACACTATAAGCTAGTATTGTATCAGTTGCTACTTCACTCTTTGGTACATCTTTAAACTCAGCCATATTGTATCCACCATCGGTACTAGTTATTTTATATTGTAAATATCCTTTAGTTACAAAAGTATTTACTAAGTCTTGTATAACTATGTTATATTTGTATGTTTCATTACTTTTATTTTCTATATTAAATGTTTTGGTATCACTCCATCCTGGTTCAATGTTACTTCCAGATATTGCTCCATCACTATCAGTAAATATTATTTTTAAGTCTGCACTATTGATGGTAACATCTTTTCACTTTCCTATTATTTGAACTGTAAAGTATGCTAGTGTTACACTAAGTACTACTACTAGTAAACTAGCAACTACTAATATTGTTTGTTTTTTCTGCATATATTTTTCCTCCTACTTATATATTGTCCTATATTACATACTAATTATAGAAGAGTTTCTTCTAAAAGTCAATAGAAGTAATTCGTCTATGATATATTTTTGTAGGTGATACTATGAATAGATTAAAGGATTTAAGACAAGAACATGACTTGAGACAAGAAGATGTTGCGGAGATACTTATAATGAGTCAAAGAAATTATAGTTATTATGAAACTGGGGTTAGTATGTTAACTTTGGAGGTTTTAGATATTTTGGCTGATTATTATAATACTAGTATTGATTATATAGCTTGTAGAACAGATATAAGAGAACCTTATAAAAGAAGTATTTTAATTAAAGAAAAAGAACACCAAATATAAGAGTTCAATAAAATCTAGTGTAAAGTAATTTTTTCACAAACTACTAGAAAATAAGGAGAAAAGTAAAATTTTTAGTATTAAAAATTGTTTGACACTTTTTTCCTTATTTTTTTAGTTTTTTCAATTATTTTAAATTTAAGAATTGGACTAAAAATTATTTTGTTATTTTTTGACTTTGAAGTCATTTTTTTCTTTTAATCGAACCAGTAATTTTACCATTAAATATGTATAATATTCTTCCCCTAAAGAGTTTGAAATTTTTATATCCAAATGCATTCCTTTTAATTACTTTTATTTTATTATTTGTTCCTTCAGTAAAACCATTACTATATCTTTTATCTATAAATGAATTGCATATGTATTCTAACCAATTATATATTGTCCCTGAAACTTCTATAAATTCACTTATATTACTATTAACACATATATCTATAAAGTTCGTTAATTGTTCTTCAATTGTCTCATATGTTGAATGATTTATTATGTCTAAAAATAATTCTTTTAATTGATATGCTCGTTTAATCTCGTCATTTATTGCTAGTAACTCTCTTAACACATCTCCGGGTAATATTTCTACCATATGTCCATTCTTATATCTCTTTGTCATTACCCACCAGCCTATGTCATTTCCATATCTTCTTAACAAGTTTACATTCTTCTTATTTTTTAATAATTTATACTTTTTACTCTTCTCTCCATATATTTTTTGCCATTTTATTCTAACTTTATCTAGTGCTTACATGATATATTTGATATAATGGAAACGGTCTACTACGTACTTGGCTTTAGGAAACATTATTCTTTGTACTAGTAGATATGGTTCGTACATATCACTTATGACGAACTCTACTGAATATCTATTCTCAGTATGCTCAAAATACTGAATTAGATATTCTTTTTTTCTATTTGGTAATATATCCAGCACCTTTTTATGTATCGGGTCGTTTAATACAAATGCATACTTTCCTTCCTTTGTATCTGCTTTAAACTCGTCAAAGCTTATTACTCTTGGTAAATTCTTTTGATATTCTGGTATAGTTGATGTTATTTCTAACATTTCATTTTCTACTGTTGTTATTGAAACTCTATTTTTTTCTGCAATATATTTTAAAGATAAATTATATTTTAATAAATCTTTTCTTATTTGTATTTTTACTTTATTCGATATGTTTCCATTACTCGTGTTAATATTTAATGTCTCAGTAAATATCTTATTACAATTATAACAATGATATCTTTTCTTATATATAATTAAATCTACGCTTGAACCACAACTGTCTAAATAAACACTTTTAATTGGTTTTAATTTATCGTGTACTGAACTAGTAAACTTATTACATTTTGGACACCTTACTTTTTTCTTTTTATTTTCTACTGATACTTCAATTAAACCCTTTCCTGTTTGATTTACATTAGTTATTCTAATTTCTTTACTATTTAATCCAATTAGTAAATAATAATCTTTCATTAAACTACCTCCTATTTCAATTATTATTTACTTTATAATAACACACAAAAAAGAGATGATAAATTACCATCTCAATTTCACACTAGATTTTATTGTTTTTACGAATTAATTTCACACTAAATTTTACTGTTTTGTAAAAATAAGCATTATTATATTCATGATTTTACTTCACACTAGATTTTATTGAACCAAAATACTTCAACCTTTTTTTGCTAAAGTATTTTTTTGTTGACTTTTTTACTCATATATCTAATATATAAACTATCATTTAACCCTTTAAATACTTATTAGTAATTATATTAGTAAATTAATCGTTAGACACAGTTAAGTTAATGGGGTCTAGCACGAACTACCATCAGTTTTTATTACATATGGATTATTCGCACTTCCATCTCCTCCAGATATCAGATTACAAGATGAGAGAGAAACTGAAGGGCGCAAGGCTAACGCGTTAACCGCGTTGAGATTGTACAAGAAGCCATTGGTAAGCATGTTTGACGAGAGCCAAACGTACGAGACGTTCGAGCCCGAGAAAGAGCCATGCCAGCCGTTAGGGGTAAGGGACCAAAAACTTTCACTGCCTGTAATACTTTCTCCATTTGCATTTGTATAATACCATGCATATGGTGCAGTTAAATCTGTATCAGAATCTCCTCCTGCATAGCTTAGTTCATCTATTGTCATTAATCCTATTGGATAATCTAGTTTTGCACTTGTATTATTTACACTGAATGCATCACTCATATTTGTACAGTTATATGTTGGTTGTTTATTTGTTTTTATTCTTTCAACTGAAGCATAATCAAAATTACTTGTTGTTGAATAAGTTTGTCCACTTGCTAGATTTCTATCATTACAATATACTGCATCGTTACTTAGATACTTTGTATAAGCAGTTAAATTATTTTTATACCAATTATCTATGTATGTTTTTATTGTGCTATCTTTTGTATTTAGTCTATTGTTTTCTAATGACCCACTTGTTCCATATTTATATCCTACATACATTGGATCATTATCTGGTTTATTGAATTTAATTTTTCTAATATAACCTCTTGTTGTATCAGGACTTGTTCCTGCATATAATAATTTGATACTTCCATCATGGTTTGTTCTAATTATTCTCCAGTATATATCTTTTGTTGTTGTACCATTCCATGTTGCTTTTTCTGTTAATATTGTCATATTTGAACCGGAACATATACTACTATTTTCTACAAGTATTGGTCCAGATGCACCATAATTACATATTAAATAAGTTTCACATTCAGTTTGATTTTCAACATTTTTAAATCCTAGATCATTATAAACAAATAATTCTTTTTCTTTATAAGTACATGAACTTTCTGGTGTTTTACCAAACTTAACCCAGTTATTCTTTGCATCTCCTGCAAAATAATACACATCTTTTACTGGATTTGTTCCAATTTGTTCTGTTGCTTTATAAAGTGTTCCTGTATTTGTTTCAGTGAATGCTGTAAATGTAGTCCTTGTTTTTATTGTAGGATTATCAGCTAATATTTGTTCATATAAGGTTGTAGGTTTTACTGTTCCCTCAGTAATAAATAACTTTCCACTTAATGTTTTACCCATATCATCACTTTGGTCAACACTTTCATCATTCTTATATATGAATTCAACTGTATAACTTTGTGTTACTCCTACATCTATACTTGCACTGTAAGCTAATATTGTATCTGTTGGTGTTTCACTCTTTGGTACATCTTTAAATTCAGTCATATTGTATCCACCATTGGTACTAGTTATCTTATATTGTAAGTATCCATTAGTTACAAAAGTGTTAACTAGGTCTTGTATAACTATATTATATTTGTAAGTTTCATTACTCTTATTTTCTATAGTAAATGTTTTAGTTACATTCCAATTTCCTGGTTCTATATTAGTACCACTTATACTTCCATCACTATCAGTAAATATTATTTTTAAGTCTGCACTGTTGATGGTAACATTTTTCCCCTTTCCTATTATTTGTGCTGTAAAATATGCTAGTGTTACACTAAGTACTACTACTAGTAAGCTAGCAACTACTAATATTGTTTGTTTTTTTTGCATATATTTATCCTCCTACTTATATATTGTGTTACATTACATATATAGTATAGAAGAATTTCTTCTAAAAGTCAATAGAAATAATTCTTCTATGATATATTTTTTATAGGTGATACAATGAATAGGTTAAAGGATTTAAGACAAGAATATGATTTGAGACAAGAGGATGTTGCGGAGATACTTATGATGAGTCAAAGAAATTATAGTTATTATGAAACTGGGGTTAGTATGTTAACTTTAGAGGTTTTAAATTTTTTAGCTGATTATTATAATACTAGTATAGATTATATAGTTTGTAGAACAGATATAAGAGAGCCTTATAAAAGAAGTATTTTAATTAAAGAAAAAGAACACCAAATATAAGTTAGGTGTTACTTTTTTGTTATCATTTCTTTTATTTTTCTAAATCTATGATTTATACCACTTTTAGTTATTTTTGTACCTGTTTCAAGTGATATAATACTAGCTAGTTCTTGCATAGAACTTTCTCTATATTTTTCTTTATAAATACATATTTCTTTTATTTTATCATCTAATAAGTCAAAGTCATACATACTTTTTAATTTTTCAATATTTTCTAATTGTTCATTAGAAGAGAATACTATTTTATCAGTATTTGCTTGTTCACAATTGTTAAGTCTATTTGTCATATTAACATGATCTCTATATATTCTTATATCTTCATAATAGAATAGTGAATTATATGCATTAAGTAATTTTATAAAATCACTTATTTTTTCACTCTCTTTTAGGTATACCATGTAATGTTTTTCTCTTTTTAATACTTTTGAGTTAAAGTTTAAACTATTTAATAAATTGTTTACAAAGTATGCAACTATTTTATTTTCTATTATAAATTCTAAGTGATATCTACTTGTTTTAGGATCATTTACACTTCCACATATTAGGAAAGCACCTCTTAAGTATGACTTTTTTTCTTCAAGTGAATCTACTATATAATTAGATGGTTTATATTTTCTTTTATTATTTTCATTTATTAAATCTAAAGTTTTTAATATTTTTTCTACATCTTCAGTTATATTTATATGAATTATATAGTTTTTATTAAGTCTATTTATTTCTTCTTTTGTTATTATAGCATTTATATTAAATATATCTTTTATTAGTTTATATATTCTTCTTGATACTCCTATATTTTCTGTATATAATGAGATGCTATTTTTTTTTATTGTTCCATTTATGTTTATTATAGCAGATAATTCTGATATTAGTTCTGATTCATGGTATTCCATGTTTAGTATTTCATTTTTTACATTAGTTGTGTATGACATAGTTTCTCCTTACCAAGTTCTTCCATAGAACCAACCATTTGGAAAGTATATTACTGAAGAGGGATCTATTACAGAAGATTTATAGTTTGCTATTGTAACGTGTCCTCTTGAAATTGTCAAGTGTAAGTGTGCACCTGTTGTACATCTATCATATCCACCATGTTTTGTTGCAGTTGAATATCCTCCCATATGTGCGACTACATCAGTTGGAGAAACTACATCTCCTTCAGAGTAACCATTATAGTCTAATAAGTGCATTAATACAGAAGTGTATTTTACTCCATTTATATTGTGATAGATAAACATTACTTTACCTCCACAACCCCAAGTTACTTGTAATGCTATTGTACCTGATGCTACTGGATAAATAGGTAAGCCTTCTGCAGGACTTCTATTACCTATATCTACTCCATTATGGAATGATACATCATTACTATTTAATGGATTTACTCTATAACCATATGTACTTGTTATTATTCCAGAATCTGTTGGTCTTTGAAAACCACGAGATGCAGGAATTACTACACATTTACTAAGTCTATCAGATCTATTAGAACATCCTTTATTTCTATAAGTTTCAATTAGTTCTTCTTGTGCTTTTATTTGATCTTCAATAGATACTGAATCTTCTTCTAATTCATCTATTCTTGAACCTAATGAGTTAATTTTTACTTGTAAAGTTTTTCTATTTTCTTCTTCACTAACTATATCTTTTGCAAGTTGTTCTTTTAAATCATTATTTTGTTTTATTAAATCATTCATTTCACTAATTAGTTCTTTATTATATTTACTTAGTTGTTCTACAATAGATATTCTATGTATAAAGTCAGTAAATGATTTTGCTTTAAATATGTACTCTAAGTATGACTTTTCTCCATTAGATAGTTGAAGAAATACTAATATTTGATTTGTTTCTTCTTTTTTTGCTTGTATTTCTTTTTCTAATTCTTGTATTTTTTTTGTTGCATCTACAATTTGCTGGTTTAGCGAAGCAACTTTTTTTTCAATCTCTCTCATTTCTCCTACTGTTTTATTATACTCTTCTCTACTTATTTGTGCTTCGTTATCTCTTTTTCTTTTTTGTTCTTTTAATTCTTCTAGATCATCAAGTAAGTCTCCAAATGTGGTTGCTGCATTTGTTTTTATTGGAGTTATTATTAAAAATATTGATAGAAATATTATAAATAATTTTAGTTTTTTCATTATATTTTTAGGTACCTCCTTACAGCACGTGAAGAACCTATTGCTCCAACTATTACACCTATTAGAATTAATGTTATTATTAAATGAGTCATTACTTGATTTGGATTAATTAAACTTATTACTTCAGTAAATAAGATTCCATTCATTTTATCATATAAGTATACATAACCATATAAACTAAATAACACTGGAATTATACTTCCTATGAAACCTAATATTATTCCTTCAAAGAAGAAAGGCATTTTTATGTAACTATTAGATGCTCCAACTAAACGCATGATTTCTATTTGTCTTTTTCTGTTGTTAATTGTTATTTTTATTGTGTTACTTATTAGGAATGCTGTTACTATTACTAGTCCTATTACAATTACTACCATTATTTTTTTTACTGTGTCAAAGATTTTTACTAATTCTTCAACCATTCCTTCACCATATTTAACTTGACTTACACCAGATAAATCTTTTATTTGTTTAGCAGTTGTACCTATTTTTTCAGTGTCTTTTACTTTTACTAAGTATTCATCTAATAATGGATTTGTGTTTTCATCATATTCACTTAGTATTGTACCTAATCCTTCACTATCTTTACTCATGTCTTTTCTAATTTCTTCTTTTGACATGAATGTAACACTCTCTATGTTAGATAATAAATTTATTTTTGTATCTAATGCGTTTCTATCTTCTAAAGTTGCATCTTTTTTTATGTATACAACTATTGTTACATCTTTTTCTATATCATCTGTGAATTTATTAACATTTTCACTTAGTAAAATGGCTACTGCGACTAGTATTAGTGTTATTGTTATACAAGAGATACTAGCTACACTTAAGGAGAAGTTTCTAAATACACTTTTTATTGAATCTTTTAGGTTGTTATTTAGTATTCTTAAGTATTTCATTTACTATAACCTCCTTTTTCTCTATCACCCACTAGCATTCCTTTTTCTAGTTGTATTACTCTTTTTTTGTAATGGTCTACTATATCTTTATCATGAGTTGCCATTATTACTGTTGTTCCATCTTCATTTATTTTATTTATTATTTCCATTATTTCCATAGAAGTTGATGGATCAAGATTTCCGGTTGGCTCGTCACATATTAGTATTTTTGGACTATTTACTATGGCACGCGCTATTGAAACACGTTGTTGTTCTCCACCTGATAATTGGTCTGGGTAACTTCTAAATTTTTCTTTAAGTCCTACTTTTTCTATTGCATTCATTACTTTTTTTCTTACTTCTTTTTCTGGTAAACCATATATTTCAAGTGCAAAAGCAACATTTTCAAATACTGTTAATGTTGGTAATAGTTTATAGTCTTGGAATACTATTCCTAATTTTCTTCTTATTTTATATACTTTTCTATTTTTTAGTTTAGAAACATTTACTCCTCCTACATATACTTCTCCACGAGATGGTTTTTCTTGTCTATATAGTAATTTTATTAGTGTACTTTTTCCTGATGCTGTTGATCCTATTACAAAGACAAAGTCTCCTTTAGGAATTGATACTGTTACATCACTTAATGCAGTTACACCATTTTTGTATTGTTTATATACGTTTTTTATTTCTATTAAATTCATTACTTCCTCCTAATTAATTATAGCATTATATTCGTAAATCATGAAGTGGTAGTTTATACCTATTTGTGCCTCCATATACTTCATATGAATCCATTACTGTTATAAATGCATCGTTATCTATTTGTATTATTTGTGACTTAAGTAATAGATATTTTTCAGTTGGTACTACACACATTAGTACTGTGTTTTTTTGCTTTTTAAATCCACTTGTTACTTTTATTTCACTTACTCCACTTTCTATTTCTTCTATAATGTATTTTGTTATTTCTTCTATTTTATCTGTATTAATAAATAATATTTTTGAGTCACTTATTCCTGTTAGGAATGTGTCTATTATTTTGCTTTCTATATATCTTATAATTAGTGATATTAAAAGTGCTTCTATTCCAAAGATGAATGTTCCAATTATTAAAACTGTACCATTTACTATAAAAAGTGCTGTTCCTAAAGTTAAACCAAATTTTTTATTAAATATGACTCCAATTATATCTAATCCACCAAGGCTACAACCTGATAAGTATACCATTGTGCATCCAACTCCAAAAAGGACTCCTACTGTAATAACATTTAAGAAGACACTACTTAAGTTAATTGTTATATTAAAATATTCAGTTAGGTACATAATTAAGGTATATGTTACTGCACCTATTATTGATGGGATTGTGTCTTTTAGTCCCAAACATATTATTCCTGTTGTTACGAGTAATATATTTCCTACAAGTAATACATATGAGGTTTTTATTCCAAATAAGTGATCAAATATTATACCAACACCACTTAAACCACCAGGAACTATTTTGTTAGGAACACAAAAGATATTGAATGTTAATGCAATTAGTAAACATCCTAGTATTAAAAGCATTCCATTTATTAATGTTTTTTTATTTTGTTTTCCCATAATTATTTATCCTTTTCTTGTATAATTATATCACAACATAAAATCTTTTTCTATATTTTGGTTTTATTTTATATAATAGGGTGTAAATTTAGGTACAAAAGAAACCCAGAACATTTTTTCTAAGTTATAATTTTATATTCTATTATGTTTTTATGAATTATACCATCTCTAGATAATAATTCGTTATAAACTATGTTTTCTAGGTATGCAGCTATTTGTTTTTTCTTTCTTTATTTCAGTTAGTAAAACTGATTTACCACGTCTTCTTATTCCTTTTAAAACATTTATTAAATCAACATCACAAATATTGTCCATTATACTGGATGCTTTTTATAATAAAAACCTACTTATGGTAGGTTTCGTTATTCATTATTTTGAATACTCTATAGATTTGTTCTAAAAGTATTAGTCTAAATAATCCATGTGGATATGTTAGTTTTGAAAAAGAGATTAGTTCGTTTGAGATAGACTTTATTTCGTTATCTAACCCATCACTTCCACCTATTATGAAGGTGATATTTGACTGTCCACTTGTAAGTAGGTTATCTACTTTGTCTTTTAGTTCAATTGTTGAATACTCTTTTCCTTCTATACACATACTTATTATGTAATCACTTTTGTTTAAGTGAGAAAGTATTAGTTTCTTTTCATCTATTATGTTACTATCTTTTAATTCTATTAAATCTACTTTATGATATTTAGTTAATCTTTTCATATAATCATTAATAGCATATTCTAAATATTTTTCTTTTATTTTCCCTATACATATTATTTTTATCATATATTTACCTCAGTTAAAGTATCTTGTCTTGCACATTCTATAGAATCAAAAATTATTCCATTTTCTTCTAATACTTTTTTGTTAGTTGATAGTGCTAGGTCAGTAGTGTTGTTTGATTCAGATAGATGAGCTAAAACTACTTTTT
>OJMG01003864.1_pt1 | contig 10936 bp, 9 predicted proteins | sample 1597141 | NCBI WGS metagenome assembly OJMG01 (sample SAMEA2452119, study PRJEB22498) | human gut metagenome | biome: human feces; feature: human gut; material: feces | place: Australia | collected 2012
ATCAAGTACTTTAGTGTCTACTCTAACGCCTTCTATTTCCATAGAAGCAAGTACAGAAGATAGTTTCATTTCAATATTACTAAAAAGCTCTAATTGTTCTTCTTCTTTCATTTTATTTATAAATTCATCTTTAATATCATAAATAAATTTTGCCTTTTTTACTGTTAAATCAGCAAGTGCTTCGGTACTCATATTTTTTTCTTTTTTAAAGTTATCAAAAAGAGTAATATCGTAATTAAATGTATTTGCTAGATATGCAATATCGTCTTTAACATTATAATTTAATATATATCCTGCGATCATCGCATCAAATGTACAATTTTTTATATCTATATCATATTTATTAAGAGAAACAATCATCTTTTTTAAATCATATGTATAAATTTCTTTTCCATCTAATATGTTTTTATTTTCTTTCAATACTTCAAATGGTACATAGTATGCATTTTCACCATCATATAAACTCATTCCATAAATATCTGCATTATGATAATTTGTTTCACTTATTTCTAAGTATGCTGAAACCTTTTCTTTTAATTTTAAATCATCAATATTTTCTATTATTTTATATTCTAATTTTTCTTCTTTTTTTTCTTCCTCTTTAAAATCTTTTAGGAAACTATAAAACTCTAAGTCACTATACATTTCTCTTAAGCCATTAACATCTGGTCCATCATATTTTAATTCTTCTAAGGAATATGTAACAGGTACCTCATTATAAATTGTCGCAATATCTTTACTCATAAATGCAGATTCTTTTCCATCTATTAATTTTTGTTTAGTTGCGCCTTTTATATTATCAATATTATCATATACATTTTCTAAACTATCGTATTCTTGAAGTAATTTTAAAGCAGTTTTTTCTCCTATTCCCTTAACTCCAGGTATATTATCAGATGCATCACCCATAAGTCCTTTTAAATCTATCATTCTAATTGGTTTTATTCCATAAGTATCTATAAATGTTTCTTCATTCATTCTTATATAATCTTTTTGTTTTAATAATTTTACTTCTGTTTCTTCATTAATAAGTTGTAATAAATCTTTATCACTACTTACTATTGTTGTTTCAAATTCTGGATCTATAAGAGCCATTTTAGAATATGTACCAATAATGTCATCTGCTTCATAATTGTCTATTTCAAAGCATTTTATTCCCATTAATGGAACAAGTTTTTTTGCAACTGAAAATTGTTTTTTTAAATCATCTGGAGTTTCATTTCTTCCACCTTTATAATCTAAATATTTTTCATGTCTAAATGTTTTTCCTTTATCAAATGCAACAAGCATATATTCTGGCTTTTCTTCCCTTATTATTTTATTTAACATATTAACGAGACCATAAAGTCCATTTGTTGGAAAACCTTTACTATTTCTCATAGTATTTCCTGTATATGCAGTTGCAAAATAACTTCTAAAAAGCAAGTTATTTCCGTCTACTAATATTACTTTTTTCACTTTTTATCACCTACATATAAAGTATAACATAAAAATTTGATTTTTTTTCATTTTTGAGTATAATAATACTTGCTAAAAGAAAGGTCGGATAATTTGAAATATATTGAAATAGATAAAAGTAAAATAAAGAAATTATATAGTGACGGTGTTGAGTCTAATATATATTTATATGATTTAGATGGTCAAACAGTTTTATTAAAATTATTAAAAGATAAAAGTTCACTAAAAAATAAAGAAAAAAAAGTTAATATAATTATAGATAGTGATATTCTAAAAGATGAAGTTAACATACTTGCTTCTGCGAGTATAAATGGACAATTTGTTGGTTATTTTATGCCACTTGATTTAGAATATACAAGAACAGTAAGTGATTTTGATAAAAAAAGAGTAAAAATTTCTGCACTTAAGCAATTAAGAGATAAGATGGAAAGATTTAATAAAAATGGTATTTACATAGGTGATTTTAATGAAAAAAATATATTAATAGATAAAGAAAACAATATTAAATTATGTGATTTAGATAATTTTAAAATTAATGATTTAGATTTTGATACACCATCAACTTTTGTGCATTATTTTAGAAGAAATTGTAAAAATGAAGAAAAAGTAGATAATTATTGTTTTAATCTATTTACTGTATCACTTATGGAAAAAATATATTCACCTTATGTATTAAACTATTTGACATCTAATCCACTTCCAAGATATATGGATTCTAAAGAAAATAGAAAAATTGTTGATAAATTAGTATTTTTAGATGATTCATATCAAAAAAAATATATAATTGATAATTTAACTTCAAAAAGAATGTAATTATATTTAAAAAACGAATATAATTACTTTTTTTGTTCATAATAGTTTTGAAAGGAATGATTTTATGAACATAAAAGATTATATTATTCAAAACTTTAAAGATGATAATTTAGAAACTATTGAAAAAGCTATTGATGACAGTGTAAATGAATATAACGAGGATACTCTTCCTGGTCTTGGAATATTCTTTATGCTTGTGTGGGAAAATTCAAATAAAGAAGAAAAAAATACTATTCTAGAAAAGATTAAATCTAATCTAAATTAGTATTTTTTATTTTGTCCTCTATTATTTTTTTATTTTCTTTTAATCTTTCATTATTTGGTGACAAATTAATTGCTTTATTAATATTTTCAAGAGCTAAAGATAAATCACCTTTATAATAATATGAAACTGATAATAAATCATTTATAGTATGATCATAACTAAATACTTCATTTATATATGTTTTTTCATGGCCACTAATAGTTAGTGCCTTTTGGCAGTTACTTATTACTTCATCGTAATTACCTAAAGAATACTCTAAAAGTGCCATTTCAACATATGGATCTCTTAAATATGGAGCTTCATTTATTGCCTTTTCAAGCCACATTTTTGCTTCATCATATCTATTTAAATTTTCGTAGCATCTAGCAATAAATCTCATAGATGCACATCTTTCATCTTTCCATGTTGCACTCTTTAAATTTAAGTGTTTAATAAGTGTATCTATTGCTTCATTCCATTTTCCATAATACATATATTCTCTACCTAAATAATGCATATTTCTATCATTTTCTGGATTTTCTTTTACTGATAACTCTAAAAGTGGAAGATATGAACTTCTTGATTTAGTGCTATCAGGATAATGATTTAAAATAATATCTTCATTAATTACAATATTTTCATTTTCTTTTTCATACTCTAATACTTCATGAACTGGATGAATCCATTTATAATTATTTCTGCTATGAATCTTTTCATATATAAATGATACTTTAGGATTATCATTTTCATCTAAACTCCAGTTATATGTATATCTACATCTATTTGCATCCTTTCTCCAAACACTTTCTAATTTTTCTCTCCATCCTTTTAAAAATACTTCATCTAAATCAGTACAAACACATATATCTGCATCATTTGGAACCATATCTAAAGAAATATTTCTTGCTACATCAAATCTCCATGGATTTATTTTCTTTTGCTTTACATGTACTCCTTTTTCTTTTAATAATTTTATAGAATTATCAGTAGATTCTGTATCAAGTACATATATTTCATCTGCTTCTTTCATAGAATTAAACCATCTATCAACAAATTTTTCTTCATTTTTACATATTGCATATACACAAACCTTATACTTTTTCATATATTTGCCTACTTTCCTAAATATTCAATTACTATATTTACAAGTGTATTTGTAAAATAAGAATTTGATTTTATATTATTTAAATCTGGTGATAATAAATATATTTCTTTTGAACCAATATTAACTATTTCATAATCATTATCTGTACTATCTATTGCGACTATTCCCTGAGATATTACATTAGAATATTCATTATTATAAATCCATTTACTAGCTCCAACATAAATATTATCTGTATTAGTTTGTCTAAATCCATATGATACAAAATCTGTATCTGGATTAAAATTATTTGGAGTTGTTTTTATAGATGCATTTATCATAATAGTAATTTTATAATATCCTATTTTATTAAATTTAATTAAATTATCTTCACTATTTAGATTAACTAAATTATCAACATCAAGTTCAATTCTATCTAATGGAATTCTTTCATCTGGTTCTATTTTTATACCAGTTGCAACTGTTCCATCATTATATTTTATTATATATGCATTTTGTATTTTACTTAATCCTGAAAGACCACTTGGTATTGTAAAATCTAAAATGTGATTAGGTCCTCCTCTATCTACAACACTTGCTTTACTTCCTGGATCACCAGTTTTTGTTTCTCCTACTTCTATGGTTTCTGATAATCCTATTGGACCTGTTGGACCTACTTCCCCTTGTTCACCTTTTGGACCTGTTGGACCAAAACATGTTCTGCAACATTTTTTATTTTTATTAATCATGTCTAATATTCTTTGTTCTTCACAATTATTCATAAATTCACTCCTTTAATACATTTTATGAAAAAAATTATTTTTTGTATGTAAAAACTCCCCAAAATTGAGGAGTCTTTATATTTAAGCTATTTTTACAATATTAATATAAGCACTAGTATCTGGTCCTGGAGATATAGTTGCCGCATCTGTTGCTTCTATTGATAAACCTATTTGATCATTTGCATTAAATGAATTTATAGTACTTCCAGAAAATTCTGTATCTACATTTGCTGTTAAACTTTTTGTAATTGATGTATTACTAATAGGTGTTGTATTTTGATTAAGTCTTACTGTAACATCTGTATTAGTACTTGGACTACCATAAAAATAATAATCAACTTGATAAACGCCATTTTCTGGTATCGTTAATTTATTTTGTGTATCTAAAGTTATTCCATTTGCTGGTCCATTACTTCCAAGTGGTACATCTGCCGCAACATTTTGTGTTAAAGTGATTGTATTTTCTGTAGTATCATATTTTCTTCCATAAGTATTAGTTGGTGAAACTGTTGCTCCTGCGGGACCTGTTGGACCTGTTGGACCTTGTTCTCCTTGAAGTCCTTGAGTACCCTGTAGTCCTTGTATTCCCTGTGGGCCTGTTGGTCCTGTTGGACCTTGTACTCCTTGTATTCCTTGTGGACCTGTTGGACCTGTTGGACCCGTTGGACCTCCTGCGGGACCTGTTGCTCCTGTTGGACCTGTTGGACCAAAACATGGTCTACAACATTTCTTATTTTTATTAATCATATCTAATATTCTTTGCTCTTCACAATTATCCATAATTTCGCTCCTTTCGATTATATAATACGAAAAAAATAAAAAATTGAATAATTATAACAACTAAAAAAAGTACAAATTTATTTTGCACTTTTACATATTTCTAAGTTTAGCATCCATTTTACTAGTTACATCATCTATTATTTTATTAAATACATTCATAACTTCTTCATCAGTTAATGTCTTATCCATATCAGTAAATGTTAATTTATATGCGATTGATTTTTTATCTTTATCAACATTTTCACCTGTATAAACATCAAATACTTCAATATTAGTAAGCATTCTTGAACCTGACTTTTTAATTAATTTTTCTACTTCTTCACTTGTTACATTTTTATCAACTATAAATGCTAAATCTTTTGTTATACTTGGTAATTTTGATGCTGGTTTAAATTTAATTGGTTTAGTTTTTACATTTAATTTATCTATTGATAATTCAAGTACATATATTTCATCTTTTTCTAGTTTTGGATGAACTCTTCCAATAAATCCAACTTTTTGTCTATCTAAAATAATATCTGCACTTATTCCAGGATGTAAATTTTCTTCAGTACTAATTACAAATGAATATCTATTTTTAAGACCTAAATAATCAAGTAAATTTTCTACAATACCTTTTATTACATAAAAATCAGTTTTTATTTTTGAATTATTCCAAGATGTACTTATATAATTTCCATATAATGCAACACCTAAATAATTTTCTTCTTTAAAATCATCAAAGAATACTTTACTTGTTTCATAAATATTAATATCTTTAAGTCCTCTAGATTTATTATATTTAATTACATCTATTAAAGATGGTATCATTGATTTTCTAAGTACTGATCTATCTTGACTCATTGGATTAGGTACTTCTATTACCTTTTTATCTTTAGAGAATAAATCAGATGTTTTTTTATCAACTAATGTATAAGTTCTAACTTCATTTAATCCTAAACTTCTCATTCTTTTGCTGATATTTTTTCTAAATGCTATTACTTCTTCATATTTTCCTTCTTTTGTAGGTAATACTGGAAGTGTATTTTTTAAATTATGATATCCATATAATCTACCAATTTCTTCAACTATATCATTAACATTATTTTCTATATCTAATCTTCTTCTTGGAATAGTTACTTCAAAAGTATCACCATCTAAAGTATATTTAAAATCTAATTTATCTAATTGATCTTCAATATCCTTATCAGTAAGTGTAATGCCAAGTAACGAATTTACTTTTTCTGTTTTAAATGTTATTTTTTTCTCTTTTTTATCTTCATTATCATAAAGTACATAATCACTTAATACTTTACCACCTGCATATTTTTCAAGTAAATGACATGCTCTATCTAGTGCTTTTATAGTATATTCATAATTTAATCCCTTTTCATATCTCATAGATGCTTCACTTCTTAGATTTAATCTTTTTTCTGTTTTTCTTATATTAGTAGGATTAAATATAGCACTTTCTATTAATACTTCTTTTGTATTTTCATCAACATCAGTATTAAGTGCGCCCATTACTCCCGCAACTGCGACTACTCTTTTTCCATCTGTTATTACAATATCATCAGAACTTAATGTTCTTTCTTTTTTATCTAAAGTTACTACTTCTTCATTATCATTTGCCATTCTAACAAGTATTTCATTACCTAGTTTATTTTTGTCAAAGAAATGAAGTGGTTGACCATATTCAAGCATTACATAGTTTGAAATATCAACTATATTATTTATTGGTCTCATGCCTGCGGATATTAATCTATTTTGAATAAATTTAGGAGATTCACCTATTTTTAAATCTGTTACCATTTTAGCTTTATAATATGTACAATTTTCTGTATCTACTTTTAAGTTAAAATGATTTTTAACTGAATCACTTATTTCTTCGTAACTATCATCTGGTAAGTTTACTTTTTTTCCTAAGATTGCTCCTACTTCATAAGCAAATCCTATATGATAAAAGCAATCATTATTTTTGTGTTTATGTATGTCTAAATCGTATAAAGTATCACATGCTCCCATATATTCTAAAGCATCTACTCCAACAGGTGCAGCATCATCAAATACATATATACCTTTTTTATAGTTTTCTTCCGTGTCTTCTTCTAATCCTATTTCTGATAAAGCACATATCATACCATTTGAGTCAACACCTCTTTTTTTACTTTTTGAAATAGTAAAATTACCTGGAAGTGTAGCTCCTGGAAGAGCCACTATTACTTTTATTCCTTCTTTTACATTTGACGCACCACATACTATTTGAATAGTTTCTTTTCCTACATCTACCATACATACATGCATATGATCTGAATCAGGATGAGGAACGCATGATAATACTTTTCCTACAACTAAATTATCAATATGATTAGATATTACATGTTCAACATTTATACCTGCTTTTGTTACTTTATCTGCTAGTTCATCAAGATTCTCATTTTCTATATCAATATAATCTTTTACCCAGTTCATACTTATCATAGCTATCTAATCTCCTTTCTATCAAAATTTTTTGTTTCTCTTAAATCATTTTCATGACATACTCTCATATCAGTAATACCATATTTAAGCATTGATATTCTTTCAGCAGCCATACCAAACGCAAATCCTTGCCATTCATTTGGATCATAGCCACATGCTTTTAATACATTAGGATGAACCATTCCTCCTCCACAAATAGTTATCCATCCTTTTGGTTTACACATTGAGCAACCACTTCCATCACAATATATACAACTCATATCCATCTCTACTGATGGTTCTGTAAATGGATAATAACTTGGTCTAAATCTTGCTTCTACTCCTTCTCCAAACATATTTTTTATAAATGCATCAAATGTTCCTTTTAAATCACTAAGTGATATATTTTTATCAATTACAAGTCCTTCAATTTGAGTAAATTCTTGTTCATGAGTCGCATTTATATCTTCTCTCCTATATGTTTTACCAGGACATATCATTCTAATTGGAGTTTTACCTTCTCCTTTTAACATTGTTCTTACTTGAACTGGTGAGGTTTGACTTCTAAGTAAGATATTTTCACCTTCTAAATAATATGTATCTTGTGCATCTCTGGCAGGATGATTTTTTGGTAAATTAAGCATTTCAAAGTTATATTTATCAAGTTCTATCTCTGGTCCTTCTAAAACATCATATCCCATTCCTATAAAGAATTCTTCTGTTTCTTCAATTATTTTTTCTATTATTGATGGACTTCCTGATGGAATAAAAGTTCCACTTAAAGTGATATCTATTTTTTCTTCTTCTAATTTTTTATTTAATGCTTCTTCTTCTAATTTTTCTTTTAATTCATCAAATGAGTTATTAACAAATGTTTTTAAATCATTTAAAAGTGATCCAAATTCTTTCTTTTCTTCATTTGGTATTTCTTTCATTAATGATGAAAGTTCTGAAATAGGTCCTTTTTTACTTAAATATTCTACCTTTAAATCATTTAATTCTTTTAAAGTTGTAACTTTTTTTAATTTTTCTATAATTTCTTCTTTTAAATTTTTTACTCTTTCTTCTTTATTCATATTAAAACATCTCCTTTATCTTATCAAAACTATTTATACTTAATATCTTACTCTTATCATATTCCTTATTTTCAGGATTATAATAAATTGAATCTATTCCAAATTTATTTGGACCAATTACATCCTTTTCTATTGTGTCACCTATCATTATACATTCATTTACATGATAGTTACCACATGCGGTTATATAACTTTCTTTATTTGGTTTAAGAAAAGTATCACCCGTATAAACATCATCAAAGAATTCAAATATTCCAGCATTTTTAAGTCTAGATTCTTGTTCATCTTTAAACCAGTTTGTAAGTACTGCTAAACTTTTGTCCTTACTTTTTAAATATTCAAGCATGCTTTTTGTTTCTTCAAGTAATTTATCATCCATTTTTGAATTAACCTTAATCCAACCTTCTACAATTTCACTTGTAATATTTACACCTGTTTTTTCACTTAAAAATTTGCTTAAACTACTATAATCGTACTTTTGATGAAGACTTTCATATTCACATAATTTTTCAAAGTACAACAAAAGAAATTTTTCTGCGTCTTCTTTATTTAGTACACTTCTAAAATAATCCCTCTCTGAGATATAATCACCATGAAGAAGTGTTCCATCAAGATCAAATATAAACCTCTTTTTCATATTTACCTCCAAAAAAAATACCTATGATGTAAGGACGATTTTTCGCGGTACCACCTTACTTCATAGATATTTCTATGCACTTAATCTTTAACGCAGATATGCGATTTTACTTTTATAAGATAAGCAACCTTCAAATAAATAATTTGTTAGTTTTCACCAAACACTAACTCTCTAAGAAAATTATATTATTTTACTCCTCTTATCAACAAGTCTATATGTATTATACTATTTTTATAATTTATTGTAAATATTATTTTTTCAATGTTTAAACAAAAAATATATATTTTATTACAATAATTCTAAATATTTTTTTAACATTTCAATTTCTAATTTAGTAACTAATTTAACAAAATCAGTATAATCATATGTTGTATGTGCCTTATCTAATGCTTCATAATATTTTAATCTATCTTCTTTTTTTATAATTATAGGATTATATCCACTATTCATTAAATCTAAATTCATAATTAATCTTGAAGTTCTTCCATTACCATCTATAAACGGATGAATTTTCACTAATTCCCCATGTAATAATGCTGCTTTAACAATTGGATGATATATACTCCATGTTTTATAATTTAATATTAATTTTTCCATTAATTCTGGAACAGTAATATAATCAGGGGGAATATGAGTAGCGCCTTTTATAGTAACATTTTCTTTTCTATATTTACCTGCATTTTCATTATCAATTTCTTTCAATATTAACTGATGTATGTTTTTAATATTCCATTCAGTAATTGGATTATCTTCTTTCACAAGCTCATCAAGAAATAATATTGCTTGTTCATGATTAATTGCTTCTAAATGTTCTTTTATTGATTTGCCACCAACAGTTATTCCTTCTAAAACAACTTGTGTTTCTCTTAAAGTCAATGTATTGCCTTCAATACCATTACTATTATATGTCCATTCTAAATTAATAGATTCTTTTAATGATTTTAATGTTTCTTTAGGAATTGGCCTTTTACTATCCAGTTTCTTTTTTAAATTATTCACTTCATCAAAAAAATCATTTTCTACATTAATTATAAATTTATTCTCATCTGGTCTTATAATTCTTTTATCTGTAGGCTTTAATGTATCTATTGGTATATTCCAACTATTACCAACTTTTACTGCACCTTCTATTCTACCATCAGATAATAATTGTCTAATTCTTCTTTCACTAATATTCCATTTTTTTACTGCTTCTTTTGTAGTCATATATTCCATGAATACCACCTCTTATTAAAGATTATACCGATATCGGTAGCATTTGTCAATATTTTTATTCCGTTAGCGGTAGTATTAATAATATATACTTATTTTAATTATTATACGTGAATAATAATGAAGTTAAGTAACGAGGATAAAATATATGAAGTTTTTACTTTAATTTATTTTATCTAATATATTTTATGAAGGTTAAAATTTTGTTTATAATATTTTTAACTAGTAAAGATAAATATTTTATTTTTCTTTTATTTATTGTATAATTAATATGTATAAATCTTGAAAGGACGTGTTTTATGGAACAAAAAATAATGGATGGAAATAGTGCATGTAGTTATGTATCTTATAATTTTACAGAAGTAGCAGGAATATATCCAATAACACCAGCTTCTACTATGGCTGAAAAAG
>OJMG01003874.1_pt1 | contig 10900 bp, 11 predicted proteins | sample 1597141 | NCBI WGS metagenome assembly OJMG01 (sample SAMEA2452119, study PRJEB22498) | human gut metagenome | biome: human feces; feature: human gut; material: feces | place: Australia | collected 2012
TCTAATATCGTAACAAAAGATAAATTAAGCAAACAGGCTCAGGACTTTGAAAACTACATCATGAGTGCAGATGGACAGAAGATCATACAGGATAATGGATATATCAAAGCAGATGAGAAAGCACCAGCTTACAAATCAAACGGAGCAAAAGGTAAAGTTGTTGTTGGTGGATCTTCTTCAGTAACACCAGTTATGGAAAAATTAAAAGAAGCATATGCAAAAGCAAACAAAGATGTAACAGTTGAAGTACAGCAGAGCGATTCAACAACAGGTGTTACAAATGCGATCGAAGGAACATGTGATATCGGTATGGCATCTCGTGATCTTGCAGACAGCGAAGCTAAAAAAGGTGTAAAAGCAACAGTTATCGCAAAAGATGGTATCGCAGTCATCGTAAATAAAGACAGTAAAGTTGATGAATTAACAAGTGCTCAGGTAAAAGATATATACACAGGAAAAACAACAAAATGGGCAGATATTAAATAAGAAAGAATCATCAATATAAAGGAATGGTAATAATGAAGAAATATTCAGAAAAAATCATGCATGTCGTATTTTTGATCGCAGCATGTGCCTCAATTTTGGCAGTAATTTTAATCTGTGCATTTCTGTTCGTAAATGGTATTCCTACAATCGGGAAAATCGGACTTGGAAATTTTGTTTTAGGTAAGATCTGGATGCCAAAGAGTGGAATCTTTGGCATTTTCCCGATGATCATAGGAAGTATTTATGTAACAGCAGGAGCGATTTTGGTTGGAGTTCCAGTTGGAATTCTTGCTGCGATCTATATGGCAAAGTTTTGTAATGAAAAAGTGTATAAAATAGTAAAACCAGCAGTTGATCTTCTGGCAGGAATTCCATCTGTTGTTTATGGATTCTTTGGAATGGTAGTGTTAGTACCAGCTTTCCGTAATATATTTGGAAATGGTAACTGTGTATTTACAGCATCTATCTTGCTTGGGATCATGATCCTGCCAACGATCATCGGAGTATCTGAAAGTGCGATCCGAGCAGTCCCAGATAGTTATTATGAAGGGTCCTTAGGACTTGGAGCAAGTCATGAGCGAAGCGTATTCTTTGCAGTGTTACCTGCAGCAAAATCAGGTATTCTTGCAGGAATCGTTTTAGGGATCGGACGTGCGATCGGTGAGACAATGGCGGTAGTAATGGTAGCTGGAAATCAGGCGATCATCCCAGATGGAATGTTCTCAGGAGTTCGTACTTTGACATCCAATATCGTCCTTGAAATGGGATATGCGACAGACCTTCACAGAGAAGCACTGATCGCAACAGCAGTTGTATTATTTGTATTTATCTTAATGATCAACCTGTGCTTTGCAGTATTAAAGAGCAAGGAGGAACGTTAAAATGGAAGCGGTGAAAGAAATGGAATCAGTAGAAAAGATCCAAGCGATCAATAAAACGTCTTGGATACAAAGAATGAAATCATATAAAAGAACGCCGTTATCCTTTGTATTATGGCTTCTTGTAAATGTTGCGATGATCGCAACTGTCGCAGTACTGGCATATTTGATCGTTTATATTCTTGTAAATGGAGTACCATACTTAAATTCACAATTATTTGAATTAAAATATACAAGTGAAAATGCATCGGTATTCCCAGCAATCATTAATACCTTGATCATGACAGTATTATCTTTGGTATTAGCAGTACCACTTGGAATTTTTGCAGCAATTTATTTAGTAGAGTATGCAAAACGTGGAAATAAATTAGTTGAGGTTGTTCGTTTAACAGCAGAAACATTATCAGGAATTCCATCGATCGTGTATGGATTATTCGGTATGTTATTTTTCGTAAAAGCTTTGGGATGGGGATTATGTCTGCTATCTGGAGCAGCAACAATGGCAATCATGATCTTACCATTGATCATGAGAACAACCGAAGAAGCATTAAAGTCTGTGCCTGATTCTTTTAGAGAAGGAAGCTTTGGACTTGGAGCAGGAAAACTAAGAACAGTATTTTGTATTATCTTGCCATCAGCAGTTCCAGGAATTTTATCTGGAGTTATTTTAGGAATCGGACGTATTGTCGGTGAGACGGCAGCATTGATTTATACAGCCGGAACAGTTGCAGATATCCCGGATGGAGTGATGGGATCAGGAAGAACGCTGGCGGTTCATATGTACAGTATGTCAAGAGAAGGGCTTCATATGGATCAGGCGTATGCAACAGCAGTAGTACTGCTTGTACTTGTGATCGGAATTAACTGGCTGTCAGGATTTATAGCGAAAAAGATAACGAAAGGAAACGGAAATGGCGAAAATTAGTATCAAAAATCTGGATCTTTATTACAGTGATTTTAAAGCACTGAAAAATGTGAATTTAGATATAGAGGCAAATAAAATTACGGCGTTTATCGGGCCGAGCGGATGTGGAAAATCAACACTCTTAAAATCGTTGAACCGCATGAACGACCTTGTGGAAGGATGTAAGATTGAAGGGGAAATCTTACTGGACAATCAAAATATTTATAAAAGTATGGACGTAAATCTTTTGAGAAAACGTGTTGGAATGGTATTTCAGAAACCAAATCCGTTTCCGATGAGTATTTATGACAACATTGCATTTGGGCCGAGAACACATGGAATTCGCTCCAAAGCAAAACTGGATGATATTGTAGAAAAATCATTGCGAGATGCGGCAATCTGGGAGGAGACAAAGGATAGATTGAAAAAGAGCGCTCTTGGTATGTCTGGTGGACAGCAGCAGAGATTGTGTATTGCGCGTGCGCTGGCGGTACAACCGGAAGTGCTTTTGATGGACGAAAATTATAGTACACTTAGGGCATGTGCATAGCGTGTATAGCGTAGATTTTGCTATGAATATAAGTACATGATACACGGAATATGGAAGAGTTTGGGTATCACGTTGTAATATAGAATTGACAAAAAGGAGACAGGAATGAACTCAATTATAGAAACTAAAGATCTGAAATTATGGTATGGAGATCATCAGGTGTTAAAGGGAATTACAATGGATATCCCGGAACATCAGATTACTGCATTGATTGGACCGAGTGGTTGTGGTAAATCCACGTTTTTGAAAACACTAAACCGAATGAATGACCTTGTAGAGAATGTGCGCATTACAGGAGAAGTAAAATACGATGGAAAGGATATATTTTCTTCTAATGCGAATGTAAATGAACTGCGCAAAGAGATCGGAATGGTATTTCAGAAACCGAATCCATTTCCGATGAGCATCTATGACAATGTGGCTTTTGGACCAAGAACGCATGGTATTCGTTCTAAAGTGAAACTGGATGAAATTGTGGAACGCTCTTTAAGAGATGCGGCTCTCTGGGATGAAGTGAAAGATCGGTTAAAAACATCTGCATTGGGGATGTCGGGAGGACAGCAGCAGAGACTTTGTATTGCAAGAGCGTTGGCAGTACAGCCAAAAGTAATTCTTTGTGATGAGAGTACAGCATCGCTTGATCCAATCAGTACAGGGAAAATAGAAGATTTACTTATGGAACTGAAATCAAAATATACAGTAATTATGGTCACACATAATATGCAGCAGGCAGTTCGTATCTCAGATTGCTGTGCATTTTTCCTTATGGGTGAGTTGATTGAGTTTAACTGGACAGATACATTATTTTCTACACCACAAAATAAAAAGACAGAGGATTACATTACAGGAAGATTTGGTTAATTGAATATGGGAATTTTGCATAGGTGGATATGAAAGTGGAAAACTTCTATCTGCCTTTTATTTTGTGATTATAGGGGAGGAAACAAATAAAGAGTAAAATTTAGTGGATTTGCTGAATAGCTTTTTTACGATAAGTAGGTATACTGGTGTGGTGAAGAGAAGAGGTGATGACTATGGCGTATTGCTATGATGGGAAAACATATGAAACGATAAAAGAAATGGCAGAGGAATATGGAATTGACCGTCAGAGAATATATTCCTTCCGGCGCCGAGGCTGGTCGTTAGAAGATGCAATGCAAATGTGCATCAATGATGTGCGAGGAAGAGGTCGGCTTTTTGAATACAATGGAAAGTTATATCGTTCGCCTAAAGCGTTGGCTGAAGAATATGGATTACCTTGGAATTCATTAGCACATTATATACAAAGGTGCAAAACAATAGAAGAAGCGGTAGATCGTTGCAAAGAGACACAAGAGAAGAAAATTATGCTATGGGGCAAACGATATCAGAGCAGATATGCGCTGGCAATAGCATTTGGAATTAGAGAGACTTCCATATCAGCCAGAATCCATACAAGAAACATGACATTAGAAGAAATTATTCTTGAACTATTGCAGAAAGAACCGATATGCTTCGAAGGGAAAACCTATAATACATTAGTGGAATTATGTGCGGAGTATCAAGTGCAGCCCTGTAATGTTTTTGAACGCTTGAAATATGGGAAAACATTGGAGGAAGCTATTTATTTGCCGATCAGGAATAATGGGAAAAGATATGAAATTGTGTATGAAGGGAAAGTATATCAGAACGCTGCTTTTTTATGCAGGGAATATAATATCTCCAAGCTGTTAGTATATGGACAACAGCGCTATAAACCAGAATATTCGTTTATAGAGTGCTTTCGTTTAGTAAAGCAACTGCGGGATGAATGTGGATGGCCAAACACTGAGGTATTTGCCTTTATTCCGAGATGTAAGATTCAAGGAAAATTTTATAAAAGGATATCAGATTTTGCATCGGCTGTCGGCATGACCAGAGGGCAGATAGATACCTATAAATCCAGACACCATCACAAAAATATGATTGAAGCATTACAGGAAATGCAGAAAGACCGTATTCCAGCGTATAAGACGGAATACGGTCTTTTGCCATATAGCGAAGCCAGAAAGAAAAAATACACGTCTAAGCAGTTGGAACAATTAGAATATGTTTCAAGCGCATTGCCGCGATACCCCATGCTTCAGCCATTTGATTTTACACAAGACAGTATGGATATACTTCTTCGGTATGAGGAATTATTTCAAAAGAATCCTCAGTGTAAACGGGAATGGCGAGAACGGTAGAAAATAGTACCGACGAAAAGACCATAGGCTCTGATCAGTTGTATGATTAAGGTTTCTTTATTGTGTTATTGGCAATGGACCACGAGTTCCCAGTTGTTTTGTATTTTTACAAGCAGGGAGTAAAAATCGTTGGCATCGACAGGTCTTTCCCCGGTCTCAAAGTTGGTTAAAAGCTGACAAAGCTCATTATATAATTCATCACACAGCATTTTAAGGACTCCTTTCAAATTTTTAATTGTTGGTATGTTACCTTGGGACGCTGGATTCGTCAAGTGATTAAAAAAGATATAAGAGACATGAACAATCAAAGTAGACTCTTTTAATTCTATATCTGAGATATAGCGTTTATTTGTCCAAATTCTGGTAAAATAAAAAACTTAATTTAAAAATCATACAAAAAGGGAATGGAAGATCCCGCAGCGACAGACATCGTGTAGGTGCCTGTCTTTTTTTCACTGAAAATTTGGAAAAGAGTTTTGAAGGGAGGTGATAGCAAACGTGAGTATCAGTATCCATGAGTTATTGGCAGTAGCCAGGGAGTCGGAGGGTGTGAAGGCAGTACAGGGAGATGCCATGCTATGTGAGAAACGGTTTGCACCGGATACCCGGTATATGGTGGAGTTTTTGGTGTTGAAGCAGACGGAGAAGTTTGGGGAAGCGGGAATATATCATCGTTACTTTTTAACAAAGAAAGCATATTACGAAATGGTGGAGCTGCAGAATAGGGGAATCCTCCGTTTTCAAAGATTGGCTCTTGTTTTGGAAGGAACATTGCATTATCTTCCCGTCCAGACATTTTTTCGAGACCGGGAGTATGTGTTTTCTTTGAAGAAAAGACGGACATACATGCCCGCCTTCTCCATGGTTATTTTCTCGTTTTATTTTTTAACTATCGTTTCTATGAATTCAAATTTTCTCTGCGTTTCTTTACGGTAATAATCAATCCCGTTCCGGAAAGAATTGATAGTATAAACAGCCATACACTCGGTGTGTTGTCTCCGGTTTTAGGTGCAGTCACATCCTTCTTATCAGTTCCACTCGATGGCTTGTCATCAGAGGAATTGCTATTGTTATTATCATTCTGGTTGTTATTACTGTTATCAGAGATATTTGCTTTGGTGGTAAATGTGGTGCTTGCAGAACCATCCGTCCAAAGGATTTCAACTGTATGGTTTCCTGCCGAAAGTGTATTCAGGTAGGAAGCTTTCAGTGTGATAATGGTAGAGCCTTCCTTTGCAGTGTAGTTGCTCTTGTCTATCAAATTTCCGTCCACCTTAACTCCGGTAAACTTGGAGAAGTCTCCGTTACCCCGGATGGTGATATTACCATCACTGTCATGCGTCCAACTACTGTTTGCTCCATCAATAATCTGATAGGTGTTATTCGGTGTGTCAGGATTATCGGAACCGCCCGCATCCTGTACGGTCAATGTTGCAGAATTACTCTCTACGTTTCCTGCGCTGTTTGAAACAACACACTTATACTTAAATCCGTTGCAGCTTATATTGACTGTGGATGTGGTATAGCTCGTTGCCGTTGCACCGTCAATGTTTACCCATCCTTTCCCATCATTTCTGTCTATCTGCCACTGATAGGTAAGATCTGTACCGCTTGCTGCTATGGTAAAGGACGCAGTCTCACCTACCTTCACTGTCGCATTTCCAGGCTGTGTGGTTATGCTTGGTGCAATCACATCCGGCACATCCGGTGTCTGGCTTTCCTGTTTAAAGGTAACTTCTATGGTGTGATCAGTATTCACATCACTAAAGGTGTAGCTTGTGGTTGCTGTCACTTCCGAACCATCCACCTTTACGTCCGCAATATAATATCCTTCGTTCGCCTTGATTGTATATGTAAGCTGACCTGCGGCAGATACCGTTGTCGTGCCACAGGGAGAGATTGTTCCACCGATACCTGCCGTTGCGGTAATCTTGTAGCTTGCTGTACCGCTCGGAGGCGTTATCGGCGCTGTATCCGCCGTAAAACTCCAACTTCCACGGAATACCACGGTTGTGCCGTTTAGGTTGCCGGCATCCCAGCCCGAAAAAGCCCATGTGCCGTTTTTACCATCCTTTTGTGCCTGAATGCGTGTTGTGGAGGTATATTTCTTATCCACAGCCGCCTTCGCCTGTTGCACACTCGAATAGGAGCTGCTATTTAGCGGCAGCGTTGCGCCTGTCGGGAATACAGAGCCCCAATTGTATTGCACCGTATAATTTTTTGTCACCGGCGGCTCGGGGCGTTCCTCAGACCTTTTATAAATATAACGAATCGTCATACCACTGTTCGGGACAGCATTTTCCATCCCCTCCGCTTTAACAAAAGTGTAGCCGTGCAGTTCCTGCGGCGGCTGCCAATCAACCTTTTTGCCTACCGGAACAGTAAAGGTAGTCGGCATGGTGTTTGGAACATCTGTGCCATCCTCCAGCTGATATTGGATGGTGACATTGACATAGCGCTGCTGCTCCGTATCATCATCAGCCAATACCTCGCCTGTCGCATGATCTACAATCTCAAAGCCGATGGTATCGCCGGATTGCAGAATGGCATTCTCCGGAATCGTGTAAACCAGAGAGCAGTTGACAAGGCCGGAATTAAAGTCGCTGCCCTCGTAATCCAACGCACCCTTTGTCCAGAATTTGCTTTTCTCTTTCCAAACAGGGATGTCAAACTCCTGCGTAGTGAAAACCTGCTCCCCATCTGTCGTGACCGCTTTTTCGCCGTTGGAATGTTCCACCCACAGGCGCAGGGTCACAGTCTTCGCTTGGGTATTCGAAAGATTTTGTATAATGGTGCGCAGCTCAACCTGCTGCCCCTTCATGCTACTATAATCAAAGCTGTTTTTACTGCCGCCGCTTAATAGACGGCTATTCCTGTCATTTTGATAGCTCGCATATGCGGAGGAATTCGCTGCCTCAAAGGCAGAAGGATCTTTTGTGGGATTTCTGTAACCGCCGATATACTTTTTCACCTCAGGAACAGCCACATAAAGCGCAGGGGGATTTGTAATGAGCTGACTCATGACCTTTATGCCCTGTAGCTTGCACACATCGCAAAAATCATTCTGAAAGGTCTCTCGCATCAGACAATCCCTGCTGGAATTATAGGTATAAGGATAGTAGTCAAGATGCGGGCAGGTATAGGTATTACGGAAGCCAAGCAGCTGCTTCCACTTCACTTTCGTGGGATCTTTTGTTGCAGTCATATTCAGTGATGTAGTGTAATTCCACTCATCTACAGGAACAGTGCTATAATTATATTCATCTCCCAGATGGAACAGACCGTGTCCCAGTTCATGCCGCTGGGTAAACGCAGAATATGCGTTTCTCGCTGACGCAACAATATAGTGAATACCATATTGTTTATTATCATGAGAGCCACCGAAATACTCACCGCTATTCGCCAACACAACGAATTGGTTGATATTTTCATACACATAATCATACTGTCTATAATTATGATCCATCGTGTTTTCGTTTGGATGCGTTTCATTAGGAATATGTGCGTCATGAATCTTCTCGATAAACGCAGGGCCTATGATGCGCTCCAAAACATGGTTGCGCCAGTTCCCTTTGTTAGTAGAAATTCCTCCTTTGGCGGTCGCAGCAAAAAATGTGCTGGTACCGCCATAGCCATCCACCGATGCCGTGCAGAGTGCATAGACATTAAAGCGATCCGCCATGCTGCGATATGGCTCTATCTGCAATACCTCCCCCCACAGCTTTTTTACATCCTCGACAAACTGCTTTTGCTGGCTTTTGGTGTAGCCCTCGGCGCAGTACACAATCACCATGTTCTCCTTATCGCTGCGAGGCTTCTGGATTGTATACACCGGTACGGTTACATTTGCATATGCAGGATCCTCAGTGTAGAGGGTACTCATCTCCAGCTGTAGATACTCATCCGTGTTCACATTCCAGTCACCATTCACATCCTCTCGCACAGCGCCGGATATGCCAATGCTGTCATCCGGCGCATCCGGTGCGGAAACAACATAGGGGTCCTGTGCGCTCTGTCCTGTGCCGGATGATACGGTGTAATTTTCCGTATTCAGATAGAAGGCAGGACGAACGCCGTAATATCCCTTATAGGGTGCGTCACGCAAAATATTCCCTTGAGGGGTCACAAATCGCATATCATGGTTACAGGTTGTAATCGGTGTACGCAGCCAATAGTTCCATGCTACACCGCTTCTGTTTTTTGCGATATGGTAGCCGTTCAGGTTATCATTAACCGTTTTGAGCTGCTGAACATCCAGCAGAAAAACTCTATCCCAAATATATTCATAATGGGCACTGTCATACCCATCCGCTACCGTATCAATTGTGGTGTTATAGGGAAGATCAACACCGGCTGCGTCGATATAACCTGCCGTATACTCCGGATGGGAAACGATAGAACGCTGCTTCACCGTTCGAATCGCTCCCAGCTCATCCGAACGAAAGCTGCGAAGGAAGCCCTCCTTTTGGTCATATGCTGCCGTTTTAGGATAGACAGAATCCTCTGTTGGCGGATTTCCGCAAAGCCATTTCACTTTTCCTGCTTCAGCGTTGGAATTGAGCCAAGAACGTATGTTGCTGTCTCTCCAGTGGTTAGAACCAAAATTATCTCTCCAGCTATTGCGCCGGTGCGAGCCTGTTTCGGCATTTTTGTTGGTTTTTGCATCATAGGGCATGTAATCACACAATACTCTATCCGAAAGCATCAATGGCCCATTGCTATCCTTCGCTACACAACGCCACACAATTGGCACTCCCCCATAAGTACCCATCTGAATGTAGTCACCAATTTCGATGGTTGGCTTGTTATCTGCCGCCCTAACCTGCAAAGGGCATAGCACCAAAATTACCGCAAGCAGCAGAGATACCGTTCGTTTGCCATATTTATGTTTGATAATATTCATAAAGTCCTCCTTTTGTCATTCTCTCCTGAGCGTCATTCACGGTCAGTAGGCTTCTACCCCCCCCATTTTTGACATATGTCAATTTATACAATTGCTGCATCATCGATATTCACCTCATTTCTACTTGAGTTATTGCAAAAAATAGGTCTTTCTGCGATAACCCCTTGTGCCAAATGCTGAAACACCTTCATAAAGATGTAATAGCTTATTTATTTTAGAAAAGTATCCGACAAAAAACTCTACACTTCCGACAAAAAATATATATATTTCTCAAACCATATCATGGCGATGTACATTTGTCAATGATGTGACACCTCAAGATCACCACAGTCCTGATACTTCTTATACATGTCATTGATATAAATCGTAGGCGAAATATTCCTGCCTTCTTCTCTTAAGATGATGCCATCAAGAGTCACATTCACCTTTTCCACTGGCTCTGCCACAAGCTCCATTCCTTTGAACTTCTCAGGCATATAATCCATAAACTTTTCTTTTACTACTTCCTTAAAAATCTCGTAATTCATCATATTACGGTTCCTCCTTAATCTAAATTGTCATATAAAATTCCTTCATCATCGGGATTATTGTGTTCTCTGTAACTGTTGTCTTCTTCGATTCCCATATCAAAAGTGGTATGAGATTTTCTTTTCTTTCTGTAATAATTCTTGAGAAACATGCACTTTCTACAGTTCTCACAGAATAATTCTTCTGGCGGAATACCAAGTGCCTTTGCAATCCTGTTCAACGTTCCCGTCTTTGGAACTCTTGAACCATTTTCGTATTGGGCAATTCTTACATCACCTCTATTTTCAAAACCACTTTTCTCGCCCAGTTCCCTGAGTGTCATTTTTTGTCGTTTTCTGTAATATCTGATTCTTTCTCCTACCACTGTTTGTCCTCCAAATCAAAAAAGCGGAGAACATAAGTCACTGGCTTACATTCCCCGCAAGGTTAATTGTTACTGTTTATTCT
>OJMG01003877.1_pt1 | contig 10897 bp, 8 predicted proteins | sample 1597141 | NCBI WGS metagenome assembly OJMG01 (sample SAMEA2452119, study PRJEB22498) | human gut metagenome | biome: human feces; feature: human gut; material: feces | place: Australia | collected 2012
ACCCGACGGGGTGAATGGGAATCAGACTAGTGAAGAGCAGTGGAAGGCAGCTTCACGTGCTTTTGAACGTTTGGACGGCAAGGTTCCTTATGTAATTTGTACAGGTAATCATGACTATGGTTATGAGAAAGCGGAAAACCGTTTGTGTCATTTCCCGGATTACTTTCCGGCGGAACGTAATGCTTGTTGGCGCGAGTCATTGGTGTCCGTAGGATGTAATTATCAGGGAATACCGACCTTGGAAAATGCTGCTTATGAATTTGAAACGGACACATGGGGAAAGTTGCTGGTCGTTTCACTGGAGTTCGCACCACGTGATGAAGCAATAGAGTGGGCCCGCCAACTGACCGGGAAGCCCAAATATAAAAATCATAAGGTGATTTTGCTTACCCATTCTTATATGTCACCGGAGGCGGTACGTCATGTCAAGGAAGATTATAAAGTTTCTCCGGCTAATTACGGACAAGCAATTTGGGACAAACTGGTCTATCCTTCTCAGAATATCTGTATGGTGATATGTGGCCACGAATGTGAGATTGTGGATTATGAGGGACAAGTATCTTTCCGCACGGATAAAAACAAATTCGGAAAACAGGTTTCTCAGATGATGTTTAATGCCCAAACTGCCGACGGACAATGGCATGGCAACGGAGGCGATTGCTGGCTGAGGCTGATGGAGTTCTTGCCTGACGGGAAAACGATTTCGGTGCGTACTTTTTCGCCCTTGTTTGCGCTGTCTCCCACTACCTTCGATAAGGCTTGGCGCACGGCTCCATACGACCAATTCAAGATAACTATTGAGTAAATTTAAAAATAAGAACCATGAAAAAACTATTTCTGACTTTATGCCTGTTGCTGGGGCTTGTATGTGCCGGCAATGCCCAAACATTGAAGTTCAATGCCAATGGGAAGTTCAAAATCGTGCAGTTTACAGATGTGCATTACATTTATAATGATCCTCGGTCTGATGTTTCTATCGAACGAATCAATGAAGTGCTTGATGCCGAGAAACCCGATTTGGTGATTTTTACGGGTGATGTGATTTATGGAAAGCCTGCCGAAGAGGGAATGCGCACTGTATTGAATTTGGTTTCCAAACGTGAAATTCCCTTTGCCGTTACTTTTGGTAATCATGACAATGAGCAAGGTTTGACTCGTGAAGAATTGTTTAAGATTATTCAAAGCATCCCTCACAACCTGACCACTACTACCGAAGGCATTTCGGGTGTTACCAATTTTATTCTCCCCTTGAAATCGTCGGACGGAAGCAAGGATGCCGAGATTCTTTATGTATTCGATTCACATTCTTATTCACAGATAAAGGGGATAGGCGGATATGACTACATAGACTTCGACCAAATTCAGTGGTATCGTGAAAACAGCCGGAAATATACAGAAGCCAACGGTGGAAACCCTGTTCCGTCATTGGCTTTCTTCCATATTGCTTTGCCCGAATACAATCAGGCTGCATCGGATGAAACTGCTGTGCTGTTTGGTATTCGTAAAGAAAGAGCTTGCGCACCCCGCCTCAATTCAGGTCTTTTTACGGCAATGAAAGAGATGGGTGATGTGGAAGGTATTTTTGTGGGACACGACCATGATGATGACTATGCTGTGATGTGGCATGGTGTATTGTTGGCATACGGGCGTTATACGGGTGGTGATACCGTATATAACAATTTACCTAATGGTGCACGAGTCATTGAATTGACCGAAGGCGAAAAGGGCTTCCGTTCGTGGATTCGCTTGAAGGATAATCATATCGAACAGGAGGTAAAATTCCCGGAAAGCTTCTTGAAGCCTAGAAAATAATATGATCATGTGTGTAACTGTTTCATGATATTTACCCTTTCTTTGTAGAAAGATGGCAATCGGTAAAACAGGATGAATGAGCTCTTGGCTGGACTTGTTCATTCTGTTTTTTGGCTTTTATAAATAGAACTTCTATAAGGTGTAACACATTAGTATGCATGGCTTGATACGTATTAACGTGTTTATCGATGCGGATAAACGTTTTGCATGGCAGAGGATAGGGATAAAAAATGGAATATAAAAAGAAAAAACGATTGCCTCCTTAACAATTTTCTTCTAAATTTGTTGTTCTTATAGGACACATATTAACTGATAACAATGAAAGTAGGTTTATTTATTCCCTGTTATATTAATGCGGTTTATCCTCAGGTGGGGGTAGCTTCGTATAAACTCCTGAAAAGTTTGGGGGTAGACGTGGATTATCCGCTGGATCAGACTTGCTGCGGCCAGCCAATGGCAAATGCCGGTTTTGAGAGTGAATCTGTGGAAATGGCTCGTCATTTTGACAGAAAGTTTAAAGATTATGATTACATAGTAGGTCCGTCGGCCAGTTGTGTGGTCTTTGTGCGCGATAATTACGGGCGCTTGTTGAAGGCGGAAGAACATCATTGCGCCAGTGAAGAAAGGATATATGATTTGTGCGAGTTTATCCACGATGTCATAAAACCCACCTCACTGCAAGCTAAGTTCCCACATAAAGTTTCTCTTCAAAACAGTTGTCACGGAGTGCGCTTAATGGGACTCTCTTCGCCTAGCGAACTCAATATTCCTTACTTTAATAAATTGCGTGACTTACTTTCTCTGGTAGAAGGCATAGAGATTATGGAGCCCGACCGTCCTGATGAGTGTTGTGGTTTCGGAGGAATGTTTTCCGTGGAGGAAACAGCTGTATCTGTTCAGATGGGGCATGATAAGGTGCATCGTCATATGGCAACAGGTGCCGAATATATCGTAGGGGCCGACAGTTCCTGCCTGATGCATCAGAATGGAATCATTGCCCGAGAGAAACTTCCGATAAAAACATTACATATTGTTGAAATATTAGCAGCTGGATTATGAGTACGAAACATGCAAAAGCAGCAGCCGGGTTTCTGGAAAATAAGAAGCAGGCTGCATGGTATGACGAAACCCTTTGGCTGGTAAGGGCTAAGCGTGACAAACAGAGCAAGGAGGTGCCTGAGTGGGAGGAATTGCGCGAAATGGCATGTGAAACCAAACTGTACAGCAACAGTCATTTGGATGAATTGCTGGTAGAGTTTGAAACTAATGCTCGTGCCAATGGAGCTTATGTATATTGGGCGAAGGATGCAGATGAGTATTGTAATATTGTATATAATATTTTGCATCAGCACGGTGTGAAGCATTTTATAAAAAGCAAATCGATGTTGGCAGAGGAATGTGAGTTAAATCCGTTTCTTGAGCATAAAGGTATTGAGGTGGTGGAAAGTGATTTGGGTGAGCGTATTTTGCAATTGATGCATCTCAAACCAAGTCATATCGTGCTGCCGGCTATTCACGTAAAGCGTGAGCAGGTGGGGGAATTGTTTGAGAAAGAATTAGGAACGGAGAAGGGAAATTCTGATCCTACTTATTTGACACATGCCGCTCGTAAAAATCTGCGTGAAAAGTTTCTTCATGCTGAAGCTGCCATGACCGGAGCTAACTTTGCTGTGGCTTCTACCGGTGAGATAGTTGTTTGTACTAATGAAGGAAATGCTGATATGGGGGTATCGCAACCCAAGTTGCAGATAGCTGCTTTTGGCATGGAGAAGATTGTACCTGACCGTGAATCGCTTGCTGTGTTTACGCGTTTGTTGGCACGTTCAGCCACCGGACAGCCTGTTACTACTTATACTTCTCATTTTCGTAAACCGCGGGAAGGCGGGGAGTTTCATATTATTATAGTAGATAATGGCCGTAGTAAAATATTGGCTGATCGGAAGCACATAAAGACGTTGAATTGCATCCGTTGCGGTGCCTGCATGAATACCTGTCCGGTCTATCGACGGAGTGGGGGATACTCTTATACTTACTTTATACCCGGTCCTATCGGTATCAATCTGGGGATGGCCCACGATCCGGAGAAGTATTATGATAATCTTTCCGCCTGTTCGCTGTGCATGTCTTGTTCCGATGTCTGCCCGGTAAAAGTGGACTTGGCGGAACAGATTTACAGGTGGCGTCAGGATCTCGACGCATTGGGAAAGGCGAATACCGGAAAGAAGATAATGTCCGGTGGAATGAAATTCCTGATGGAACGTCCCGCACTGTTCAATGCGGCTTTGTGGGCGGCTCCGATAGTGAATGGTCTGCCGCGCTTTATGAAATACAATGACTTGGACGATTGGGGCAAAGGGCGCGAACTGCCGGAATTTGCCGGAGAGTCATTCAATGAAATGTGGAAGAAAAACAAGGTACAGGGAAAGGAGGAATCAAAATGAGCAGCAGAGAAGAAATACTGGCGAGCATCCGTAAGCATACGCAGTCGCATTATGAAAAGCCGGATATAGCAGATATGAAACGGTTGACGTATCCCGACAAAGTGGAGCAGTTCTGCGCTATCAGCCGTGCTGTCGGTGGTACGGCAGTGGTATTGGACAAAGGGGAAGATGTGAATGCTGTCATTCACCGGACGTATCCGGATGCGATGCGCATTGCTTCCGTACTGCCGGATATATCTTGTGCAACTTTCAATCCGGATATGGTGGACGACCCGAAAGAACTGGACGGAACGGAAGTTGCCGTCGTTCGGGGAGAGATCGGGGTAGCCGAGAACGGTGCGATCTGGATACCGCAACAGGTGAAGTATAAAGCGATTTATTTTATCTCGGAGAGTCTGGTGATTCTGATCGACCGGAACAAGATTGTGGATACCATGTATGACGCTTATTGCCAACTGGACGGACAGGAATATCAGTTCGGTACTTTTATTTCCGGTCCCTCAAAGACGGCGGATATCGAACAGGCATTGGTCATGGGAGCACATGGAGCACGGGAGGTTTTAGTCATATTGACATAATTCCGGCTTTATTATTCTAAAATAAATTTGGATTTAAAACAATAGAAGCTTAGTTTTGTTAGGACAAAGAAAAAACAGAGCTTCTGTTTATATCGAACGAAGGCTCCGTTGGTCAGAAACAGAGCCTTCGTTTTCATTATATAGAGTCTCTGTTTGAGATCCCGTTGACAGACAAGAATCAAAAATCGTCTAATAATAAATTGATATGTATGCAAATAAAGTAAAGAAGATAGCTGCCGTTCACGATCTTTCGGGGATGGGACGCGTTTCTCTGACAGTCGTTATTCCTATATTGTCCTCGATGGGCTTTCAGGTCTGTCCGCTTCCTACGGCAGTGTTGTCCAATCACACCCAGTATCCCGGCTTCTCCTTTCTGGACCTGACGGATGAAATGCCGAAAATCATTGCCGAATGGAAGAAACTGGAGGTACAGTTTGATGCTATTTATACCGGTTATCTGGGCTCTCCGCGACAGATTCAGATTGTTTCCGATTTTATCAAGGATTTCCGTCAGCCGGATAGTCTGATAGTAGCCGATCCGGTGCTGGGAGACAATGGACGGCTTTATACCAACTTTGATATGGATATGGTGAAGGAAATGCGTCATCTGATAACCAAGGCGGATGTGATTACTCCGAATCTGACTGAGTTGTTTTATTTGCTGGACAAACCGTATAAAGCGGACAATACCGACGAGGAACTGAAAGAATATCTCCGTCTCTTGTCTGACAAAGGTCCGCAGGTGGTTATTATCACCAGTGTTCCGGTGCACGATGAGCCCCATAAGACTTCCGTATATGCCTACAATCGTCAGGGCAACCGCTACTGGAAGGTGACTTGTCCTTATCTGCCTGCACACTATCCGGGTACGGGGGATACTTTTACGAGTGTGATCACCGGTTCTTTGATGCAGGGAGACAGCCTTCCGATGGCGTTGGACCGTGCTACGCAATTTATTTTGCAAGGTATCCGGGCAACCTTCGGCTATGAGTATGACAACCGGGAAGGCATTCTGCTGGAGAAGGTTCTTCACAATCTGGACATGCCGATACAGATGGCTAGCTATGAGTTGATATAAAAAGCTTTTAATATTTATAAACTTTTGTACTTCAGATATTTCTGCTATTTTTGCGTCATTATAAATTGATCTTGAATAACTATATCTGATGACTCAAACACTTAAAACGACTGAACGGCTCGGAGTTGTAGATGCTCTGCGCGGATTTGCCTTGCTGGCTATTGTATTGTTGCATAATCTGGAACATTATAATCTGTTTTTACCGTTGGAATGTACCTTGCCTGCATGGTTGCAGACGGTAGATAAGTATGCGTGGGACACCATGTTTTTCCTGTTTGCAGGGAAGGCGTACGCTACGTTCTCTTTATTGTTCGGCTTTAGTTTTTATATTCAGTTTCATAATGCGGAGAAGCGGGGAACTGACTTTCGCGGGCGCTTTGCGTGGCGGATGTGCTTGCTTTTCCTGTTTGCGCAGCTGCATGCCTTGTTCTATAACGGGGATATTCTGCTGCTCTATGCAGTAGTCGGCTTTGCCTTGATTCCGGTTTGTAAACTCAAAGATAAAGCCGTTTTCTGGATTGCCGTTATCTTGCTTCTGCAACCCTACGAGTGGGGGCGTGCCATCTATGCAATGATCAATCCGGAGTATGTACCGGTGACAGGTCATTATATTCCTTTTGCCAAGCTTGCGGAGGAAGTGACGGCTACCGGCAGTTTCTTTGAAGTACTCCGTTCCAATATCACTGACGGACAATTATATAGCAATATCTGGCAGGTAGAGAACGGTCGCCTGTTCCAGACGGCAGCTTTATTCATGTTCGGAATGCTTCTGGGACGCCGGAAGTACTTTATGAAAAGCGAAGAGTCCCTGCGCTTTTGGAAGAGGATGCTGACAGGTGCTGCAATCGCTTTTATTCCTCTCCATTGTCTGAGGGTGTTTGTTCCTGAACTGATCACGAATCCGTCCATCTTGGTTCCGTATAAGATAGCTGTCCCGTCTTATGCCAACTTTGCTTTCATGATTGTTCTTGTTTCCGTCTTTACCTTGCTTTGGTTTAAAAAAGATACGGGATATAGCTGGCAAAGTCTGCTGATTCCTTATGGCCGTATGAGTCTGACGAACTATATCTCGCAGTCCATTATGGGGGTAACTATCTATTATGGATTCGGACTGGCCATGTACAAATATGCAGGTGCAACAGGAAGCTTGCTGATCGCATTACTTATCTTCACCGTACAGCTGATATTCAGCCGCTGGTGGCTTGCCCGTCATAAGCAGGGACCGCTTGAGTTTCTGTGGCGTAAGGGGACTTGGATTTAGTGGACATGAAGAATGATGAACGAAGAATTACTTTGCAGCGTGATAGCGCAGCCAGTTCTTCATTCATCATTCAAAACCGTACCGAAAGAAACAAACTGAAAACAACCGGGATTTCGGATTGATCCCCTATTTCATATAGAGAAATCAACGGGTCCGAGTTGCTTCTACATAAGAGTTTTTCGGGCATTCTATTGTCATCTGTCAGCTTTTAGTATTTAAACATCTACGAAACAGCCGTTTATATCATGACAATAAGACCTGATAATAAGGCTGACAGTAGAAAAACAGGCGTTTTATTGTCAGCCCATTACCCAAAGATAAATCCTGCAATTTAAATATCCTCTCCTTCTCCTTGTATTTTTTGAGCGCTCACTTTGCTCATGCCAACCAATCAAAGCAGTTGTGCCATACCGGTAAAACAGTTGTGCCAACGTAGTGACACAACCGTGCCAATACGATGGCACAGCTGTGCCAAGCCTTTGGCACAACCGTTTCCAATAGAAGAAACAACAGTTCCAAGCAAGGAAACGACAATTCCATAAACACGAAACAGCAGCTTTCTACAGATGAGCAAGCAAAAACATCCGCCCTGTCATTTATCCCCTTCAAGATTCGCAAGAATAAGAGAAATCATTGATGCCTCCTATCAGAATTGAAAAAAGAGGCTGACAATAAAACGCCTGTTTTTCTATTGTCAGCCTTATTATCAGGCTTATTGTCATGACACAAATAACTGTATTGCAGCATTTTAATCACTAAAACCTGACAGATGACAATAGAATCTGCTTAATTTTCAAATGTATATATCCCCATAATAGATGTTTTAACTTCTAATTTGTAACTTTTTCTATGATGACTAATCTTAAGAATCTCCAATATCAAAATTGGGCTGCCAAAGAATCCCTTCTTCGGCAGCCCTTCTTCATTGAGAATCAAAAAAACAGAGAGAGTAAGATATACTTTATTCCTGCCCTCCCCCTAGAGCACGGTATAGGTTAATTAGACTTTGTATTTCGGTAAAATGATTGGCTGTCTGTGACAGTTGTGCACTGAGCAATGACTGTCGGGCAGTAAGTACTTCCAGATAAGTCGTATTGCTATGTTCCATCAACAGGGAAGTGCTTCGCACCGCTGTTTTCAGAGAAGCGACCTGTTTGTCCAGCAAGATTCTTTTCCCTTGGCTGGTCTGATAGGCTGTCAGCGCATCATTCACTTCACTGCCGGCATTGAGCAGCGTTTGCTGGAAGCCGAGGGCAGCTTCTTCCTGCTGTGCACGGGCAATGCGGTACTGGGCCACCACTTGTCCTCTGTTGAAGAGCGGCTGTGTGAGCGAACCCACTGCTGATGCTACAAACTTGCCCGGATTGAGAATCATAGACCCTACAGAATTCGTCCATCCGGCACTCCCGCTCAGGGTGATGGAAGGATAGAAAGCCGAACGTGCCGCATTGGTACCATAGAACGCTGCTTCCAGTGTCCGTTCAGCTGTGCGGACATCGGGGCGGGAAGAAAGCATCCGGACCGGAATCCCTATGGCAAAATCTGTGGGAAACTGTTGCTCCGCCAGCGTTCCGCGTTCGTAGTTGCGGGGTGTCTCTGCCAGCAATAAAGCGAGACTGTTTTCTACCTGATTGATCTGCTGCTGTAAGTCGAGGACGGAACTCTGAACCTGATAATAGGTCGCTTCCATCTGCGATACAGCCGATTCATGTATCCGCACGGTGGCTGTCTGCGGAATGGTGATACAGTCTTTATAAATGTTGGGCACTACTACCGTACCCGATGCTCCGCTGTGGAGTAACCGCGATTCGTTGGGAAATACCACGCGGGCCACTACGGTACCCGTCTGTCGGTCGATGACTCCACTGATGGACTCGATGATTCCTTTCTTATTATAAACCGAATTGTCGTTCAGAAGCAGTTCCACTTCCGGCATGTTCTTTAGCGCTTCGTCCATGTCGCCGTACTGACGGGTCAGGGCAAGCAGCTGGTTCTCGGTCATGGAGAAATAGACGTACATGTCCGAATTGTCGCTGACCGTAGTGAGCGGATAAGGCAGGTTGGCACTGACCAATGCACCTGCACGGTAAGGCAATGCACCTACGACTCCGTCACTGGGACTTTTCACTTCGGTATAAGAGAGGTTGTTGCGTGCGTTTATTTCCTGAGCTTCCGCTTGTGCCAGTTGCGCCTTGGCAGTGAGATAAGAATTTTCGGCTGTCTTCAGGCTGAATTCCGAAACCACTTTTTGCGCATACAGTTCCTTGTTGCTTTGGTACGTCAGTTCGGCTGTGCTCATTGCAGCGCGTGCCGCTTCCACATTGGCGGTGGCGGTTTTGAGTGCAGCCCTGTAAGGCACCTGGTCGATGATGAAAAGTGGCTGTCCCCGGCGTACTTTCTGCCCTTCGGTCACACAGAGTTTCTCGATTGTTCCCGATACCTGCGGGTAGATGTCAATATCCTGCCGCCCTTGTATGGAAGCTGAATAAGACTCGTTTATTTCCACCGCCTTTGCGGCAACAGTCATCACCCGGCACAATGGCAGTGTTTTTTTCACTTCCCTGTTCTTGCACGAAGACAGGCACATTGTACATGCTAAAAGTATAACTCCAATAATTCTTTTCATTCTTTCTTCTCTTTTTTGGCGCAAAGGAAAGAATTACGGAACTGTACCGCAATAAGCAAATGCGTGAAACGTAGAAAACAGTTTCGGAAACGTAATAAATGGATTACGACATGTGGATAATGAAATATACTCTCTTTTTCATTTCCTGTATTCGATTCACACTCAATTTATATCATTTCGAGAACTATTTATGAAGCTTCGTCTCCACTTTGTTTGGAGGAAGAGGTGAAAGTCACTTATTTTGCAAATAAAAACGGATGGCAAAAACCAAGTTCGACAATATAAAAAATCGCGTGCTACTGGTAGTGATTGTATTTCTTCTCAGTTATCTGCTGACAGCATTGATCGACAAAGAATATACTACGTGGTTTTTCGACGGAGAACTGTCGTTTGTAGATTATATGATCGATTTCAGCGTGTCGTTGCTGATAAGTTTCGTATTCGTGGAACTATCTGTCTTTTATAGCAGTTGGTCGTTTCGTCTCGTTTCATTTACGGATAAGCCGTATCTACGACTGTTTATCTGTGCTTTCCTGCTACTCTTATTTAACAACCTGACCGTTTGGTGCTTTTCTCTGTTGATAAATATATGTTTTGATGAGGGGCTTGCTTTTTTTCATCAGGGGTTGTACATATTCAGTGTAATGGCGACATTCGTGTCTTATATCTATACTGATGCCCAATATATGGAATCATCCATATTAGCCGAAAGACAGAAAAAGGAGTTGGAAATAACCCTTCTGAAAGAAAAGGAACATGCCGCACAGATGCAATTGGAAGTATTGAAATCGCAAATAGACCCTCATTTCATGTTCAACAACTTCAGCATTCTTTCTGAATTGATAGTGGAAGACACTGCATTGGCTGAAAAGTTTCTGGACAACTTGTCAAAGGTGTACCGGTACGTCATCCAGAATCTGAAACGAGATACGGTAAGCATCGAAGAAGAAATCACTTTCCTCCATTCTTATATTTACTTGATAAAAATGCGCTACGAGGACGCTGTCTGCATAGATATAGATGAAACATTGAAGCAAATCGACGGGCAGATACCTCCCGTTTGCCTACAATTATTGGTGGAAAACGCCATTAAGCACAACC
>OJMG01003884.1_pt1 | contig 10883 bp, 6 predicted proteins | sample 1597141 | NCBI WGS metagenome assembly OJMG01 (sample SAMEA2452119, study PRJEB22498) | human gut metagenome | biome: human feces; feature: human gut; material: feces | place: Australia | collected 2012
AGAACAATATATTCTATCAAACGTTTCATGGGTGAAACCTATGATCAGGTAGATAAAGAAATCAATCGTGTACCTTACAAGGTGGTAAGAGGAGAAAACAACACCCCGCGTGTTGAAATTGGTGATCGTAAATATTCCCCGCAGGAAATCTCTGCCATGATTCTTCAAAAAATGAAGAAGACAGCCGAAGATTACTTGGGACAAGAGGTATCAGAGGCGGTAATCACCGTTCCTGCATATTTTAACGACGCCCAACGTCAAGCGACGAAAGAGGCCGGAGAAATTGCCGGGTTGACCGTGAAACGTATTATCAACGAGCCGACTGCTGCTGCATTGGCTTACGGATTGGATAAACAAGATCAAGATATGAAGATCGCCGTCTTCGACTTGGGAGGTGGTACCTTCGATATTTCTATCTTGGAATTAGGTGACGGAGTGTTCGAGGTAAAATCAACTGATGGTGATACCCACCTAGGAGGAGATGACTTCGACGACGTGATTATCAACTGGCTGGCTGACGAGTTCAAGAAAGACGAGAACGTGGACATCCGGAAAGACCCGATGGCTCACCAACGTCTGAAAGAAGCTGCTGAAAAAGCTAAAATCGAACTTTCCAGCTCAACCTCCACGGAAATCAATTTGCCGTACATATTCCCGGTTGATGGAATTCCAAAACACTTGGTAAGAACCTTAACCCGATCACAATTCGAGCAATTGACAGACCATCTGGTACAAGCAACCATCGAGCCTTGCCGTCGTGCATTGAAGAATGCAAACGTGAGTGCATCAGACATCAGCGAGGTAATTCTGGTAGGTGGTTCTACCCGTATCCCGGCTGTACAGAAGAAAGTTGAAGAGTTCTTTGGCAAAGCTCCTTCCAAGGGAGTTAACCCGGACGAAGTTGTTGCCGTTGGTGCCGCTATCCAAGGTGGTGTATTAACCGGAGAAGTAAAAGACGTGTTGTTACTTGACGTAACCCCGCTTTCTTTAGGTATTGAAACTTTAGGTGGAGTGATGACTAAATTGATTGAATCCAACACCACGATCCCGACCAAGAAATCGGAAGTATTCTCCACGGCTGCCGACAACCAACCGTCTGTTGAAATTCACGTATTACAAGGAGAACGTCCTTTGGCAAAAGACAACAAGACGATCGGACGTTTCCACTTGGACGGACTACCACCAGCCCCACGTGGTGTTCCACAGATCGAGGTTAGTTTCGACATCGATGCTAACGGTATTCTAAAAGTATCTGCGAAAGATAAAGCTACCGGAAAAGAACAATCTATCCGTATCGAGGCTTCATCCGGACTCTCCGATACCGATATCAAGAGAATGAAGGACGAGGCTGCCGCTAATGCAGAGGCTGACAAGAAGGAAAAAGAGCGGATTGACACGATCAATAAAGCCGACAGCATGATCTTCCAAACAGAAAAACAATTGAAAGAGTTTGGAGACAAATTACCTGCCGACAAGAAACAACCGATCGAGGCTGCTTTGCAAAAACTGAAAGACGCTCACAAGGCTCAGGACGTTACCGCTATCAACTCGGCTATTGATGAACTGAACAACGTGTTCCAGGCTGCATCTCAAGAAATGTACAACGCCCAACAACAACAAGGAGCACAACAAGGAGCCCCTCACGCTGATCAACAACAACAAGCGAACAATGGTGGTAAAGACCAAGAAGTAACTGACGTTGACTTCGAGGAAGTGAAATAAAATTCTAACATCTACATAAAAAAGCTGTAAACTTATCGTTTACAGCTTTTTTCATACTCCAATGACATCCTTCTTTATACACGACATGGAAATTCATGACGAACTTCCATGCACGTAAATTAGAAATATAATAATTTTAATAATATCAATCAAACCAGATATTTGGCAATCGTTTCCTTTAATAAAGGAGCAGACAACGGCTTGGTCAAATAATCATTACAACCAGCCTCTAACGCTTTTACCCGATCATCGTCAAAAGCAAATGCTGTTAAAGCTATAATCGGAATTTCTTGAGAAACTTTACGAATGATTCGAGTTGCCTCTAACCCGTCCATTTCCGGCATTTTAATATCCATAAGAATAAGATCAGGTTGGGATTGTTCATATATCTCAACAGCTTCCTTTCCATTCCAAGCATGGAGCAATGTATAAGTCTTCCCGATAATTGCTTTCAATAGAAGAAAATTACTCTCCACATCCTCCGCCACTAAAATCGTTCTTCCCATGCTTACATTTTCTTTAATCTCGTTATTTTCCATATCGTTTATGTCTGTTTCGATAGTAATTCTTTGATAAGGAATTGTAAATTTAAATATAGAACCATGTCCCTCCTCAGATTGAACAAATATGTTCCCTCCCATTTTCTCTACAAGCATTTTACATATCGCCAATCCTAAGCCAGAGCCTTGCACAAAGGTATTCAATTTTGTGAAACGATCAAAGATTGTAGGTACTTTATCTTTGGGAATTCCACACCCGGAATCCTCCACGTAGAATTCGATAAAATCATCCACTTGTTGATAACCGAAACGTATAAATCCCTTTGCTGTAAACTTTGAGGCATTCGTGATCAAATTAGATATAACTTGAAATAGTCGGTTTCCATCTGTTAACACGTGGGTATTTAAACCACCATCCTCAAACTCCAACTGTACATTCTCTTTCATGCGTACCCGATGTACCTCTTGAATTTTCAAGCACAACTCCCGGATACTAACCGGTTTATAGACGAACTCCAAGCTCCCGGCTTCAATCCTTGATAAATCAAGTATATCATTTATTAATTGTGTCAGCAACTCCGAATTGTTCTCTACGATATTCAGATAATAATCTTTCTCTCCCGCATCCTCCGTTTCTGCCACCAAACGAGTGAAACCGATAATAGCATTCAAAGGCGTACGAATTTCATGGCTCATGTTCGCCAGAAAAGCAGACTTTAATTTGTCCGACTGTTCCGCTTTCAAACGAGCCTTAACCAACTCTTGTTCCGTACTTTTTAAATCTGTTATATCCCACGAAACACCAACTAGAAAACAGGGATCACCAGAGTCATTCCGGACCAAAGTCTTCAACGTCTTCACAGTTCTTATCTCCCCTTTTTTCGTCTCATAGGTCTCCAAGAATTCAATATCTTTTCCCGTACGAAGTAATTCTTTATCATCTCGTCTGAAACGTTCTGCATCTTTTGGATTGGGAAAAACCTCAAAATCGGTTTTACCTAGAGCATTCTCCCGTAAAATATGAGAATATGTCTCAAAAGCTTTATTCCAATACACGTAACGAAATTCCGGTCCGGCATCTTTCACGAACAAATACACGGGAATATTGTCTAGTACGGTGTTCATAATGGAATTAAGCTCTTTAATTTTATTCTCATTTTTCACGTGCAGGGATACATCCCGCCCAAAGACCCAGATTAACTCTTCCCCGGAAACACGAATCGTCGAGTGAGCAAACATTTTCAAGACATCACATCCCCCACCGGGCCGGTTTAAATACAACATACTCTCAAAGTTCTCCCCACGCTCCCTAACTGGCTGAGTTCTCTTGTTCCAAGACTCTAATGTTAACGTTGGATCTAACGTCCATGCGTAAATTCCAGTCAGATTTTCCGGTAGATGGAACCTGTCTCTACCCGGTTGATTGGTATACACGAGTTCTCCACCTGGACGGAATACAAAAATTTCCTGATCCACGTGATCCAGTGCGTAACGAATAACATCAATCTCGTTTTTAGAACTTTCATTTCCGTTATCCCCCGCAACATTTTCTTTTCCTAATACACCATTCTCCAAATCGCCCATAAATAGCATACATTCGATATTACAAATGTATTAAAAAACAAATACAAAAGAAATCTATTGTCTAAAAAAACAGATAATAAAAGTTTTAACGGTAAAAACACAGATAATAGAAAGAAAAAACTTTGACAATCGTATAGATTTTTATACATTTGCGAACGAAAATGCTGTGTGTATACGAAAGGAAAAAACGAGTTTACTTATAAATGTTTAACTAAAAAAATCAGAACTATGTTAGTATCTATCATTTACTTGCTTATTGTCGTATTATTACTTGTTTCCATGTGGAAAGTGTACGAAAAAGCAGGAAGACAAGGTTGGGAAGGCATTATCCCTATTTACAATCTTTACGTAATGCTCCAAATCATTAACAGACCGTGGTGGTGGCTTTTGATCATGATTTTTGTTCCGATTGCAAACATCATCTTCTCTATCATCGCTTTAAAAGAATTCTTGGAGAAATTCGGAAAAGGTATTGGATTTACCATTGCAACTATTTTCTTTCCCTTTATCACTTTCCCGATGTTAGCATTCGGAGATGATCAGTTCAAGAATGAATAATTCTTTCTATATATTTTAGAAGTAAAAACCGGCACTTTGCCGGTTTTTTCATTTATCTGCTATATCTTTCAATAAATCCCTAATAGTCTCCTGAACCTTTACGGGATCACCCACGTAATTATTCACAAGAATCGTAAAAGCTAACGTTTCTCCCTTCTGATTTTTTAAGTATCCGGCAAGAGCCCGGACTCCTGACATAGAGCCGGTCTTGGCAATAACATTCTCCCTTAAAACCGGATGATCGGAATAAATTCGTAATCCCCAATCCACATTTCCTTGTGGTAAGGAGGCAACAAAAACATCACTTAAATGTCCCTTTGCCCAAATCAATAAATCCGTGACTACTTCCGCCGGAACGGCATTCGCTGGCGATAAACCACTGGCATCTTTCAACGTAATTCCACATGAATCTATTCCCATACCACTTAATTCTGCCTTCACTGTTCTCGCGTAATCTGTCGGACTGATCAATTCGCCCAAAGCCTCGGCGAAAAGATTAACACTATTCTTATTCGTATAATAAACAATATCCTTCAAAAAAGGAGAATCCATAGCCAGCAATGCATGACGTTCTCCCTCCTCTATCCTTTGTTTATCCAACAAAACTCCTTTCTCCTTCAATCGTTTTTCCAGTTCAGCCCTAAAACAAGCATCCGGATGATGCATAGCTCCCTTCACCGCAAAAGAAGAACGATTGGCTGGAATAGTCCCCTGAATTAATAACGTCGCAGTCTCTGGCCCCCCGTATATCCACGCATCATTCGCATTCTTGGCAGAAGCCATCACTTCGTTCCGCAATTTTACTCCCGGAACAGAAGGCTCAACAGACACGATCTTGGTTCGAGTGCCCGGTTTTCCGGATTTCAAGTTTATCGTGTACGTATTATCCCGGTAATTAAATGAATGATAAAGAGCCCCGTAATAATTTGCCACGTCTTCCCACGGCCAAGACCCCGGAATACGAACTGGTTCTCCCTCTGTCTCTATAATAATATTTCCATGAATTCGTTTGATTCCCAAGCTCACAACCTTAGAAACAAGACTATCCATAAAACATGCTTTGGGAAAATACTTTGAATCTAATGTTGGATCACCTCCTGCCTGTACAACAATATTTCCCAAAAGTCTCCCTTCATCAATCTCCCCGGTGTAAAAAACCTTTGTTGTGTAAGTTAAAGAATCTCCTTCCCGTTTTAATGCTAATGCAGAAGAAAGCAATTTAACCACGGAGGCCGGACGCAATGCCATTCCCGGATTATGCTCGTACACAACCTGTCCCGTCTCCACGTTCTTCACGCAAACCCCTATCGCTGCATGTTTCACTTCATCCCTTCCCCACAAATTTCGTTCTGCTGTTCGAGTCTGCCCTAACGCAGAAGCCACTGAAACCAGCATGAAAAACAACAGCCAACCGGATTTCATCATTCGGTAATTGATTTCAACACATTATTTACATCTTCTTCCGTCCGGTGTAATTTGCCCTTACAAAACTCAACAAGTACCGCCATCCGTTTTACTTTCTCGCTCAGCTCATCCACATCCAACTTATTTTCTTCTAACAACTTCACTAAACTTTCTATCTCCTCCATAGCGGATTTATATGTCAATTTTTCTTCCATAACCGATTATATATTAGATGTTTGTCTCAATATCTTTAATTTCACTTCGAATAACTCCTTTGAACAACTCTGTTTCAAGCACATCCCCTTGCTTCACACAATCCGTTTCCCGAACCGCCTTTCCGTTGACGCGAGTAATCGAGAATCCCTTTTCCAGTATGTTTTTCGGATCAACATACTTCATTTTCGTTTCTGCCAACTCCAGAAAATAACGATTAGCCGTAAACAATTCTGTTGTTTTACGTACCATTGTCTTTTGCATATCGTCCAAACGATTCCTCTGACGCTCAAACAAGGCTCCGACCTTCCCTTCCACCTTCATCTTCAATTGATTCAATCCATTGATCCGATCCTGTACAAAAAGCCTTGAGGCATGTTCTACTCTCCGGGACGACAAGGTCAAATTATTTGCCTGCCCCTCTAAAAAAAGACGGGTAAATTGCTTGAACTCCGTAATTCGTACTACCTGACGAGTTTTTTCTTCTTGCAAAATTCTTCTGGTTTCTCTCACCAAGGTTTCCTTCGCATCCTCCAACACACTATCCACCTCGTTAAAGCACTCGATCAGAAAAGCCGCTGCTGCCGTTGGGGTCTTCACACTTCGATAAGCCACCCGGTCCACGATCGTTTCATCCCGTTCATGTCCAATACCAGCAAGAATAGGAATAGGAAACTGCGCCACGTTAGCAGCCAGCTCGTAGGAATCAAAACTACCCAAATCCGTTTGTGAACCACCCCCTCGAATAATCACCACCACATCAAAAAGTGATTCATACTCGTAAATTCTTTCCAAGGCAGCAATAATAGATTCTGTTGTTTTCTCCCCCTGCATAATGGCAGGAAACAACTTGGTATGAAAAGCATACCCGTAAACATTACGATGTAACTGATCCACAAAATCACCATACCCGGCAGCCGTGGGGGAAGATATAATAGCCACAGTCTTCGGCAACATCGGAAATTCCAGTTCCCGATTCATATCAATTACCCCCTCTTGCGTCAATCGATCAATAATTTCTTTACGTTTCCGCTCCAGATCTCCAACCGTGAAAGTCGGATCAATATCTTTTATATTTAAAGAATACCCGTACAACTCATGAAAAACGATCTCCGCACGAACCAGCACCTTGATCCCTTTCTGTAAAGATTTTCCCGTGGTTGTTTCAAAATAAGGTCTTAGCATCCGATAGGTAAAAGCCCATATCGTAGCCCGAGCCGTGGCTATCACCGCATCATCTTCCTCCCTCTTCTCCACCAACTCCAGATAACAATGCCCGGACCGATTTTCTTTCACATCAGCAATCTCGGCTATAACCAAAAAACTATCCGGGAAACGATTCTTTAACTCCCGTTTCACCAAACTATTCAATTGGTATAATCCAATAGCCTCCATGTTAATTTATGATTTAAAGATTCTGTGATTGCCGATTCTATGATTTCATGATTATAAAATCATTTCATCACACCATCTTATTCCAGTTCTAATCTATTCAACTCAGAAATATAAGACAACAACTCCACCCGTCCCAATTTTGTTTCAGCAGAAGTAATAAACGCCATGGGCATACTTTCCCATGTATCTTTCATCTTTTCCTGATATTTGGCAATACAATTCATTCGTTCCGTGGTCGTCAACTTATCAGCCTTCGTGAAGACCATAACAAAAGGCACCCCGTTTTCTCCCAGCCACTCCATAAAATCGAGGTCAATCTTCAACGGATCGTGCCGGCTGTCAATCAACACGAAAAGACATACCATATTCTCCCGTTTTAAAATATAATTCTTTATCATGGAACTGAATTGTCCTCGCTGAGATTTAGATGTTCTGGCATACCCGTATCCGGGTAAATCCACCAGATACCATTCATCATTAATCAAAAAATGATTGATTAACTGTGTCTTTCCCGGACTGCCGGATGTCTTGGCCAGTTTACTGTGGTTCGTCAACATGTTAATTAACGAAGATTTCCCCACGTTCGATCTCCCGATAAACGCATATTCGTGTCTATCCGGATCCGGACACTTCTTCACATCCGTGTTACTTATCACAAAATTGGCACTCTTAATTTCCATCATTTTTTAATTTGAATATATAAACATTGAACATGTGAAAATGTAAAGTAAACTTTACACTTCCCATGTTCAAATGTACAAATTATTTTCTAGCCGCGAGAAGACGATCTATTGAAATTTCTCGGCTTTTTCGGATCACTTCCCGGTCTTCCTCTTCTCTTTCCACCACTCTTTTCTTCCCGACGTCCGCCACCTCGGCTATCTCGTTTGTCCCGATCTCGACGTTCCCGTCTTCCGGAAAACTCGCCTCGACTCCGGTCATCCCGACGACGTCCATTGTCCCGAGTCGGGATAGCCTTTATCTCCAATGGAATACCATTAAAGAGAACCTTGCTGAAATCTACGGCGAAATCAGATGCACTCTCCTCGTCAATCTCGAATTTAGTATCTGTATCAAAAATACGAATACCTCCGACACCAATCCCCCGACGACGAGAATATTTATTAATCAAGCCCATCAAATCACGAGGTGTCAGCCCGTCTTCCCGACCGACATTCAGCATAAACGTGCTGTACACAGTCTCTTCTCCACGTCCCCGACGGTCACGCCTATCTCCCCGATCTCCACGTTCACCTCGCTCAGAACGACCCCCACGGTCATCCTCGCTAATATTCAAATCAGCCGTATTCTTATACTTCTTCAGTAACTTACCGAACTCATAGGAAACCAAATGTTGGATCAACTCTTCTTTCGTCAGCTCTGCGAACTTTTCGTACACATCCGGAGCATACAGATCCATATCCTCTTGATCCTCAGATGCTAGAATCTTATCTGCATAGAATGCCAACTGAGCCCGACAAATCTCTTCCCCTACCGGCACTTGCTTGTACTCGAACTTCTTTTTCAAGATACCTTCAATCCGACGCAATTTCCCTTTCTCTTTCGAGTGAATAATCGCAATAGAGATTCCTTCCTTTCCGGCACGTCCCGTTCTACCGCTACGATGCGTGTAACTCTCCACGTCTTCAGGCAAATTGTAATTGATCACGTGTGTCAGGCAATCCACATCCAACCCACGAGCTGCCACATCGGTTGCCACCAACACTTTCAGCCGTTTCGCCCGGAAAGCGTTCATCACGTTATCCCGCTGTGCTTGGCTCAGATCCCCATGTAATGCATCGCAATCAATCCCATCACGCTGCAAATGTTTCGCTATATCTTGCGCATCATTCTTCGTTCGGGTAAAAATAATAGCGTACATACTGGGAGCGCAATCCACGATTCGACGTAACGTCTCGTAACAATCTTTCGCACGAACCATATAATATTGGTGAGACACAGTGTCTGCACCCTGATTCTTTTTCCCCACGGAAATCTCCTTCTGGTTCACCAGATAATTCCGGGCAATCCGCTCTACCTCTTTCGGCATTGTCGCCGAAAACAAATATGTATTTTTATCCTTAGGCGTGTTACTCAAGATAAAGTCCAGATCTTCCTGGAATCCCATGTTCAACATCTCGTCGGCCTCATCCAGCACGACAGCAAACACGGTCTCGATATTCAATGCCTTCCGGTTCAACAAGTCAACCAAACGTCCCGGAGTAGCCACAACCACGTGTACCCCCTTCTGTAATTCTTTCATTTGCCTTCTAATATCCGTACCCCCGTATACACAGGTCACACGAATATCCGGAAGATACTTTGAATATTTTTTCAAATCACTCCCGATCTGCATACACAACTCACGCGTGGGACTCAGAACCAATATCTGTACACTATTCCATTCCGGATTAATTTTCTGTAATAACGGCAATCCGAAAGCCGCTGTTTTTCCCGTCCCGGTCTGGGCTAACACAACCAAATCATTTTCTTCGCCCAAAATAACAGGGATGGCCTTCTCTTGTACCGGACTCGGTGTTTCAAACCCTAAATCTGCAATTCCTTTAAGAATTTCCCCGTCTAATCCTAATTCTCTAAATTTTTCCATTAAACTGTTTTAAATTACCCCCTTACAATTTCGGATTTAGTGATTTTTGATTTTAGATTCCTCCTCACAAGGCTAACGCCTCTATTTATAAACCGGAAATCACGTAATCGCTAAATCATTAAATCACTAAATCGCTAGGGTCTGTCTATTTTTAAATGTCTCCGTGTATACGCCGGAGTCGTTGCCAATTCTTCTATTTTTTCGGGTGACAGATCCGGTTGAAGCACAACCTCCGATTCCTTTAAAATGACCTGTACGTAATCCTTTACCCCGTCCTTGATTTTTTTCGTACGGGCGGCATCCACCGCCTCTTCCGAAACATCATTCACGGACGCAACTCCCTTCAAGGGTTTCGTGAACGTATTTTCCACGTCCTCCATGGGAAAGCCGGTAGCAATCACCGTCACGGAAATTGCGTCTTCCAGCGCCTCATCGGTTCCCACACCCCAGATTATAGCTGCATTATCACCTACTTCCTTAATCACGTAATTCGTGATTTCACTCATCTCATCCATCGTAATTTCATCCGTCCCGGATGTAATATTCAACAAGATGTCACTAGCTCCCAGTATATCGCTCTTATTCAGCAGAGGGCTATTCAAAGCCTCGGCAATCACCCGCTTCGCCCGGTCTTCACCGGAGGCTTTTGCCGCACCCATAATAGCAATTCCACTATCCGTCATCACCGTTCTCACGTCGGCAAAGTCGACGTTTATATATCCCGGTAACGTGATAATCTCCGCGATACCCTTGGCAGCAATATTCAACACGTCGTTAGCCTTGGCAAATGCACTCGACAATGTCTGCGATCCGAATATCCGTTGTATCTTCTCATTATCTATGATAATCAAAGAATCCACGTGTTCTTTTAATCTTTTTACCCCTTCACGAGCCTGATC
>OJMG01003887.1_pt1 | contig 10877 bp, 9 predicted proteins | sample 1597141 | NCBI WGS metagenome assembly OJMG01 (sample SAMEA2452119, study PRJEB22498) | human gut metagenome | biome: human feces; feature: human gut; material: feces | place: Australia | collected 2012
ATGCGGTCATCAAATACTTTTCTGCGATATTTTACAACAAGTACAAGATGATAGTACATCAAAAATACTGAATGTGCATTGTTATCTAATTCCATCGCATATCACCTTTCTTTCTTTATCGACTGGCTTTATTGTATCATGAATTTTAGTATTCTCCAAGCATAAGTAAACGCAATTCATCCCCCACCTTAGAGGTGAGGGGCTTCTTACTGCAAAAGGTTAAAATCACTGTATTCAAATGAATTTTATTTAATACCATCAAGATTAAAAACACTAATAATTAATTTTCATTATAATTAATGTTTAATATCTTTTTTTGACAAGTTTTCTAGTATCCTTTAATGTTAAATCATCAAGTTTACCAATATCTATTTTCTTTTGGTCTTTTTTATTCATCTTTAAAAAGAGTGAATACTTTTCCAGTTCATTAAGTTTTTCTCTTAAGGATTTATACTCTAAACCATCAGAAATGGTTAGAATACTACTAGCACCTGTTAAAAAGATAGCTAACGCTTTAGCTACTATAGAGTCTGTTATTAGAAAAGAACTAGTATATAAGGTAGTTAAACTAAGTTGAGCTAACATCCAATCAAATGATTTTTTCCTATTATATACTAACTCTTCTTTATTAACTAATTGTTCTCTTTCTAAAGCCTGGTTATACATCAATTCCTTTATCTTTTCTAAATAACTAGGATTCATTTCTACACTACTACCATCTAAAAAAGTAACTATTATTTCATCATCAACTATATTATATTCTTTAATTATTTCATTATTTCTACTATTATCATAACTATAATTCATTAAACATCCCCTAAAAGATGATAACACCATTTTATAAAATTAAAAAGAGGTTACCCTCTATTTTTTATGTGTTTTTAGAAATATAAGTTTTTGTTAATACTTTATTAGCAGTTTTTACAACATAATTACTAGCTTCTAAATAGGAACTATCTAGTTCAGCTTGATTTCTTTTTATCTTATTCTCTATTGATCTATTAACAGCATTTACATGTGAAGTAGATACAACATATGCTACTTCATTACTTCTTCTCTTAATTATAGGTTTATAATTTAGCTTAACTCTTTTTATTCCCATAATAACATCCTTTCTATTATAAATAATACTATTTCTCTAATAATGCTAACTTTTCTTTTTCTTCTTTTAACTTTTCTCTATCCATATCAACAATATTTTTAGGAGCTTTTTCTACATAGTTTTCATTAGCAAGTAATTTTTCACGTCTTGCAATAGAAGTCTTTAAAGCAGCAATCTGTGTTTCTTTTAGAACTTTATCAGCTTCTGTTTCCATCTTTTCAAAGAAAATAGTAGCTTTTACTCTTTTAGAGAATACATTATATGACTTAATACCAAGTGGTTCTTTAACTAAATTCTCATCAAGTTTTAACATCTTAACTATTAAATTATTATCATCAGTTGTATCAAACATAACTTTCATATCTTTAGTTATATTATTTTCTGCTTTAACATTTCTAAAACTTCTAATAAATTCTATCTCATCATCAACTACTTCTTCTTCTAATTCAAAAATATATTTCTTACTGTACTTAGGATAGTTGCTAATCATGATAGATTCTTCTTCCTTAATTGGTAACATTTGATAAATTTCTTCGGTTACATAAGGCATAAATGGATGAAGTAATTTTAAAATATTAGTTAAGATATAACATAATGTTGATTTAGTAGCACAATCACTCAAACTGTATTTAGCCATTTCAATATAACTATCACAGAAAGATGTCCAAACAAAATCATAAATAACACTTGATGCATTATTAAACTGATATTTATCCATAAACTTCTTAGTAGTATGAAGCATTTTTTCAAACTTAGTTAGAATCCATTTATCTTCTGGTTTTAAATTATCAGGTTTAATTTCTTTTATATCACTAATATTAGTTAAAACAAATCTTGATGCGTTCCAAATCTTATTAATATAATTCCAAGTAGCTTTAATCTTATCTTCATCAAAACGCATATCAGTACCAGCTGATACATCTGTTGCTAGATAGTATCTTAATGAGTCTGCTCCATACTTTTCAATCATATCAAATGGATCTATTCCGTTACCTAGACTTTTACTGAATTTTCTTCCTTGTTTATCACGAATTAAACCATGAATTAAACAGTCTTCAAATGGTCTTTGACCTAGTAATTCTTCTCCTTGGAAAGTCATTCTATTAACCCAGAAAGGTATGATATCATATCCTGTTACTAAACAGTTATTGGGATAATATCTCTTTAATAGTTCTGTATCTTCTGGCCAACCAAGAGTAGCAAAAGGCCATAGTGCACTAGAAAACCAAGTATCTAAGACATCTTCATCTTGAACCCATCCTTCTTCTTTTGGAGGATTAACACCGACATAAACTTCATCATCTTTATACCAAGCAGGTATTCTATGTCCCCACCATAATTGACGAGAGATACACCAGTCATAAGTGATTTCCATCCAATGATTCATGGTTTTTTCATATCTTGTTGGTACAAAATGAACTTTTGTTTTACTATTCTTTTGATTAGCAAGAACTTGGTCAGCTAAACCTCTCATCTTAACAAACCATTGTTTCTTAACCATTGGCTCAATAATAGCATTAGTTCTTTCACTATGACCTACTTCATGAGTTATTGGTTCAACTTTTAATAATAAGCCACTGTTTTCTAAATCTTCTATTACTTTCTTACGAGCTTCTTCTCTTGAAAGTCCAACATAATCACTACCACAATTTTCATTCATTGTTGCATCATCATTCATAATAACTAGTTTAGTAAGATTATGTCTTAGTCCAACTTCATAGTCGTTAGGATCATGAGCAGGTGTTATTTTAACAGCACCAGTTCCTTTTTCCATATCAGCATGGGGATCTGTTATTACTGGTATTTTTCTATCTACTATTGGTAGTATTACATTCTTACCAATAAAATCTTTATATCTTTCATCATTTTCATTAACAGCTACTGCCATATCACCAAATAAAGTCTCTGGTCTAGTAGTTGCTACATCTATAAATTTATCACTATCTTCTAATTTATATTTCAAGTGATAAAAAGCTCCTTTTTCTTCTTTATAGATAACTTCTTCATTTGATAAAGCTGTTTTTGCTACAGGGTCCCAGTTAATAATCTTTTCACCACGATAGATTAATCCTTTATTATAATAATCTACAAAGACTTTTTTAACAGCATCTTCAAGTCCTTTATCTAGAGTAAATCTTTCTTTAGAATAGTCTAGGGAAATACCAAGTTTGGCCCATTGTTCTCTAATGATAGAAGCATGTTCATTAGTCCATTTCCAACATTCTTCTAAGAACTCCTCACGTCCTACTTCATATTTATTTTTGCCATTATCTTTTAGTCTTGCTACTACTTTAGCTTCTGTTGCAATAGCAGCATGATCCATTCCAGGAAGCCATAAACAGTCATAACCTTCCATTCTTTTATATCTAATAATTATATCTTGTAGTGTTACATCCCAAGCATGTCCTAGATGAAGCTTTCCTGTAACATTAGGAGGAGGAAGGACAATACAATATGGCTTTTTAGCCATATCTCCACTCTTAAAATAGCCTTTCTTCATCCAGTAGTCATATTTTTCTTTTTCTACTTCACTGTGATTATATTTCTTATCTAACATTTAAATCATCCTTTCTTTTTAAAAATAAAAACTTCTCTATCCAAAGGACGAGAAGTTCGTGGTACCACCTTAATTTGTATGAAAACATACCTTATTTATTTAACGGTTCTCCCGGGATAACTTACTATTATTTCAACTATCCTACTCTTGTTGCTACCTTCCATATCTTTTATTGTTAAGTCTCACCTACCCTTAACTCTCTAAAAATAAAATGATATGTACTCCTCAACAGTCAATGTATTTACATGTATTATAATATACTGCTTTTAAAATAGCAAGCACTACATATACTTTTGCATTGATTTCATCATTTGATTAACTTGCTTTTGACTAGGTTTTCTACCCATTTGCATCATCAAAGCTTTAATCATTTCTTCATTTATTGGTGGATTTTTCTCCATATACTTCTTAGTAACATTTCTTGCTATAAAAAAACCAATTACTGCTCCAATAAGAAGTCCTACTACTATTAATAATATATCATGTAACATCTTTTTTCACCTCGAGTTTATTTTACTAAATATTTTCTATCTAGACAAGTAAATTTTATCTTTTAATTTGATTTTTACATCTTGAAAATAACTGTAATTTTTTTAAATACTTATTACATTCTATAAGACATATTTTCATCACTTACTAACAATATTAACAGGAAATAAAACGACTATTTCTATTATTCCTTTCATTATAATTCATAATAACATTAAACAATTATCATGTTTTTAAAAAATATTTCCAAAAGTATCTTGTTTCAGCAAGTTTTGGAAGTATATTTTATTTTTATCTTGATAATACTTCATTATAATTTTCTAGGAAGAAGTAGTCTTGATTCTTAAAATCACAAATAAAATAATTATTATTTAACCCATTTAATACTTTCAAGAAAAAAGAATGATAATAATTAGTCTTTAATAGCATATAACTTTTTTTAATAGCAAGTGATCCTATCTCTTCATGTGAAGGATTATTATAATAATGAATACCTTTTCTTTTACTATATGGAATAGACTGATGATATTTAATAAAGATATGTTGATCTAACTTATCTTTATCTATCTTCTTAGTTAGTTGTTTAAATAGACTATAGCCATACTTAGCATTATCTTCTCCTAAGAAATATATCTGTTCTAGAATCTGATATAAAATAGAAGGCTTATCTTGATATAAACTTTTAAACTCATCTTTAATTTCAAAAATAAAAAACTCTCTCATATAATCACCATAGTAATCATAACAAGAAAGTTTTAAAAATATTGTCGAATTATTTAAGTAATGCTTCTATTTTTAATGATATTTCTTCCTTCGTAAATCCATAGAAGGAATTAACTTCTTCTGTCTTACCACTAGCACCAAACTTATCAAGTGTAAATAAGTAACTATCTTTATAGACAAAGGAGTACCAAGAATAACTTGATCCTTTCTCAATAACAAATTTCTTTACTCCTAAAGGTAATAACTCTTCTTTTTCTTCCTTTGTCAAATTATTGTATCTTTCAATTGATGGCATACTAACTACTCTTAAGTCATAGCCTTTTTCTTTTAATAATTGCATAACCTCAAGAGCTAAAGTCACTTCTTCGCCAGTAGCAATAATAACACCATCTAATTTTCGCTCTTCATTATGAACAATATATCCTCCTTTACTAGTAGCAGAAATAGAAGTTGATTCTAATATCTTGATAGCGTCTCTTCCAATAATTAAGGAACTAGGACTATTATTTTCATAAATAGTTTTAAATGATCCAATCACTTCATTTGAATCAGCTGGTCTAAACACTTCCATATTAGGAATAGCTCTTAAACTTACTAGTTGTTCTACTGGTTGATGGGTTGGTCCATCTTGTCCTATTGAAATAGAGTCATGCGTAAAGATATAAGTAACAGGAAGGTCCATAAGAGCTGTTAATCTAAGAGCTGGTTTTAAGTAGTCACTAAAACTTAAGAAAGTTGAGACAAAAGGACGATACCCTGCAAGAGCAAGACCATTAGCAATAGATGCCATAGCATGTTCTCTTACCCCAAAATTGATATTTCTACCTATATAGTTATCTTTAGTAAATGATGTTAATTCATTCAAATATATCTTAGTTGATGATGAAGTATCAGCATTACCCCCTATTATTAAAGGACTAATTAAAGAATATGAATTAAGTACTTTCTTAGCACTTATTCTAAGTAATTCTTCATTATCATCTGGTTTTGTATAATCAAGAGTTGTTAATTTAATAGATTTATCCGGATTAATTAACTTATTTAGAATACTCTTCTCTTCTTCATCAAGCATTTCTTTTATCTCATCAAAGTTAGTTACTAAGTCTTTATTTCTTTCTTTTATATAACTTCTAAACTCTTCTACTGCTTCATTACTGATAGTAAAAGGAATATCACGAACACCAAGAGTAGTTTTTATCTTAGATATTTCTTCCTTATCAAAGCAACCTGAATGACTCTTATTACTATCAGCTAGACTAGAGTCTTTACCAATCGTAGTAGCTACTTGAATAATAGTTGGTTTATCTGCTTCTTTTGCTTTTATAATAGCATCATCTATATCCGATGGATCATCACTTGTTGTTAAAACAGTCCAGTTCATACTTTCAAATCTTTTAGTAATATCTTCATCAAAAACATTATCTATCTTACCATCCATTGTTGTTTTATTGGAATCATAAAGTACTATTAAATTATCTAGTTTTAAACTTCCAGCAAGAGATGCCGCTTCATAGCTAACTCCTTCCATCAAGTCACCATCACCACATAAACAGTAAATATTATAATCAATTACTTTTTCTTTTTTATTAATTAAAGCTTCTGTATGTTTTTCAGCTATCGCATACCCAACAGCTGTAGCAAATCCTTGTCCTAAAGGACCAGTTGTCATTTCAACCCCTGGTGTCTTCTTATATTCAGGATGACCTGGCGTTTTAGAGTTTAGTCTTCGAAAAGCTTTTAAGTCATCAAGTGATAAATCATACCCAGCAAAATAAAGGATAGAATAAAGTAAGCTAGAACCATGACCAGCACTCATTATAAATCTATCACGGTTATAAAAGTTAGGATTAGAAGCATCGAACCTTAAATGATTTAAATACAAAGTATACAGTATAGGAGCTGCTCCTAAAACAATACCCGGATGTCCACTTCCCGCTTCTTCTACCATATCAAGACCAAGAGATTTAATCTCACCAATTATTTTTTCTTCTATCTTTTTAGATAACATTAATCATCATCCTTCTTTCCTCTAAATAAATCTAATAATAGATGCTTTTTATATCTAGACATCTTCTCAAGATAATAGCCATTGTCAAATTTAATTATATCTTTTTTAAAATCAACAGACGTAACTCTATCTAAGTTTATAATACAATTTCTATATACTTGAAAGAATCTTTCATCTAATTGTTCCTTAATCTGACTTAGACTAAGTGGTACTTCATACTCACCATGTGAAGCATAAACAGTACAAATCTTACTATCTGGTTCTCTTATTATATAATATATATATTTAAGTTCTATTTTTGAATATACCCATTTTCTTTGATAGGTTAAACACCTATCTTTACCCCGATAACTTTTCATAACAATATCTAATACTTCATGCATCTTTTTAGTACAACTATCAAGTTTACTAATAAAGTCTAACACAAATAATCTATTAGTTATTATTTCATAACGATATTCACTAAAGGAAGAAACTATTATGATAATAGAATTCCAATCTTCTAACATCTCTCTTATGTATCTAGCCGCATCTATTCCAGAACCATAATTAGTTTTAATGTCTAAGAAATATACTTTAAAACCAATTTCTTTTTGGGCTAATTCTTCAAACTCTTTATCATAACTAGCAAACGTATAAACTTTATAATCCATATCGGTATTCATCATATAGTCATCTATCTGCTTTTTCATTCCTTGTCTAAAAAATTGATCATCATCACATACAATAAAATTTAACATAGTACCTCCTTAGCCATATTCTACCAAATTGAAAGGATAAAGTCTATATTATGATTTTCTGATATCACTTATAGCTTGAGGAATAAATTTTATTGTATCTCTTGCTATATACGATATGTCATTTGTTGTTTCTAAGGCAAGAGAAGCTGAATATCCAGCAAGAAAGCTAGCAGCAGCTACTAATTTAGGTGATACTTTATTATAGCTAATAAGACCAGTTAATATTCCCGATAAGACATCACCACTTCCTGATGTTGCCATACCAGCATGACCTTCATTTACAAAGTAAGTATTATCACCATCTGTTACTATGGTAGTAGTACCTTTCAAGAGTAAAATAACTTTATATTTTTTAGCAAAGGAAACAGCAAGCTCCACTGGATTTTCTAGTACTTCTTCAACACTCTTATCAATTAGTCTTGCAAATTCTTTAGGATGTGGTGTTAAAACAACTTCACATTTTTTATTTAATAGTAAAGACTTATCTATCATTACTAATCCAGAAGCATCTATTACTAATGGTTTCTTACTATTGATAAGTAAATAATCTAGAATCTTTTTATTCCACTCACTAATATCAAGACCTGGTCCAAATAATATTGCTGTACTATTACTTATAATAGTATCTACTTGTTCTATATTATCAAGACACATTAAAGTACTTTCTAAAAGATAAGGAGCTACTATATCTGTTAGTTTTCTATCAACAACTAACGTTGCTCTTCCACTACCAGCAAGTAAACTAGTTAAAGATAAATTAGCTAGTTTAATCGCTCCACTATAAGAGATACTACCACCAATTAAATAACTCTTACCATAACTACCTTTATTAGAAAAGTTTAGTCTTTCAGGAAAATATTCTTTTATATCAGTTATTTCTAAAAGATTAGTATTAGATAAAGTATCTTTATTTTTATATAATAGTAATTTACCAATATAATCTTTCGCCATATTTAGAAAATGTCCCGGTTGATAAGTCTGATAAACTATTGTTTCTCTTGATTTTAATATATCAGTACCAAGTCCATTAATATTAGAAAGTGAAGCGTTAATATCAATACTTACTGTTCTATCAAGCCTATTTAATCTAGTTATAGTCTCTTTATCTAGATATTTACTACTACCTAGAAAATCAAAGATATAGTCAAACTCTTCTATCTTTATATTATTATTATAAACAGTAAGATTAGAAAATTCTCTCTTAAAGATATCTAAATAGTTAATTCTTTCTTCACTTATCAGTAATAATGGTTTATTTATACTTCTATCTTGATGATAGTGTTTTAATAAGTCTTTTAATTCTTCTTTACTTAAGATATTATTCTTTATAATTATACTTAACATATTCCACCCCTATTTATATAGTATATCTAAATCTACTAGAGTATCTATTCCCTCTACTTTACCTCTATCAGTCTTTTGCCAAACATTATAATCTTTCTGATAGGTAGTAGTATCTGCATAGTGTGCTAACCAAGTAGCATAGTTATTATTAGTGAAAACATTTTCTAAGTAGTATTTACTACCATATAACATTCCTTGATAATTTTCTTTTTCAATAGTAGTAAGGAATGTTTCTACTACTTCTTCTAAGTGATAAAATGATAGATTAAACTCTTGATAGATAGAAAAGTTTTCCCAATCAAAAACTATAGGTAGAGCAAGGTCATTTCCATTTAATTCTTTTAAGACAAACTCTGCTTCCTTCTTAGCATCTTTTTTATTCTTAGCATAAGAATAGAAATAAACTCCTGTCTTAATCCCTACTTTCTTAAAGCCTTCTAGATTTCTTTTAAATTTAGGATCAAGGATAAACTCACCATCAATACCACTTCTTGTACCTATTCTAAGGAATGCAAATTCAACACCTGATTCTTTTACTTTATCATAATCAATATCACCTTGCCACTTAGATACATCTATACCAATTAAGGTATTATCAGTCTTATTTTCATTATAAAAATCTTTAAAATCAACTGTCTCTTTATTACTAGATCCTTGATAATCACTCTTTTCTCTTACTGTAATAGTAAAATCTTTTTTAGTAACATTACCACTAGAATCTATAGCTTCATAGACTAAAGGATAATCACCTAGTGTATTAAAGTCATAATCACCTACTACTTGACAAGTAGGATTATCATCATAGTTATCCCCACAAAATACTTCTTTAGCAAAGTCTTCTGTTGAACCCAAATCAACATAGTATAGACTACTTAAAGAGATAACTGGTGGAGTTTTATCTACTACTTCATAGGTAAAGGTATAACTAGCTAAACGATTATCATCATTCTTATAGTTAAGGGTATAAGAGTGTTTTCCTACTTTTTTAGTATTTAACTTCTTATTTTTAAAAGTACCATTAATTGATTTAATAACACTATCTAGTTCTACTTCACTATAAACATCAAAAGTCAAATCATCACTTAAACTTACTTCTACTTTAACTTTCTGATTAGTTAGAAAGATAATAGTAATAATTAATAGGCTAGCTACTAAGAAAAGAGCTATTATTGATTTTCGCATTCCTCTTTTTTCATCTCCTCTTTTAATCTATATAAGAAGTTTAAAGCATCCATTGGACTCATCTCTAACGGATTAATTGCCTTTATTTTGTCTAGATATTTATCATCTTTATTAATCTCTTCTTCTTTTTCTAAATCAAATAAACTAGTCTGAGTATAAATAGTTTCTCTCTTTTCTTGATTTTCATACACTTCAAGTATTTCTTCTGCTCTTTTTATTAAAGTTTTAGGAAGATTAGCTAAACTTGCTACATTAATACCATAACTCTTATCAACTGATCCGTTTTTAATTTTATGAAGAAATGTTAGTTTACCATCTTCTTCAATTGCTGATACATGAACATTCTTTAAATGTGATAAATTACTAGATAATAGTGTTAACTCATGATAGTGAGTAGAAAATAGTGTCTTAGCTCCAATATTATCATGGATATATTCAAGTATCGCTTGAGCAAGACTCATTCCATCATATGTAGCAGTACCTCGTCCTAACTCATCAAATAAGATTAAACTGTTCTTAGTAGCTCTTGATATTGCCATATTAGCTTCTTTCATCTCAACCATAAAAGTACTTTCCCCACTAACTAAATCATCACTAGCACCTATTCTTGTAAATATTTTATCAAATATTGGTATAACACAACTCTTAGCTGGAACAAAAGAACCTATTTGAGCCATAATTACAGTAATAGCAAGCTGACGCATATAAGTTGATTTACCAGCCATATTAGGT
>OJMG01003891.1_pt1 | contig 10870 bp, 8 predicted proteins | sample 1597141 | NCBI WGS metagenome assembly OJMG01 (sample SAMEA2452119, study PRJEB22498) | human gut metagenome | biome: human feces; feature: human gut; material: feces | place: Australia | collected 2012
TTTGATACAGTAGATCATCCTGTTTTCTTTTGCTTCTCCTCTGCGTCAATTTTTTCACCGTCTGATTGGACTGTTTTTGTTTCAGATATGATATGATCTCCGGATAAAGCAGTAACGTGATCCCTATCACCAGAAAAAAGATTCCAACAATATTTATGATCTTTTGTTTCACCCATATCTCCTTTCTCCGCTTTTTCTTTTCATCTTTTCATATACTTTTCTGACTGCGATCAATACACAAATGATCAATAGTCCTGCAAAGATGGCCCGTTTGTAAACTTCCATCCATTGCGAATGATGATTTCTTGCTCTTATCTCTTCCTCTTTTGCATGATAAGCTGTGCGAACTCCTCGGACTAATAAACGCTTGTCATTAACTCCATAGGGTGTGCAAGTAACCAATGTTACATGATCTTTTCCTTCCATGATCTGAAGTTCCTTTGTATCTTGTGGTTCCACGACTGTGATCTGATCCACACGGTAAGCAAGCTTTTTATCCAATACATGTATAAAAAAGAAATCTCCCTTTTTCATCTCTGTCAGATCTGTAAAGATTTTTGCAGAACTAAGCCCAGTATGCCCAGTCAGCACCGCATGGGTATCTTTTCCTCCAATCGGAAAGGAAGATGCAGCCAGATGTCCGATCCCATGTTCCAAAACTGTCCCACTTGTCCCATGATAGATCGGTAGATTAATTGAAATGCAAGGAATCTTTAAATATCCCATGATCGATGATCCATCAATATTTAATATTCTGTTATAATGAACCGTCTCTCCATCTAAGCGTTTTTCCTTAAACGGATCAGTCAACTGTACTGAAGATCGCATCAATTCCCCATTATACTGTTTTGCTTCATCCATTACTTTTTTTATGATCGCCTGATCCATTCCGGCTGCCTTTTCCTGATAACTTTCCACTGTCGAACCTGCACTCTTTTCAAACAGATAGTTGCTTGTAAATGGATAAAACAACAGCAAAAAACCTGTCAGAACGATCAGAATCGGTATGATCTTTTGTTTCATTTTATCTTTGTGATCGTCCTCTGTTTTTGTTCAAGATCAAGATCCCACATCCAGCAACAACAACCCCTGCAATGATCAGAAGATAGTTTCCTGCCCCACCTGTCATTGGCAGCATGAACTGCTTCTGATTTGTGATCTGCATATTGATATATGCATTTCCAGAATCATCGTGTTTTGTCATCGTTGCCTTTATCTCATCCACAGTCGCACTCGCTGCTGTAGTCTGAACCGTCACATCATTCTTTAATACCGCACCATTAGGAACTCCATCATTTGCTGTGGAATCTGCATCAGACTTACTCTGGATCCCTGTGATGTTTGCTTCGGTTGGTGTGATATCTGCTTTTGTCTCTTTGACCTTAACGATCACTTCTTTCTTTAACAGGGAGTATCCTGCATCGGAGTGTGTTTCTGTAAATCCATATTCATCTCCTTCAATCCCATTGATCACAAGTTTTCCATCAGAAGACGGACTAAACTGAGTCGCATCAGCTTCTTTTGCAGACTTTCCTGTTACCTGATAAACACCTGCTCTATCTGCTCTTGCTACCAGATAGTAATTATCTGTCTTATTTTTTACAACGAATTTAACCTTTGTTGCATCTCCCTTGCTGTCAGAAAATTTCTTTGTCAGATCATATCCGTAAGAGTATACGATACATTTGTCTTTTAAAATATCATAATAATTCGTATTTGTTCTCTTCCACGTAAGGGATACATCGTTTGAATTTCCTTTATCACCAAGAATAACGCTGTCATCTGTATTCACCTTAGCTGTATAGTATACAACAATATATTTATCAGAATATTTCTTATTCAACTCATTAAGTCCTGCTTTTGTCATCTCGATCTTCATTGCAGGATCGTCTCCAGATTTCCCGTATGTTGCTGCAAACTTTGGATCCGTGTCAGAACTCTTCCATACAGCCAATGCACCACTCTTCTCAACATTGTTCACATTTGTTCTGTCCGCTGCATCCTTAGTTTCATAGATTGCGATCACGGCATCTTTCCCATATGTCATTCCATTTGCCATTGTATCGTTAAATGTATAAGTTGACAGGTAGGTTGTTGATGATGTGATATGTGGCAATTTTGAAATGAACTGATAATCCAGTCTTTCTGCTTTAGATGCTGTCACGGTACTCTGATATTTGTATTCATTTCTTGCAGAAGTAAAATCTGCCAGTCTGTCTGTATTGGCAGTTGTTACATTGTCCTGATCTGGATTATTGCGTACTCTTTTGTCAAGTGTTGGATTTCCAGTTTCATTCTTTGGATAACAGATCACATCATAGAACCAGTCATCTCCCTTAGAATCCGTGGATGGCAACTGTACAAACCATGGATTTGTTGTGTAAGTTACATTTTCTGGTGCCTTTGTCTCAACGATCAGGTAAAGACCCAGTAGCAATTTGTCTTTACTTGTCACACCATTAGCATTAGTCTCATCCATGGCTGTCCCATTCTTTCCCATGTAATCTTCTAATTTATCTTTCGTTACCGTATTATCTTCTAATGCCTTGGCAAGTTTCTCATTGATCTGCTGGCTTGTAAAATATGTCTTACTTCCTTCTGTTTTAGCTGCATCAGAAGATGTCAAACCCAAAATCTGCTGTATTGTGGTTGGAAGTTCATAGATCATCTGGATCTTTCCATTCTCACTCTGCTGTTCAACATCTCCAACTCGCAGGTAACTAAATTCCACACCTTTGATCGCATATTTTTCCAAGGCTGCTTCCGCAGCAGCGTCCTGTTTTCCTGTTGGTGTAAACTGACTGGTATTAACACCGGCCTGTTTTGCTGCTGTCATGTCATATTTGTGGATCGTTATGGATCCAGTTTTGCTTGTATCGACCACATCTGTTGATGCCGCTTTGATATTAACGATAGGTGCAAGCATCATTGCTGCAGATAATACAGCAATCGTTATTTTTTTGATCATATTTTGAATCTTCATTTTTCTTTCCTCCTATTTTTTAGAATAGAAAAAGCACAGAAATCATTGATCATACTCAATGATTCTGTGCTTTTCTTTATGTGATATATATATTATTTATATATTAAATTTGTTTTGTCAGGTGCGATCATGATCGTATTCCAAAAAGAATCCTTGACTGCCTCTGTCTGAATCTCATCTACTACTGTGTCAAGGTCGACATCACTTGTTAGCTTCTTGCTCGCATCCATTACGGAAACTTTATCGTTGATTCCTAAGGATGTGATCGTAACAAACTGTTCTTCACTAACTAGTGTTCCTTTCTTTAGTGGAACCGCTAACTGATAATTCTTCTGCAATACTGACTTGATCTCATTATACATTGCTTTAAATTCTTTGCTTCTGTATTTCTTCTCAGCTTTCAGCTGCTTTGCCTTCTTATCAGCCTTCGCAGATATCTTTTGATCAGAATAAATCTCCCAGCATGGACCTCCTGCTGATGCTGACTTCGTCTGTGCGATCACTTCTTTTAGTGGATATTTGTACTGTGTACGCTGTCTGCTTCCAACATCTGCAACCGTTACCTGATCATTATCATCGATCGCAACCAATACGATAAAATGACCTTTCTTCGTAAAATATCCTGGTCCCATCAGTGCTACTACTGGATGCTTCTTCTTCAATGCATCTCTAACCTTGCTGACATCACTTCCAAGTCCATGACATTCCAGTTTATACTGTTGTGCCAATGCTGGGACCATCTCATGACTTGCTCCAGCACTACTGTAATAGCCATTCTTATATGCCCATACTGTTGTATCAACTGGAGTTACCCATTTATTCGTCAGCGAACTGATACAAACTGCCATAGCGCTTAGTCCGCATCCACTGCTTTTGATCTGATATCCATTGTCATTCCATGCTGCATCTGCCTGATTAAAGTAAATAAATCCCTGTATCGTCTCTTTCTTATCTTTCATCTCAAGACTATGGTCATTATATACTTTTGGAATGATAGATTTCTTGTCTTTCTTCTTATTTTTTTTGTCTTTTTTGTCTTTCTTCTTGTCTTGATCAGACTTTGTCTTTTGTTTCTTTGTATGCGTTACCGCTGTATGTTTCTTTGTATGTGTTGTTGCTGTATGTTTCTTTGTATGTGTTGCTGCAGCCGTTGTATGCGTCGTTGCCGCTGTATGCGTATGCGTTGTTGCTTCCGTTGTCGGCTTTGCCTGAGTCGTCTGTGTTGTTGTCTCTGTCGTTGCTTCACTTTCTGTCGTCTGGGCAGAAGAATCTGTCTTGGTCTCAGTCTGTTCACTGCTTATTTGCTCTCTTGTGACTGGCTGATCTGCTCTGACCACAGACACTGATCCAAGCATCAAAAACGTATACAGAGCTACTACAGCTGCTGTTTTACGTGTTTTTCTCATCTTTCATTGTTCCCCCTAACTATTTAAACATACTTATTATACCACTTTGGATACCCTCGTCAATAAAAATGAATGGTCATGATCCATGTTCACATTTTTTTCATATCTTATGCTTCAAAGACTAATTTTTCAATTGCATATGCAACACCATCTTCATTATTTGTCTTTGTCACAAAGTCTGCGATCTCTTTCAGATCAGGTTGTCCATTTTCCATAACAACACCGGTTCCTACAGCTTTGATCATCATCGTATCATTTCCTGCATCTCCACATGCCATCACTTCATCCATAGATAATCCAATTTGCTCTGCCAGATGTAAAAGTCCATCTCCTTTATCACATCCAATCTGATTTATTTCAATGTTATTTTCCAGAGAACTTGATACACTCGCAATATTTTTCTCGATTAATTCTTGTCTTGCAGTTTCCCGCTCTTCCATATCATCAAAAAATACATTGATCTTCTCAATTCCCAGCGGATGCTCTTCAATGTACTTTCGCAGATCATCCAGCGGCAGTCTTGTATCTCTCACAAGTTTTAATACATGATCTGATACACCATACTCTGCAAGATGGTCAAAATAGCATCGTTCCATATACCCTTGCCCATTCTGATAAATATCACGTGTACAATGATATTTTTCCAAAATATCAAATAACGAAAATACCGTTTCTTTTGGTAGATGATTTGTATATATGATCTTATCTTCTTTCTGATCATAAACAGTTGCCCCGTTACAGCAAACAGCATATCGAACGCCTGGAATATCTCTTAAAAATTCTGGAATTGCTTTAAAAATACGTCCTGTTGCTGGAACTATATAAACACCCCTTCTGATCGCTTCTTTTAGAACTTCTTCTGTGTGTTTTGAAATCTGTTTCTCGCTGTCTAAGAGTGTATTATCTAGATCCATCGCTACTAATTTTATCTTACTCATGCTATTCCTCCACAAAAAAATAATTTTGAATGTTGATCTGAAGACTTTTATATCCCTGATACTCATTGATCACTGGATAATATGTACATGTGATATACTTTGCTGTTCCCATTTTCTCTCGAAATTCATCTTCATCCTCAAAAATCATGCCATCAATCCTAGTTCCCTGACTACTCTTTAATGCTAATTTTATCACATTTTTATTTTTTCCAAAAACATTCACACGTTCCACTTTTAACTTTCTGTGTGCAAATAATGGTTTTTTATTTTCTTTTCCAAATGGCTCTAAAACAGATAACTGATGGATCAGATCCATGGTAATATAATCAACTGGCATATCAATATCAATCTGTACTTTCTTTGCAAAATCTTTTTTCTCAAGGGTACAGTTCTCATTGATCTTTTTGCGGAATTCCTGTAATTTTTCTTTTTTCAAAGAGCATCCTGCTGCCATTGGATGTCCCCCAAACTTTGTGAACACCTCTTTGACTTTCATCATCTCTTCAAACATGGAATATCCTTCGATGGAACGTCCAGAACCTTTGATTCCTTCTTTTGCATCTGTTAAGACAAATGCTGGATGATTTAAGCGGTCCTTGATCCTTCCTGCTATGATACCTGCAATACTTTCATGACATTCTGGAAGATATAATACAAGCACTTTATCTCCTTTTGCTTCATATTCGAACGCCTGTCCCAGTGCCTCTTTTACCCCATTTTCTGTCATGGTTTTCCGAAGATCATTCAGTTCTTTTAATTCTTCTGCTGTCTGTTTTGCCTTCTCTTCATCTTCTTCCAGAAATAGATTCAATGCTTTTTCGGCAGATTACAAACGTCCGCTCGCATTGATACATGGTCCAACAATAAATCCAAGTGCATAAGACTGTATCTGTTTATCCATCAGATCATGCACATTCAGCAATGCTTTCAACCCGATATTTTGTGTATCTTTGATTCGGCGTAATCCTTCTTTGACAAAGATTCTGTTTTCTCCTGTCAGATCTACCACATCACAAACAGTCGCGATCGCAAGCATGGATAACAACTCTTCCAATTGGCTTTCATCTTCTTCCATTGCCTGATAAAATGCCCTCATAAACTGAAAAGCCACTCCTGCTCCACAAAGTAACGGATACGGATAATTGCATGCTTCCTGCTTTGGATTGATCACTACATCTGCTGGTGGAAGAACCTCTTTTCTCACTCCTGCTTCATCGGTATCAAATGGCACATCATGATGATCCGTAATGATCATTGTCAGTCCATGTTCTTTGCCATATGCAACTGCATCTGCTGCTGCAATCCCATTATCACAGGTAAGGATCGTATCAATCTGGTCTTCCACTGCTTTTTCAATGATATTTTCATTAATTCCATAGCCATCTTTCATGCGGTCTGGAATCTGAAAATCAATCTTTCCACCAAGATCATGAATCGCTTTCCACAAAATATAATTTGAGACAACTCCATCTACATCATAATCTGAAATAATACGGATCGTTTTCCCCTCTTGTACCTTTTGCTTCAAAATCTCAACTCCTTCTTTGACGCCTTTCATCAAAAAAGGATCTGAAATATCTGAAAGTTCTCCATACAGATACTGCTGTATTTGTTCATCCCCAACCACATCCCTGTTGCGGATCAGCCGTGCGATCACTGGATCTATGTTAAATTTTTCTCCAATCTGATTAAAATCAGCCTTTTTCTTATACAGATACCACTGTTCCATCATCTTACTCCATTTTTCATAAAAAAGAGCATCCAGTATTTACTGAATACTCTTTTTGAATGTTTTATTTTCTTTTCTTTTTCTTCTTTTTCTTGCGGTTTGGATTCGCTGTGATCTTCTCTGGCTGTGCTTGACTGGCTGCCTGATTTTCTTTGATCACATCTGATCCAATTCGCGTCTTCATCATATACCAAAGTGGTCCAGTTAAGAATACAGAAGAGAACGCTCCTCCGATCACACCCACCATCAATGCTAATGCAAATTCTCTTAAGGAGGATACTCCGCAGATGAATAACGCTAACACCATAACAAATGTTGTCAAACTTGTATTGATCGTACGAACCAATGTACTTGAAATACTCTGATTCACAAGTGCTTTGATATCATCTCTTGTCCGAATCGTCTGAAGTTTCAGATTCTCACGGATACGGTCAAAGATAACGATCGTTGAGTTGATAGAATATCCAATGATCGTTAACATACATGCGATAAATGTTCCACCAACAGATAATCTTCCAACAGAATATGCTGCAAATACGACCAATACGTCATTGATCAATGCGATGATCGCACTGGATCCAAACTTCACATCTTTGAATCGGATCGCAATGTAGATCAGCATACAGATCGCTGAGATCACAACGGAAATAAATGCATCTCTTTGCATTTCATTACTGATCGTTGAACTGATATTCTCTGTTGTTACAGATTTTACTTTATAATCTTTCTTTAATGTATTTTCGATCTGTTTTCTCTGGCTCAGATTCAATTCTACACTTTTTACAACCATCTGATTGTTTGCTTTTACTTTCTGACTCTGAACAGAGGTTGACTTGCTGACTTTCTCGTAAGCTTTCACAACCTGTTTTTCTAAAGAATCATTGACTTTCTGGTCATCCTTGAATGTGATCGTAGATGCTGTACCACCTGAGAATTCCAGATCATAATTCAAGATTGATCCAATCTTGCTTCGATTCATTGGAAGTGCAGCAAGTCCGATCAAAATAATCACACCTGCAACTGCAACGTATTTCTTACCTGTACGGACAAAATCTCTTGTTTTGATCGTTCTTGGTTTTCCATACCATTTCTTGTCGCGAAGTCCAAAATGATATGCCGCATATACAAGGAATCGGCTGATCACAAGTGCTGTAAACATAGAGATCAATACACTCATTCCAAGTGTCTGAGCAAATCCTTTGACCGTTCCTGATCCTTTAAACCATAAAACTAATACTGCGATCAATGTTGTAACGTTACCATCGATGATCGCTGATGCTGCCTTTCCGAATCCAGATTTGATCGCTGCTCCTGTACTCTTTCCTGCCCCAATCTCTTCCTGAATTCTTGCATAAATAATAACGTTTGCATCAACTGCCATACCGATACCGAGGATGATACCTGCAAGTCCCGGCAATGTCAGTGTCGCATTAAATCCATTCAGTGCTAATAACATCATCAGCATATAAATCGCAAGTGCCACACACGCAATCATACCAGGCACTGCATAAAATGCGATCATGATCAAACATACCAGTACAAATCCGATGACTCCTGCTTTGACCGTTGTCTGGATTGCATTCACTCCTAATTTCGCAGATACTACGTTAGAACGTAATTCGTTTAATTTCACTGGTAAGGAACCGATTCGAATTGATGAAGCTAAATTCTCTGCTGCTTCATAACTTTCCATACCATCGATCGTACATTCTCCTTTTGTGATCGCTTCCTGTACATTTGGGGCACTGATCACCTGATTATCATAGATAATATAAATTGGTTTTCCAATATTGGCTTTTGTAGCTTTCGCAAATGCCTTTGTTCCCTTAGCATCAAATTCAAGTGCAACTAAATATTCTTTCTTACCAGTTGTCTGATTCTGATTAGTTACAGCTTTGGCTTTCTTAACATTTTGACCTGTCAATACAGTATCTAATGTTGTCTGAGTCGTTGTTTTTCCATTCTTCTTTACTTTTACCTGTTTCTGGACAGCAAAAGAAAGTGTTCCTGGTTTACCAAGCTCATCTAAAATCTTATTTGCATCTGTTACTCCAGGAATCTCGATATTGATACGATCTTTTCCTTCCTGATAAACTTCTGCTTCTGTACTGTACCCTTCTACACGCTTCTGAAGTTTGTATACAGTATCTTTCATATCACTATCAGATACATTCTTGCCATCTACTTCATATGTAATACTAACTCCACCTGCAAGGTCTAATCCAAGTTCGATATTGCTTGCTCGACCGATCTTCTTCTTTGTGATTCCCTTGGTTGTGATAAATGCTCCAAATACACACAAAGCGATCAGTAAAATAAGCCCTGCAATATACTTGCCACTGCTATTACGCTTCTTCATTCTCCGTCTCCCCTTCTAATGCCAATGCTGCCTTTACCATTAATGCACATTCTACCCTCTTGCGCTCTAATTTACATCCGATCTCATAAGTTCCATCGATCGTACCGTTAAAGTTATAAGAGTTTGCACTGCATCCACCACTGCAATAGAATCTTGCAAAACATTTTTTACATTCTTCTTTGGAGTATACATTACATGCCTTGAATTCTTTGACGATCTCATCTTTCTTGACTCCTTCGTAAACATTACCCATTAAGAAGTCTTCTTCTCCTACAAACTGATGGCATGGATATAAATCTCCCCATGGAGTCACTGCAAGATATTCTGTTCCTGAACCACATCCGGATAAACGTTTTGCAACACATGGCCCTCCTGTTAAGTCGATCATAAAGTGGAAGAAGGTAAATCCTTTTCCTTCCTTCTCTCTTTTGATCATTTCTTTTGCAAGAAGATCATATTCATCCATCAGAATTGGAAGATCCTCTTCTGTGATCGCATAATCTGCTGTATCCGGTGCCACAACAGGTTCTACAGAAATCTGTTCGAATCCTGCATCTGCTAAATGCATAACGTCTTTTGAGAAATCTAAGTTATGATGTGTAAAAGTTCCTCTTACATAATATTTCTGCTGGTTTCTGCTATCTGCAAATTTCTTGAATTTGTCGATAACAAAATCATAGCTTCCTTTTCCATTACGGAATGGTCTCATGTAATCGTGAACTTCTTTTCTTCCATCCACACTTAATACAACGTTATCCATCTCTTTATTGGCAAATTCCATGATATCATCGTTTAGTAATACACCATTTGTTGTCAATGTAAAACGGAACTTCTTATCATGTGTTTCTTCCAAAGAACGTCCATATGCAACGATTTCTTTCACTACATCAAAGTTCATCAAAGGCTCTCCACCAAAGAAATCAACTTCCAGATTTCTACGGTTTCCTGAATTCTCTACAAGAAAATCTAATGCTTTCTTACCGACTTCAGCACTCATTAATGCACGTCTTCCCTTGTATTCTCCTTCTTCTGCGAAACAGTATCGGCAGGCAAGGTTACAATCATGTGCAATATGAAGACAGAGTGCCTTTACAACTGTTGGTCTATCTTTGAATCCACAAATGTATTCTTCATAACAGTCTTCTGTAAATAATACACCTGCATCTTTTAATTCTGTAACTTCTCCATAAGATTCTTTGACATCTTTCTCATCCCAGGATGATAATTCTTTGATGATCTCTTCTAATGTATGATCCTCATATAAAGCAATCACCTCATATGTCAGGTCATCAACCACATGGACAGATCCACTTGCTACATCAAGGGCCATGTTATATCCATTATTTTTATACTGGTGAACCATTGTTTCTTTCTCCCTTTATCTGTTATTTTCTTTCATCGAAAAAATGAGGCGGCCCACAAGGAACGCCTCAAGCACAAAGTCTTTGTTCGATT
>OJMG01003892.1_pt1 | contig 10866 bp, 7 predicted proteins | sample 1597141 | NCBI WGS metagenome assembly OJMG01 (sample SAMEA2452119, study PRJEB22498) | human gut metagenome | biome: human feces; feature: human gut; material: feces | place: Australia | collected 2012
GTTTGGGGAAATCCTTCGCTATTTACGGACGTATACATCGGTAGGCAAGTGGATTTACTCACCCGTACCTTATATATATGCCCGTTATCCCAGCGAAGAGGATTTGTATGCGTTGTACCGCTTCGGGGCACGCCTGTCAGGCCGTAAAGTTTCCACGGTCGTTCCCTCTGCAACGGCTTGGGGATTCAGTACGCTTCGGCGACGTAAGGTGAAGCACGCCGTACGTGAGGGATTGTCCATCAGCCGTGATGAAGATTTTGCGTCCTTTTGGACGGTATTGGAAGGGAATCTGATGGAACGCCACCAGTCGCGTCCCGTGCATACCTTGGAAGAAATCAAGTTGTTGCATAGTCGGTTTCCGCAACAGATATTGCTGTACAGGGTTTGTCGTGCGGAGGGGCGTACGGTGGCCGGTTGCGTGTTGTACGTGACGGAAAGGGTGGTTCATGTACAATATATAGGTTCCACTCCCGAAGGAAGGGCGTGCGGAGCCGTGGATTTGTTGTTCCACCATTTGATTCACGAGGCACACAAGGATGTTCCTTACTTTGACATGGGTACTTCCGTGGAGGAAGGCGGCCGGGTGTTGAATGAAGGGTTGATATTCCAAAAAGAAGGTTTCGGCGGACGGGCAGTGGTGTATGATACGTACGAAATAAAAATATAAAATATTTGTATATGAAATAGAAAATCAATATATTTGGACTTTGTTAGATGATGATAAATTAACCTAATCGACATGGAAAATATAAAAGAGAAGAATAAATCTTTCCCGTTATCGACCAACGAATTGGGGATGAATGAGTTCTTGTGCAAGGGTGAGAGCCTATACATAGACTCCATAATAAACTCCTGTTCTCGTTTTATTTCAGGATTTTTTTGCGTAATAGATTGCATAGAAAAGGAGTTCCTATGTATAAGTGGCGAAAGTGGTTTTCTTTTTAGCCATACCTCAGAAGAGATACAGGCAATGGGACATACATTTTACAAATCTTTCCTATCAGAAGATGATTATTCTGCTTTCATGTCTCTGTATCGTGAAGGAATCTTTTTTTTTAATAAGTTGAAAGAAAATGAGAAGTATTCTTATGTTGTTGATACAGCTTTTTATTTTAGGAAAGGAAGAAAAAAAATATTGGTTCATCATAAAATGGTTCCTTTACGATTAAAAGAAGGTAAACTGTGGTTGTTGCTTTGCCAATTTTCAGCCGGTATAGATAAAGATGTGGATTATATTTCTTTTTATAATCAAAAGAATGCCCATTTTCATAAGTATTCCTTAAAGAAAAGAACATGGGAAACTTACGTGCTTCCTTCTTTGTCTGTGGAAGAGAAAAGGATGATATGGCTTTATTTGCAAAAGACAGGCATATCAGAAATTGCTTCTGATTTATGTATGAGCCAAGCTACGGTAAAAGCACATCGTACTAAACTTTTTAGAAAAATGAAAGTAAAAAACATGGCGGAGGCAAGCCTGATGGCTTTGAAGTACAATTTACTTTGATCAAATAAGATTTTGCAGAATTATGGTTTTTGAAAGGCTATCAAGAGATTTTATGTTGTGAAACATGTTATAAAGAGTAAAATATATACTCAAGTATATATTATGTAGTGGATTGAATGGAAAACCAGTCTTTAATATCATTCTTTTAATATTTAACCCTATATTTATGATAGAATAATATTTGAATGACTATGAGACCATCGAAATATAATTATTATATACCCTATAAAGGAAAGTACTTGTTCTTTAACGGGATAAGCAAAAAGTTTTTTATGGTGAGCAATGAGCATCATAAAGATATAGAACATATAATATGTCATCCCGAGTTATATAAAAAGCAATATGCTTCTTTTATCCAAAAGGTTTCTGCCGCAAAGTTTATTGTAGAAGATGATGTGGATGAAGTAAAAGAAGCACAGGAAATATTTATATCCAAAAGGGATACAAATGTTTATAAACTAATGATACTTCCAACTTATGATTGCAATTTGTCGTGTTGGTATTGCGTGCAAAAACACAGGAATTTAAGATTGTCACCGCATGCGGTAGATTTGATAAAGCGTCATATCCACTATTATTTAGATAAGCATAAAGATATAAGTTGTTTGATGTTATCTTGGTTTGGCGGTGAACCATTGTTGGCTTTTGACCTTATAATGGATATATCATCTTATGCTCAAAAGGTATGTAAGAAAAACAATGTCTTGTTTAGTAATACTATTACGACTAATGCCACATTGTTGGATAAGGATAAGATAGAGGCGTTAAAGCAAGTAGACATGAGCTTTTTCCAAATAACTTTGGATGGATGCAAAGAAGAACATGACAAAGTGAAACATTTACAAGGCTGTTCCTCTTACGAATTGATTTTGGGCAATATAAAAAATCTGTTGGAAGCTATTCCGCAGGCTACGTGTTCATTAAGGTTCAATTATACGGATAAGAACATGGCTCCTCAAGAGTTTTTGGACGGAATCAATGAACGTATTCCGGCTACTTTAAGGAAAAATATAATTCTTTCATTCAAGAAAGTATGGCAGGTTGATAATGGGATGATAGATCAAAATAAAATGGACGAATTGTTTGAAAGGGCAAAATCGTATCATTATCGGATGGATACTGCGGCTAATTTTGCCATTTGTTATGTGGAATGCCGACATTACAATACGGTATTTCCGAATGGTTGGGTGGACAAATGCGATAATGTGGAGCCGGAAATGGCAAGAGGTCGCTTGCAAGAAGATGGTTCTATCCTGTGGGGTGATGAATTGGCTTTTTGGAAACATAATAGTTTTGTGGAAAATGAATCTGAATGTTTTGCTTGCAAGTATCTTCCTGTTTGTAACGGACCATGTCCGGTGGAAAGGGACAGGATGTGGCATGACTTCCAAGAAATAAAATGTAGGTACAGTCATCCCGATGGTATTTGCCGGGAGAGGATTATCCGGTATTGTGAGAGTTTTTTATGAGATAAGCCTATGAAGAGTATTTTTAAAAAGATGGGATTTATGGGAATGATGTCTCTCGTGGGATATGTTCAACCCATATACGGAGGATTGAAGGAAGATACTGACAGTATTGCTAAAAATATGAAAATACGCGAAGTCGTAGTGGAGGGGAAAAGGGTTATTCAATATCCTGACAAGGACGTGTGGATCATTACCAAGGAAATGCGGAAGAATGCTTTTAATACGAAGGAGATGATAGGAAATATACCGGGTATGTATTATGACCGCTTTACGGGCGAATTGAGTTATAACGGGCAGACTAAGATTAAAATTCTGATGGATGGTAAGGACAAGCCTGCCGGTTATGTGGAAAACCTGGCACATTTGCGTTTCAAACAAGTGGAGATTACTCCCAACCCTCAGGGGCTTTATCGTGACTATGATGTGCTAATTAATGTAATTACAAAGGAAAATTATGAAGGAATCGAAGGACTGACCAATGTTTCCGGCAAACTAAGTCCTTCTCAGGAAGATCCTAAATCACAGGTTGCACCGAATTTTACATTAACTTATACACGAAACAAAGTGAATTTGGCTGTTCATTATGATTATGAGTATAGTTTGCAACAACAAGATTGGATGGAAATAAGAAGAGTGTATCCAGATTATCATTTGCAGACCTTTAAAGGTAAGAATCCGGTGGAGGCCAATCGTTTTATAGGGCACGGAACATGGATTGACGGTGATTATGATATCAATAAGAACCATTCAGTTTCTTTTCGTTATACTTATTCCAATAGGAATCCACGTACCTTAAACGACTTTATGGTGGAAAAACAATACAAGAATCCGGATATGGAAAGTACTTTTCGCCGTGAACAGACTTGGACACGGAATCCTAATGAGGAACACGTGGGTACGCTATATTATCGGGGACAAGTGAAAGATTGGAAATTGTATGGGGATTTTACTTACAATTATTATGTGAGCGATAATGATTATCGTTTTGATGAAGAACAAGGGGAACAGATATATACAGCTTTTCATAACCAAAAACATTATACACGGTTGGCATTGGATGTGACAAGAACCATAAAACAGAAGACCACGTTTAATATGGGCTATTCAAATACCTATAAAAAATATAAATCGAGCGATGGAGTATCTTTATCTTCTTCCGATGAATATAGGAATCGTTTTTATGCATCCCTTTACCATACGTTCAACGAACGGCTAAATGGGGGAGTTAGCGGAAATGTGGAATATATACAAAATAAGTTTAATGTCGGAGAAGAAAAACAATGGGTGTGGTCGCTCAATGCCAATATGAGGTATCGGTTTGAAAATCCTGGAAACTATATAAACTGGGGGTATAATTGCCGGACGAATTATCCGAACCAGGGACAAACCAACCCTATAGGATACCGTACAGGGTATGGTGTATGGGTGGTAGGAAATCCTTATTTGAAACCAGACATGACACATTTGTTGAATTTGAATATGAGGTTTTGGCTGATTTCCTTTTGGGGAGGTTTGAATTATGCTGGGAATCAGATTGCAAATGTGGTTGTAGATACTGAACAAGATGGGATAGTTCAGACTTATAAGAATTTGAAATATATGAATCCATATTGTGGTGTAGCCTTTAATAAAATTAAGAGAATCGGTGAAAATGCGACTTTAGGGGGAGGATTTTCTGTGAATTATGCATTTGCACGGTTTCAATCGGATGGAATCAATATGGATGTCCATGATGGAAAATGGTCTGGAAATGTAAGATTAGGATTAACTTGGATACATAATTGTGGTGTAGCAGGTTTTTTCATGAACTATCAAGATAATGGATACGGTTATAATGTTTTTCCGCAAGGACGTAGCAAGAATGGATTAAAGAGTTTGAATTTTAGAGTTGAAAGTACTTTTATGTCTTCCCGTTTGAGGATTACGATGAATTATTTTCTTCCGATGAAATGGAAAGGGTATAATATGAGTTTTTCTGAACAAATAACGCCCTATTATGAAACATATATAAATAATGACCAATATGCTTTGCTGAAAAATCAAGTAAATTTAACAGTTTCATGGAGATTTGCTTATGGACACCAAGTGAAAAAGAAAAAGAATAGCCAAATAACGGAATTAGAAAATAATAATCTTTTAAAATAGGAGGGGTTTATGAAATTATTAAAGGACTTAGAATTGGATGTAAGGCAAGACAGTCTTTTATCTGAATTGGAGATGATGTCTATTTTGGGAGGGGATGATTCTGCTTCCAGTGATAATGGGGTTTGTACAAACAATAAGGAATGTACGAATAATAACAATTGTAAAAATAACGAAATTTGCAATGATAATGGAATTTGTGAAGGGAGTTATGCAGGAGAAGAAAAGCCTACACATGGATTAGAGTGTACCACTCATGGGTGTACTTGTGTAGCAAATTCATTGACAGGTTGTACTACCCACGGTTGCGGTTGTACTACAACATGATAGTAGATGCTTCATCCTATAAGTTTTAATTTATGGAATATAAGAGTAAACAGGTCATCCTGATACAGGCACATAAGAATATGTTGCAGTTACATAAGCTCATATTATATTTTGAGGGTAAATGCGACATATTCATTCATGTGGATAAAAAAACGGAAGTATCTCGGAAGGATTTAAATGAATTATCCTGCATGCCGGGAGTAAAGGGAGTATATCGAAAATATTCTGTCCATTGGGCAGGGTTTTCCATACTCCGTTGTGAGATGTTTTTGTTGGAAGAAGCTTTGAAACATAGTAATGGAGATTATTTCCATTTGCTTAGCGGACAAGATTATCCTTTGCAACCATTGGATGATTTTCTACGTTTTTTTCATGAGACGGATAGGGAAGGATATATAAGGAGTAAACAGTTGCCTTATGATTTGTTTGACGATGCTACTTTTTTCCGTTTGAAATATTATGTACTGACAGATTGGTTGGAAGCCAAACCTATGGATGGAAAAGAAAAAGTACTTAAAATCATAGAATGGCAAAAGAAGTTAGGCATCAAAAGAAGGATTCCTGATCAGTTGGAACGTTTGTATGGTGGTTCGGCATGGTTCTCCATTAGTAAGCGTTGTGCAAAATATTTAGTGGATTATACTCATGGTCATCCTTCTTTTTTCCGGAGATTGAAGTTTACTTTTTACCCTGAAGAGGTGTATGTAGGTACAGTGTTGATGAATTCTTGTTTTGCGAAAAATATAGAGAATGATGAGCATCTTCGTTGTATCTTATGGAACAATCCAGGTAGGGATTTCTCTCCCATAGATTTGACTTTGGAACATTTGGAGCGGATTTTGAAGTGTGGAAAAATGTTTTTTGCCCGTAAATTGGAATATCCCTCTTGCAAGACGTTGGTAGAGGTTATCGACCGTTACATGTTAGAAAGTCCCTCGGAAAAGACTTCTGAAACAGGTTGTTGGCTATCCTGTTCATTCAGCAGCTATGATTATGATTACGGAATGAGCAAAGGAATCATTTTTCTGTGTGAGACACTTGAGTTGAAAACCGTTTTGGATTTGGGTTGTGGGCCGGGATATTATGTGTCTGATTTGCAAAAAAATAAAATAGCGGCAATCGGATATGACGGGAATCCTTATACTGAAGAGCTTGCAAGCATGATTTTTCCATCTGATGCAAAATATACGTGCGAACAAGCTGATGTGACCGAAGAATTAGCCGTGGGACATCCGTATGATATGGTTTTGTTCTTGAATGTGGGCGAATACATTCCTGAAGAATTTGAAGGACGTATTTTCAAGAATTTGTCAGTTTGTACAAGGCGTTATTTGGTGATAAACTGGGCTTCTGACCAATTGGAAGATAGAAGAATTATACATCCGGTATATGAAGACGAGTTGAAAGACAAACTGGAAAATCATGGATTTGTTTTTGATAGGCTTGCTACCCAAGTACTTCGGGATTATGCTTATAAGAAAGAAAATAAAGAAAGACTGGTTGTTTTCCAAAACAGAAGATAAATAAGCTATGCCCATACGGAGTTTTCCATATTGTAGCCAATATGATTCGCGAGATTGCGGAGCGGCTTGTTTGCAAATGATAGCAAAGTTTTATGGTAAAAATTACCGTTTACAGACTTTGCGTGATTATTCTTTCATTACCCGTGAAGGGGCATCTCTAATGGGAGTAAGCGATGCAGCCGAGAAAATAGGATTCCGCACATCTGGAGTGCGTGTACCATTGGATGTATTACGGGAGAAAATACCTTTGCCTTGCATTCTCCATTGGAATCAAAAGCATTATGTGGTTTGTTACCGTATACGAAAAAAGAAAAAAGGATATGTTTATCATATAGCGGATCCGGCGACTTCCTTACAGGTTTTTGATGACAAGGAATTTAAAAATCATTGGTATAGCAGTCGTTGTAATGCTGAAGATTGTGGTATAGCTTTGGCTTTAAGTCCTGATACCACGTTTTATAATCTGGATGATGATGAAAAATCTATAGAGGGATACAAACTGAGGTATTTTTTCAGGTATTTATATCCTTATAAATGGCAAATTACGGAATCTGTTATAGGAATGGTGCTGTTCATGGTGTTAGGACTAATTTTTCCTTTTCTTACCCAGTCTTTAGTAGATACGGGAATTGGTGACCGGAATTTCAGTTACGTGGTATTGGTGCTTATAGCCCAATTTGTGTTGTCTTTTACCAGTATGAGCGTCGGGTATTTGCAAAGTTGGATTTCACTTCATGTAAATACACGGGTCAATATAGCTTTGGTGTCAGACTTTTGGCGTAAGCTAATGAAACTTCCCTTACATTTTTTTGATACAAAAATGACGGGTGACCTTATGAGAAGGTTGGGAGATCATGGACGAATAGAAGGATTTTTGTTGGGAGATTCCATTAATATAATCTTCGCGATTGTAAATTTTATCATATACGGTGTTTTGTTGGGCTATTATAATCCGATGATTTTATTTATTTTCTTGTCGGGACACCTTTTATATGCGGTTTGGATTTCCCTTTTCTTGCATTATAGGAAACAAATAGATTATAAATCTTTTGAAATACAGTCTAAAAATAATAGCTGTGTCATACAGCTTATACAAGGAATGCAAGAGATAAAACTAAACAATGAGGAAAGAAGAAGGAGGTGGGAATGGGAACAAATACAAGCCAAAAGTTTTAATATTGGAATAAAAAGTTTGAAAATCAATCAAATACAGGGATTCGGTGCAGGGCTATTGAACAAAACAACCGATATAATAATCACATTGATAGTAGCAAAACAGGTCATAGATGGAGGTATGACTTTGGGTATGATGATGGCTTTGACTTATATTATAGGTCAGGTAAATGCTCCTGTCTCTCAGTTTATCGGGTTTATCAATGCTTTCCAAAATGCAAAGATAAGTCTTGAAAGGTTGAATGAGGTACATTCCAAAGAGGATGAAGATAGTCATTTAGGGGAATTAAGGAATGAGTTGCCCCAAAAGGGGTCCATTTCTATTCAAAATCTGAATTTCAGTTATAGTGGTTCTACTCGTGATTATGTACTAAAAGGCATAAATTTGGAAATCCCCCAATATAAAATGACCGCAATAGTAGGAATGAGCGGAAGTGGAAAGACTACCTTGATGAAATTGTTGCAAGGATTTTATTTGCCTCAAGAAGGCAGTATAAAAGTAGGAAATATTCCTTTGTCTGCTATCAATCCGCATTTATGGCGTAGTAAAATGGGAGCTGTCATGCAAGACGGTTATATTTTTTCAGATACCATAGCACGGAATATAGCTGTAGGGGGAGACGAAATAGATAAGAAAAAAGTACGGGAAGCCGCAAGGATGGCGAATATAGAGGATTTTATAGATGAGTTGCCATTGGGATTCAATACGAAAATAGGTATGGAAGGAAATGGCATCAGCCAAGGACAAAAGCAAAGGATTCTGATTGCCCGGGCTATCTATAAGAATCCGGATTATTTGTTTTTCGACGAAGCCACTAATGCTTTGGATAGTAGGAATGAAAATGAAATATGGAAAAATTTGTCTGTTTTCTATCGGAACCGTACAGTCGTGGTATGTGCCCATCGCTTGAGCACGGTAAGGCATGCAGACCAAATAATAGTGTTGAAAGACGGACGGGTGATAGAGACTGGCACGCATGATAATTTGATGGAAGCACATGGTGAGTATTTTCATTTAGTAAGAAACCAAATGGAAAAAATAGGATAGAAATGGGAGTGAAAAAGCAGGATTTGTTAGAAAATGAAGAAATACAGGATTTCATAGGCGATACTCCGTCAACTTTATTAAGATGGGGAATGGTTGTTATGGCTTTTTTTATTTTTACATTGTTGGTGGGAAGCTATTTTTTCCATTATCCAGAAACATTGAGCGGAAAATTAGTCATTTTACCTTCTGCTGACACTTCAAAGATATTAGGCAAGCTTTACCTTTCTCCGGTTAATGTGGGAGAAGTTAAATCAGGATTGCCTGTGAGGGGATACATTGAGAACTTTTCTTCTTCTAGTTATGGGATATTAAAAGGGAAAGTAAGTAGGGTTAATGGTGTACCTACTGCTGAAGGATGGTATGAAATAGAAGTCCTTTTTCCAGAGATAAAGACTGACCGTGGTTTTGTATTACCACGTTTTATGCAATTATCGGGTACGGGGAAGGTTGTATTGAAAGAAAGGAGGTTGTTAGAAATTATGTTGGAACCTATGTTTAAATTGTTGAATTAAATCGCATGAGGTTTGGAAAAGCCGTGTTATTTTGTGCGGCAAACGATTTTTCAATCTCCTGTGAATGATTTTCAGATCTGCTGAGAATGATTTTACGATGTGCTGAGGGCTTTATGAATACCTCTCCTAATAGTTTTTTTGCTTGAAAAAAGGCTTCACCCATTCATACTGTTTGAATGACAAGCGGTTAAGGTGAACTTTGTGGGACAGAAGGTTTCACCGTGCATTCACCGGCTTTCACCGGAAATGCAGTGCCTGAATGATATAAAAAGTGTTAAGCCTTCACCTTAACCGTTTGTCATATAGGGAGTATGGATGTTCCGTGAATGATAATTTCCTTGTGATTCCGGAAGGCGAATTGGGATTTGTGAGTAGGGAAATTAAAAGCTTGAAAAATTTCTCTGAAAGAAAAATAGTCGTAAATTAGCTTCCTGAAAAGTTTGAAGTAAAGTCATGGTAAAATATTTGGATTTAAAGAAAATCAATGATTCTTTCGAACCGGAATTGTCGGAGGCTGTAGCACGGGTAGTACGTTCCGGATGGTATCTGTTCGGGAAAGAGGTGGAGACTTTTGAGCAGCGGTTTGCTCGTTATTGCGGGGTCGGGTATTGTGTGGGGACAGGGAACGGACTGGATGCCCTTACGCTTATCTTTATGGCTTATGTCAGTATGGGGCGGATGAAGGCGGGAGACGAAGTCATCGTGCCGGCAAATACCTACATAGCTTCCATATTGGCGGTCATGCGTGCCGGACTCAAACCGGTATTTTGCGAGCCTGAATGGGATACTTGCAACATAGACCCCGGGAAAGTGGAAAATTTGGTTTCTGTGCACACAAAAGCGGTCATGGTGGTGCATCTCTATGGCAGGGTGTGCCGGATGGATGAGATAAGCCGTACGGCCCGTAAAAACGGTTTGTTGGTGGTAGAGGACTGTGCGCAGGCTCATGGTGCGGTGTATCAAGGTGTGAAATCCGGTGCTTTGGGGGATGCCGCAGGATTCAGTTTCTATCCCGGTAAGAATCTGGGAGCTTTAGGAGACGCCGGGGCTGTCACGACCGGTGATAAGGATTTGGCTGAGCGAGTACGCATGTTGGCCAATTACGGTTCTTCTGCCAAATATGTACATCCATACGTAGGTATCAACAGCCGTCTGGACGAGTTGCAGG
>OJMG01003893.1_pt1 | contig 10863 bp, 9 predicted proteins | sample 1597141 | NCBI WGS metagenome assembly OJMG01 (sample SAMEA2452119, study PRJEB22498) | human gut metagenome | biome: human feces; feature: human gut; material: feces | place: Australia | collected 2012
AAAATATTGTAAGTTCTGCAAATCACACACAATGCACAAAGAAACAAAATAGTTTTTTGGGAGGTAGAAACATGGCAGAAGCTAAAGCTAAGAAGAAAAGCTCTAAAACTAAGAGCTGGTGGACAGGTCTTAAAGCTGAATATGCAAAGATTATCTGGCCTACAAAGGCTTCTATAGTAAGACAGAGCGTTGTAGTAGTTATAATCACAACTATTCTTGGTATCCTCATTGGCATGATTGATCAGCTGATACAGTTTGGTCTTGATAAGATTATTGGATAATATAAGAATATAAGAGGTGATTAGATGTCAGAAGCAAATTGGTATGTTGTTCATACCTATTCAGGATATGAGAACAAAGTTAAAACTAATATCGAACAGTCAATTGAAAACAGAAAATTGCAGGATCAGATATTAGAAGTATCAGTTCCAACACAGGAAGTGGTAGAATTGAAGAACGGCGAAAGAAAAGTTACTGAGAAGAAGCTTTTCCCTGGATATGTGCTTATTAATATGGTTATGAACGATGACACATGGTACGTGGTACGCAATACACGTGGTGTGACAGGGTTCGTAGGACCGGGATCCAAGCCGGTACCATTAACAGATGAAGAGATGGCAAGCATGGGATTGAAGGTGGATGCACCGAATGCACCATTCAGCATTGGCGATTCTGTGATTGTTAAGTCTGGTGTCTGGGAAGACACCACCGGAATTGTTCGTCAGATCGATCATCAGAACCGTATGGTTACGATCAATATCGATATGTTCGGACGTGAAACACCGGTTGAAATCAGCTTTAACGATGTTGAGGTTTTATAATGATTTCGTTTTGAAGGGATGAAGAAGTCATTCCGAGCTGGACGCCATATAGATGTGGCATCCGCAATGTTAGATAGTAACCGCGTAAGCGGTATTTTCACAGGAGGTAAGAGACAATGGCTAAGAAAGTCGAAGGATATATTAAATTACAGATTCCTGCTGGAAAGGCAACACCGGCACCACCGGTTGGTCCTGCACTTGGTCAGCACGGAGTAAACATTGTAGCATTTACAAAGGAGTTTAATGCAAGAACAGCTGGACAGGAAGGTATGTTGATTCCTGTAGTTATCACTGTATATCAGGATAAGAGCTTCAGCTTTATCACAAAGACTCCTCCAGCAGCAGTGCTGATCAAGAAGGCATGTGGTATTGAGCATGCATCAGGTGAGCCAAACAAGAATAAAGTTGCTACAATCTCTAAAGCAAAAATTCAGGAGATTGCCGAGACAAAGATGCCGGATCTGAACGCAGCTTCTCTTGAGGCAGCAATGAGCATGATCGCAGGAACAGCTCGCAGCATGGGTGTTACTGTAGAGGAATAATTAAGTGAACGCCGGAATTATCGCATAAAAAAGATTGTTGTTGATTGAACGATGTGGGAGGCGACACAAGGGATGTGTCATGGACCCGCCGTTACTACCACTAGGAGGTTATATAATATGAAAAGAGGAAAGAAATACGTTGAGGCTGCTAAGAAGATTGACAGAGCTGCACAGTACGAAGTTGCTGATGCTGTAAAGTTGATCAAAGAGACAGCTGTTGCAAAGTTTGATGAGACTGTAGAAGCACATATCAGATTAGGTGTAGACGGACGTCACGCAGATCAGCAGATCCGTGGTGCTGTTGTACTTCCTCACGGAACAGGTAAGACTGTTCGCGTGCTGGTATTTGCTAAGGGTGACAAGGTAGATGAGGCTCTTGCAGCTGGCGCTGATTACGCTGGTGGCGAGGAGTTGATCCCTAAGATCCAGAACGATGGATGGTTCGAGTTTGATGTAGTTGTAGCTACACCGGACATGATGGGCGTTGTTGGTCGTTTGGGTCGTGTACTCGGACCTAAGGGTCTGATGCAAAACCCTAAGGCTGGAACTGTAACGATGGACGTGACTAAGGCTGTTCAGGATATCAAGGCTGGTAAGATTGAGTATCGTTTGGATAAAGCTAATATCGTACATGTACCGGTAGGAAAGGTTTCATTCTCTGAGGAGCAGTTGGTAGAGAACGTCGAGACATTGATGGGTGCTATCACAAAGGCTAAACCGGCAGCAGCTAAGGGTCAGTATTATAGAAGCGTATCCTTGTCCGCAACAATGGGACCAGGAGTAAAGCTTAACACTGCTAAATACGTATAATTTTTAACGGATTGTAATACGGTTTTAACCAATAAAAAGGCACTGCATAAATGGAAGTTTATGCGGTGCCTTTTGTGGTATCACATGGAATGAAAGAATCACATCCACGGTAATGCCAATATGCAGCGATTAAAGAATCACATCCACGGTAATGCCAATATGTAGCGATTAAAGAATCACATCCACGGTATTGCCAATGAGAGAATTGGATGCAGAGCCGGAAGTATTTGCGGTACCTGTAGTAATGCCGGCGAGATCTGCAGTGTGAACACTGCCTGCGATTTCTGCAATGGCCGCTACAGAGGAAGTATCGGCAGCGTTACTGGTACTATCCTGTTTTGTGTTTGCTTTGGCTTTTTTAGGCGGGATCACGATCTGACTTGCATGTCTTTTTATCTTTTTTGCAATGGAAGACATTTCTGCCAGGTAATCACTGTCACTGCCAAATAATTGCTTGAACTTATAAGTTGCGGCCTGATTTACAGTGCCTTTCTTAACACTGAGTTTGCCGTTGGAACTGATCGAGATGCCAACGCTTTCTAAAGCGTCTTTTTGCTCTCTGGTCAAGTGCTTCATCCGTGAGATAAGACGTTTTGCCTGGCCGGAAGTCGAGTTGCCTGCACTTTCCAGTAAATTATTATAAGTATCTGCAAATAGTTTTGTAAATTTATAATTGGTGGAATCGCTGACCGTATTCATCGAATTGGAATCTTTATCTTCCATTACGGTTGGTTCACTCCACTCCAACTGACGCAATTGCTCAATGATCTTTTTCATAGCTGAGGAATCCGCCTTGGTAAGTTCACTATTCTGCATGGATGAACGACGCTCTGCTTTGCGTGCACCACGGTTTGAGGAGTATATCCCCCGCAAATAAAAGTCATACGAATAAGTTGTAGCGACCATAATATCTACATTCCTTTCCGAGTCCGCAGCTCTTTGCTGCCAGACTGTGTGTTCGTTAATGAGCCCGGAAAAACAAATGTCTGCTTCGCAGCTGCTTGTTTTTCTTTGGGACTCTGTATATTATATCGGCAAGGGATACAGAAAACATAAGTATTGTTGAAGTTTTGAATTTTTCATGGTAACATGAGGAGAATTAAGAGTAAGATAAGAGTAGAAAACGAGGTGAAACAACGGGAAACCGTTATGAGTTATGCAGGAAAGAATACGATATCATAAAATTAATTTGGAAGATAGAGAGCTTATGATGACCATGTATGCACAGGATCCACGAAGAACTTGTGAACATTGTTTTGCTAATAATTATTTATGGCAAAGTGTATATCCGGCAGAAATGGCAGAATTTGATGGTTGCATCAGTGTGCGGTTTTATGATGGCGCCGATCTGTATTATGATTTTCCGTCCGGACCGGGAGATAAGCAGCAGGCTTTGGAACGTATTTTGGAATGGACTAAAAGACAGGATGCATTGCGGTTTTACGGTTTGTTGCGGGATGAGGTTGAATTGTTAGAAAAATGGCATCCGGGGGAATTTATCATTACGCCGGAACGGGATATTTACGATTATATTTATGAGACAGAACGTTTGACAACGTTAGCAGGTAAAAAACTGCATGGAAAGCGTGGCCACATTCACCGTTTTGAGGAAAATCATGACTGGCGATATGAGTCGTTGGGACCGGATAATTGGCAGGCTTGTCTGCAGATGAATCAAATTTGGAAGCGCAAGCGTGCTGATAAATGGGATCCTGATATGGAAGAAGAATTTCAAGTTGTGAATCAGGCATTGCAGCATTATGACAAATTGGGAATGGTTGGAGGTGTGCTTTGGGCAGATAGAGAAGTTGTGGCCTTTACGATGGGAGAATCGCTTGGTGGAGATACGTTGGCGGTCCATTTTGAAAAAGCATTTCCAGAGATCCAAGGAGCATATCCAATGATCAACCAGCAGTTTGTAAAGCATGAATGCCAGCAGTACCGCTATATTAATCGAGAAGATGATGCCGGAGCAGAAGGGCTGCGCAAAGCAAAAATGTCTTATGTTCCTGATATTTTATTGGAAAAGTATATGGTAGTGCGTAAATAGCAGAATATTCGGTATAAGACGATATTGCAACACGGAACGTTTATTTAAAACTGCAAAATATCTGTTTATTGCAGACAGAATAAGCAATATGTGATGACGTGACAATTTTCGTTGCTTGAAGTTTGAATGAAATTTTTTACAATTTTCTTACAATTCTAGTTGCAATTTGTAAGAAATGCTGATATACTATAGTCAGTCGTTAAGATAGCGACTAGATATACCCCTCAAACCCCTCTCCTCATCAGAGCATATCATGTGTTTTGGTGAGGAATTTTTTTTCAGAGGGAAATACATTCCGAAATAAGGAGGAAGCGTATGAATCATGCAGATAAAACAACGGTAGATGAAGTGAATACTACAGATGTGGTGGAAGAACCAATGGTAGACGAAGTGAAGACTACAGACGAGGTGGAAGAACCAATGGTAGACGAAGTGAAGACTACAGACGAGGTGGAAGAACCGGCAGCAGATGAAGTGAAGACTACAGATGCGGTGGAAGAACCAGCGGCAGATGAAGTGGAGACTACAGATGCGGTGGATGAACCAGCAATAGATGAAGTGAAGACTGATAAACAGAAAAGAAAAGAAGAGAAGCGTTTAGCAAAACAGCGCAAGAAGAATGAGAAGAGGCAGGCGAAAGAAGCCGCCAAGATAGAGAAAGCTAAGAAAGCTGCAGACAAGGTGAAAGCAACAGCGGAAGAGTCTGCGGAGAAGGTGAAGAAGTCTGCGGAGAAATCTGCAGAAAAGGCAAAGGAGCTCGGAGAAAGAGCAAAGGAAGTCGCTGAGCAGGAGAAGACGAGAGCGCAGCAGGTTGGCTTTGTATCTTCATTGAAGTTTAGAGTGTCTATACTTGTAATTCTGGCAGTTGTGCTGACCGGTGCGATCATGCTGTTGATCGTAGTGCCTGAAGCAGAATCGGCAATTCAAGTCGAGACGGAGCATTACATGCACGATATGGTAACTGCGAACGGTATTTCTTTGGATCAATTTATTGCGGCAGGTAACCTGAACAATAAAATTTCTATGAAGAATACATTTGGTAATGTAGCTTTGCAGGGCGTTGATTCCAGTTATGCATATATTGTATCCGGAAGCGACGGCATGATGCTTTGCCACCCGGAAGGGGAAAAGGTTGGACAACCGGTAGAGAATGCAGTGATCAAAAAGGTCGTAGAAGATATTCAGATGGGATCCAGACCTGAGACAAGTGTTGTTGAGTATAAATATAAAGGAACAGCAAAGATGGCAGCATATTATGTCACCAAAAAAGAGCCGACGGTTCTTGTCATTACAGCGGATAAGGATGACATTTTAGCACCGATCAACCATATGATAAAGACCGGAACGGTAGCATTTGTTATTGTTGTTGTTATATTCGCATTTTTGGCAGCATTTATCACGGGCAGAATGACAAGACCGCTGATCATGATCTCAAAAATTGTGGAAAAGATGTCCAGAATGGACTTTACAGAAAACAAGGCTGCAGAACGTTTGCTAAAGCGAAAGGATGAAACCGGCATGATGAGCCGTTCAGTTGCATCGCTTCGTAAAGAAATGGTTCTGATGATACAGGACATTCAGGCACAAAGTAATAGTCTGTTCAATGCGTCTGAAAGCTTGGATAAAGATGCCGCCCATACAGCACGTGCGATCGAGCAGGTAGAAAGTGCTGTGGGTGATATCGCCAGTGGCGCGACAAATCAGGCTGATGAGACACAGAGTGCGACAGAAAATGTCATTACGATGGGCAATATGATCGAAGAAACGAATTCCGTTGCAGAAGCATTACATAAGAATTCAAAGCAGATGCAAGAGTCCAGTAATCAGGCAATGTCCATTTTGAAAGAGTTGATGGAAGTGAATGACCAGACCAAGCTTTCCATCGATGAGATTTATGAGCAGACCAATATTACGAATGCTTCCGCACAGAAGATCAAGGCGGCGACAGATATTATCGCATCAATTGCAGAAGAGACCAATTTGTTGTCACTGAATGCATCTATTGAAGCAGCACGTGCCGGCGAGCAGGGACGTGGTTTCGCTGTGGTTGCTTCTCAGATTCAGAAGCTGGCAGAGCAGTCAAATGATTCAGCCAAACAGATTGATGATATTACAAATGTTTTGATACAAGACTCGACGCATGCCGTGGATACTATGCAGGGAGTACAACAGATCATGGCTGTTCAGAGCGATAAGATGCAGCAGACAGAGAAACGCTTTGCGGATGTCTACGAAGGTGTTGAGAAGGCGATCGGAGGTGTTGGTACGATTTCCGGACGAACAGAAAGCTTGGACGATTCCAGAAGTAAGGTCGTTGATGTCGTGCAGAATCTTTCTGCTATTGCTGAGCAGAATGCAGCCAGCAGTCAGGAGACATCTGCATCAGTTGTGGAAGTCAGCAACACATTGGCGAACATATCTGATAGTGCAGCAGGTTTGAAGGAGATCGCTTATCAGTTAGACCAGAGTGTAAAGAAGATTAAATTGTAATTTGAATTAGAATTTTAAGGAGACGCCCATGTTTGATTTGCAGGAAGAGTTAAAAAAACTGCCCGCCAAACCGGGCGTCTATTTAATGCACGACAAAAAAGATGCTATTATTTATGTGGGCAAAGCGGTTAGTTTGAAAAATCGTGTGCGACAGTATTTTCAGGCGAGCAGAAAAGTATCGCCCAAGATTGAAAAAATGATTTCGCAGATTGATCATTTTGAGTATATCATTACGGATTCCGAGGTGGAGGCGCTGGTACTCGAAAACAACCTGATCAAGGAGCATCGTCCAAAGTATAATACGATGTTAAAAGATGATAAAACATATCCGTTTATCAAAGCAACCGTATATGAAGAGTATCCGCGGCTGATCTATTCGCGGGAGCAGAGGCGGGATAAATGTAAATATTTTGGCCCGTTTACCAGTGCAGGGTCAGCAAGAGATATGTTGGATCTGGTTCATAAAATCTATCAGATACGAACATGCAATCGTGTGCTGCCAAGAGATACCGGTAAAGAACGACCGTGCTTGAATTATCATATTAAGCAGTGTCAGGCACCATGTCAGGGATATGTGACTCCGGAACAGTATCAGCAAAATTTCAGCAAGGCACTGAAACTTTTAGAAGGAGATTTCTCAGAGGTTTTAGAAATGCTGGAAGCAAAGATGGCGAAAGCAGTCGAGGAACTTGCCTTTGAAGAAGCGGCTTCTTGCCGCGATCTGATCGCCAGTGTCAAAAAAGTTGCAGTGCATCAGAAAGTTACAGATTTTGGCGGGGTTGACCGCGATGTGATCGCTATGGCGCAGACTGATCTGGAAGCGGTCATTCAAGTGTTTTTTATTCGCGAGGGCAAATTGATCGGTCGGGATCATTATCATTTAAAAGGGATAGACGGTGATGCACCGGAAGAGTTAGTGCAGTCGTTTATCAAACAGTTTTATGCAGGAACACCTTTTATTCCGCGAGAACTCATGGTAGAATATGAATTAGAAGAAAAAGACCTGATCTCGGATTGGCTGTCGGAACGTCGTGGTGGAAAGGTATCTATTCTTGCACCCAAAAAGGGACAGAAAGAGCGTTTAGTCGAGCTGGCGCATAAGAATGCAGCGCTAGTTTTGACGCAAGATGCAGAAAAGCTGCGGAGAGAAGAAGAACGTACATTAGGGGCAATGCAGGAGATCGCAGATCTGTTAGGCGTGTCTGAAGTAAAGCGGGTGGAATCATATGATATATCGAATATCAGTGGATTTCAGTCGGTTGGCTCTATGGTTGTTTTTGAAAACGGAAAGCCGAAGCGCAGCGATTACCGTAAGTTCCGCATTAAGACGGTGCAAGGCCCGGATGATTATGCCAGCATGGAAGAGGTGCTTGGAAGAAGATTTCGTCACGGTCTGGAGGAACGACAACAGATAGATCAAGGGGAAAAAGTAACGGGAGGCTTTACGGTGTTCCCGGATTTGATCATGATGGATGGCGGGAAAGGCCAAGTGAATGTTGCAGAGTCTGTTTTGAGGGAGCTAGGAATAGTGATACCGGTCTGCGGCATGGTGAAAGATGACAGGCATCGCACCCGTGGATTATATTTTCAGGGGAGTGAGATACCGGTCAATACATGCAGTGAAGGATTTCATTTAATGACACGCATTCAAGATGAAGTGCATCGTTTTGCCATTGAGTATCACCGCTCTTTACGTAGTAAAGTGCAAGTCAGATCCATATTGGATGACATTGCGGGGATTGGGGCGAAGCGTCGCAAACAGTTGATGAAGCGGTTTGTTTCACTTGATGCGATCAAGGCAGCTTCCGTAGAGCAATTGGCTGAAGTTGAGTCCATGAATGAACAGGCAGCACAAAATGTATATGAGTTTTTTCATAAGAAAGACTCATAACAAAATAGATGATTTTCTGTCAGTTGACAGGGATTGTCAGCAAGCTGTATAGGAATTTGCAGCAAGCTGTATAGGAATTTGCAGCAGGGTGGCAGGAATTTGCGGGATGCAGGGAATATGCACTATGGTTAGAAAGGTTGGTAGAATATGCAGAATGCAGAGTACAGTGTCGCATTGACACATTTAGTAGACAAATTAAAATTAGAAAACTGTACACCGAATGTACCTATTGAGGACGTGAAAGTGACGCAATCGGATGTTAATCGACCGGCTTTGCAATTGGCAGGGTTCTTTGACTATTTTGATTCTAACCGGATTCAGATCATTGGGCAGGTGGAATATACTTATATGGAGCAAAAAGGTGTAGAATACAGTGTCCAAATGTTAGAAGAGATTTTGTGTGGCAATGAGAAGTCACCCAAACCACCATGTATCGTTTTTTGCCGTAACCTTCCGGTGGATGACCGTCTGATCGAATTGGCAACGAAATATCAGGTGCCGATCTTACGTACCAAGCGTGCTACGAATGAATTTATGGCGGATCTGATCCAGTGCCTTAACTATAATATGGCACCGCGCTGTACGGTTCACGGCGTGCTGGTAGATATTTACGGAGAAGGCATTTTGATCATGGGAGAAAGCGGTATCGGTAAGTCGGAAGTCGCATTGGAGTTGATTCATAGAGGACACCGTCTTGTTTCGGATGATGTGGTAGAGATCAAACGAATCAATGAGAGCACATTGCTCGGCAGCGCACCGGACATTACGAGACATTTTATCGAATTGCGTGGTATCGGTATTATTGACGCAAAATCACTGTTTGGTGTAGAGAGCGTTAAGGATGATCAGAATATTGATCTGGTCATTAAGCTTGAGGAATTTAATAAAGAACAGGATTATGATCGTCTTGGCCTGGAGGAGCAGTATACGGAATTTCTTGGCAACAAGGTTGTGTGCCACTCTATTCCGATCCGCCCCGGTCGTAATATTGCGATCATCTGTGAGTCGGCAGCAGTTAACCACAGACAGAAAAAGATGGGTTATAACGCAGCTTGGGAGCTGTATAACCGAGTAACGAACAATCTAGCAGAAAAAAATAAATAAAGCGCAGATCTAATGCGTAGATAGGAGGGCTGTCATGATTTTTGTAAAAGCAGATGAATTAAAAAAAGGGATGCGTTTGGCAAAACCAATATACAACAAAAATGGAGTTATGTTGTACGAAAGAGATTCCAGACTGACAGAGCAGGGAATCATTAGTATTCAGAACTTTGGACTGATCGGTATTTATGTATTAGAGCCGGCGGAGCCGGTACCACCTATGTCAGCAGAAGATATTGAGTTTGAACGCTATCAGACGATGGCAGTATTTGCAATCAAAGAGATCTTGGATGCAGTCAGCAAACAGAAACCGTCTGCGAAGTTGAATACGTTTGTGACGCAGCTTGTTCAGAAGTATGGTTCTTTGGACCACAAGATAAATTTCATCCAAAATCTTCGCAGCGTGGAAGATTATGTGTATAAACATTCACTGAACACAGCGCTGCTCTGTGCGATGATGGCAAAGCGGATGAATTTGTCCGAGAAAAACCAGACAGATCTGGTGACAGCAGCAGTACTGCATGATATAGGTACCTTATTGATCCCGATCGGATTGCGACGCAAATCGCAGTTGGAATTGACAGAAGAAGATCTCAAAAAGATCAATACGTATTATGTGGCGGCTTATCAGATGTTTAGCAGAGATTATTCGCTTGATGCCGGTGTCAAGATGATATTGTCAGTAGCATTGCGAAGAATCTTTCATGTCGGCGGCAAAGATGATGAAATGGAAAAGAAGAAGATCCCGGAGGTTGAAATATTGCGTACAGCGTATATTTATGACCAGTTGACGGCAATGAACATACAAGAAGAGCCAACATCAGATGTGCAGGCGATTCGCTTTCTATTAGATGCCGGAAATGGATACGATCGTGTTGCGGTACAGGCGCTGATTCACAGTATTAATATTTTGGAACCGGGTGTATGTGTCGAGCTGACTAACGGTGATAAGGGATTAGTCATTATTCCTGGCATGTACAATGTGCTGCAGCCATATGTACTTTCATTCAGGGATAATCAGGTTTATAATCTGAGTACACCGCATGTCGCTGCACAATTGCAGATCAAAGACATTATGCGCACGATGGATAATCGTCATGTAATGGGAATGGATATGTTAAAGCAGTACAGTGGTGAGGCGGTACATATTGGGGAGTA
>OJMG01003901.1_pt1 | contig 10832 bp, 8 predicted proteins | sample 1597141 | NCBI WGS metagenome assembly OJMG01 (sample SAMEA2452119, study PRJEB22498) | human gut metagenome | biome: human feces; feature: human gut; material: feces | place: Australia | collected 2012
AGGCAGAACTTACTACATTAATACGGGAAGTGTTGCGGGATATGACGCTACTCTCAAGGCTGCCCAGAAAAAAGACATCGTGGTTGAGGCTATTATTCTCACGCCTACGGGTTCGGGATACGCAGACCCCGAATGTACAGGCGGATATTACACCATGCCTAACATGACAACGGCTTTGGCTACTAACTATTACGCTGCGTCGCTCGACTATCTTGCAAGACGCTATTCCACGGGCGAGAACGGACGAATTCATCACTGGATTATGCACAACGAAGTGGACCAGGGCGACACATGGACCAATATGGGCAGCCAGCCGGAGATGAGATTCTATGACAGATACATCAAATCCATGCGCTTGTGCTATAACATTGTGCGCCAGTACGACCAGAATGCATCGGTGCTTGGTTCGTACACCCACACATGGTACATATCTGGCAACGAATACTCACCCCGCACCATGCTCGAGCAGAATGTGCAGTACTCCAATGCCGAAGGCGATTTCCGTTGGGGAATTGCTTATCACCCTTACCCCATTAATTTGCTGCGTCCCGAATTTTGGGTTAATGACAGGAATTATGCCACATTCAACAACAATGCAGCTTACGTAACTTTCTATAATCCCGAGGTCATAAACGCCTGGATTCTCAAGAAGGAGCATCTCTATAAGGACGGCACGAAACGTGTGCTTGTTTTCTCCGAACAAGGCACCAACTCACCGTCGTACAGCGAGACCGATCTTACAAAACAGGCTGCCGGCGCGGCTTGGATTTGGAAAAAGTTGCAAAAACTCGATTTTTCAAAATTTCAGTTTTGCCCAGCGAGAGGCGACATTTTGAAGATGCGCCCTGCCAGATTTGTGGTCTGGTGTGGTTCGAACACCGAGGCTTAAAAAAGAATAAAGAATAAGAAGGCAGGCCGCCGTTCGGCTCCCTATCTGGGAGCGGACGGCGGCCTTTTTCGACTCATAGGTGCTTATGTTGCTTTCGCTTCGTTTGTCTATCACTCCTTGGTGGTGTTGGTAATAGCTTTTACTGGACCTTTCGGGTATGCTTGCGTTACAAAAAACGAGGAGGTATCCGAGAATGGCAACCACTAAAAACTTGTGTGCTCAGATCCCCATCGACCTGCATGAGCGGGTCAGCGAAGAACGAGAACGGCTGGGCCAGACCACCAGCGAGTACATCGCCAACCTCATCCAAGACTATTACAACATGATGGAAAATCAGAAAGGCGGCATTCAAATGACTGAAAAAGGCAGAACCATGGCATTCCAGATTCCCGAAGAACTCTTCCAGCGCATCAAGCGTCACTTGGAGCGCGAGACGCTCCGCAGCGGCAAAAAGCTCACCCAGCGAGACTTCGTGCTGAACCTGATCACGCAGGCGCTGGACGAAGCGGACGCTGAGAACGCCGCAGAGCAGAACGCCCCCACTGAGGCCCCTGTCGCGCCCCGTGTGGCCGACGTGACCGCTCCAGCGAACACGGACACCCCCGACGAAGATAACGCCGTGTAAGCCCGCACAAAAGCCAAAACAAAAGAACACGATTTAGGGAAAGCCACCCAGGGCATCCGAATATATCGGATGCCCTGGGTGGCTTTTTGCGTTTCATCAGAAAGGAGGCACACATTATGGCAAGCGAGATCAGAAATCGCTTCACAGACACAGAAATGCAGATTGCCAGAGAAACGGACCTGCCGGAGCTGCTCTCCCACCTCGGCTATCAGGTCAAGCGCGTGGGACGCTTCCATACTACCGCGGAAATGGACAGCCTGCGGATCAAGGACCGGCGTACCTGGTTCCGGTATTCCCAGAATACCGGCGGGGATGCCATCACCTTCCTCCAGCAGTTTTGCGGAAAATCCTTTCCGGAAGCGGTGGAGTACCTGCTGACCTTCCATGGGAAAGCCAGAGACGCGCCCATTCCGCAGCCAAAGCCGATCAGCCAGAAACAGGAGTTTTCCCTGCCGCCCCGCAACGCGGATGACAGAAGGGTTTTCGCCTATCTCCGTAAGCGCGGCATCGCCGCACAGGTGATCCGGCAGTTTATGAACAGCGGCCTGCTGTATGAGGATGCGGTACATCATAACTGCGTCTTCGTCGGCAGGGATGAATCCGGACAGGCAAAGTACGCGGGACTGCGCGGCACCTATGATCTGAACGGTCCCGGCTTCAAGGGAGACGCTCCCGGCAGCGACAAAAACACAGGATTCTCCCTCCCGCACGATCCGTGCTCAGATCTGGTGCTTGTCTTTGAGGCACCCATCGATCTGATGAGTTACCTCACACTCCACAGAGACACAACCAACGCCGTTGCTCTGTGCGGACTCTATGACGGCGCACTGCAGACCTATTTGCAGGCGCATCCGGAGATCCGCCGTATTGCGCTGTGTCTGGACGCGGACGAGCCTGGGCAGAAAGCCGCCCAGCAATTACAGGAAAAGTATCAGTTACAGGGGTATGCCGTTACCGTGGAGAAACCGCGCTGCGGCAAGGATTGGAACGAATACCTGCAAAAACGGCTTTGCAGCCGGGAAAGGGGGCGATAGTCAAAAGAACATCGTTTTCAACGCGGATAAAAAACAAAAAATATAAGGAGGACCTATGAATCTGAAAAAGAACCATTATTCCCGCAGAGCGCTGGCGCTGCTTCTGACGCTGGTCATGTGTGTGGGCATGATCCCCACCGCCTTTGCCGCCCAGCAGAACAGCTACCACGACCCCGCAGAACACTGGATGCAGGCATCCGGCCGTACCAATGAGCTGGACGCCAACAGTGTTGTGACCCGCGAAACCTTCAAGTGCGGTGAGTGCGGCAAAGCCACATCTTTTGAGGTGTTCCGCGTTCCCGAATATACCCGCAATGGCCAGCCGGCACTTAGCCGCAATGTGAAATATTCGGACGGCACGATGGTAGATGGTGTCGGTAAGGGTGATACCATGGACGGCATCCCCGGCAAGGACGCCACCTATACCGGATATCACTACACCAAAGCCGTCTGCGAAACCTGCGGCGGCATCAACACAAATATGAGCAAAAGCGAGTACGGCTATCTGAAAAATGTCTACTGGCTGTATGACTGTGCCGCCGCATTTACGCAGGAACTGGACGAAACCGTTTCCTACGAGTATACGGATGATACCTATCACACTGTTACCACCAAGGGCGGCACCTACTGCGCATTCTGCTACGGTACCAATCATACGGTCAGCCGCAAGCTGGAGCGCCACAGCATGGTGACGGAAGTTCTGCCCCAGCCGGCAAACGGACGCTTCGCTACGGTAGAGAAATGCAGCCTGTGCGACTACGCCCGCTATGACTACACGGCGGCAAAGGCAGTCATTGCAGACTATTACGGCGTGGTGGACGGAAAGCCCCACACCATCACGGTCAGCGATCTCTCCGAAGCCGGTGTCCGCACCGCTATCCGCTACGGTAACAGTGCGGATAGCTGCACCATGACCTCCGCGCCCAACTATACGGACGAGGGTCAGTACACTGTCTATTACGAGATCACCTACACCTGTAACGGTGTGGATATGACGGAAAACGGTGTGGCCTATGTCTGGCTGCGGGATGACACCACAGATGAGAACGGCAACTGCGGCTGTGGCTGCTCTAACCCCAACTGTGGCTGTCAGGACAAGCACTGCAACGGAAATTGCTGCACCGACAAGGGCTGTGGTGAAAACCACAAGTATATTCTGCTGGACAGCACCAAGGCCGGCTGCACCACCCTCGGCTATGACCGCTACCTCTGTACGGAGTGCGGCAAAATCGAAAAGCGCGACTATGTGGACTCTCTGGGCCACGCATGGCAGGGCATCGTCATCCGCGACGCCACCTGCGAAACGGATGGCAAGCTGCTGGAGCTTTGCTCCCGCTGCGGACAGATGAAGCAGACCGCCACGCCCAAGGGCGAACACAGCTATGAGGTCTATACCGTGGCTGCCACCTGTACCAGCCCCGGTTATACTGTCCGCGAGTGCTCCGTCTGTGGGGATCGTCACATTGAGGACATCGCGGCGGCACTGCCCCACAATTATGAATCCCATGTCATCGCCGCTACCTGCGAAAACGGCGGCAAGACCATCCACCGCTGCGATGGCTGCGGCAGTTCCTTTGTCACAGACTATACGGACTCCCTGGGCCATAGCTGGGATAAGGGAACCCTTGTTACCAACGCCACCTGCACCGGCGAGGGCGTCATGGAATACCGCTGCACCCGCTGTGGCTACCACCGTCTGGATGCCGACCCCGCGGATGGCCACATCCCCGGCGCTCCTGTTACCTGCACGGAACCCCAGCTCTGCACCCGCTGCGGCGCTGTGCTGGAAAAGGCCCTGGGACACGATTACAAGTCCGAAGTGACTGCCCCCACCTGCACGGAGATGGGTTACACCACCAACACCTGCACCCGTTGCGGCGATACAAACAAGACCGATTACACCGAGCCTGCCGGTCATAAACCCGGCGACTGGATCATCGACAAGGAGCCGACTACCGATTCCGAGGGCAGCAAGCACAAGGAATGTACCGTGTGTGGCGAAAAGCTGGAGACACAGCCCATCGAGAAGATCTACAACAGCGCCACCACGGACAGTAAGGGTGAGGCCGTTGTGGGCGGCTACCTTGTGACCGTCACGGATACCGACACCAAGAATCCTATTGCCAATGCTGCCGTGGCGCTCCATAAGGACAACAGCATCTCCATCCGCCTGCCCAATAGCCGCCTGCTGGACTACGCCGACCAGACCACCGTGACCGTGCAGCTTGTTAAGGACAAGTCCACCGTGCCGGATATGAGTATTTCCGTCACGGATAAGAACGACAACTATGCCGCAGGCAAGACCGACAAGGCAGGTCAGATCACCGTTCCCACCGGCAGCGGTAAGACCAACGAGGACGGCAAGGTCACTACTGGCTATGAGGACGCGGACGGCGACCGCTGGACGCTGACCGTCAAGGTCATCCGCACGGACACGAAGCGCCCCATCTCCGGCAGTGCAGTGTCCATCGGCAAGACCGGCAATATCACGGTGAAGCTGCCGGACGGCACAGATCTGGACGCCAAGCATCAGGTGACGGTCATCGTGACCGACCACAAGAAGGCTCCCCAGCAGGGCAAAAATGTCACGGTCAAGGGTGATCTGGGTCAGTCTGCCGCAGGCAAGACCGACAAAAACGGCGAACTGACCGTCCCCGAAGTGGAGCAGACCGAGCGCCACGGCGTTTACATCGTCGGCTACACGGACGGAACCTTCGGCCCCAGCCGCAGCATGACCCGCGCAGAGGCCGCCGCGATCTTCGCCCGTCTGCTGGCGGAGAAGAACGGCGATACCATTTCCACGGCGGCAAATACCAAATTTGCGGATATTCCCGCCCATGCCTGGTATAGCGGCTATGTGAAGTATCTGAGCAACAACGGCATTACCTACGGTAAGAGCAAGACCATCTTTGCCCCCAACGATGCCATTACCCGTGCTGAGTTTACCACGATGGCTGTCCGTTTCTTTGATGTGTACGGCGACGGCGACGCTGAGATCATGGAGCAGTTCAGCGGCTTCAACGATGTTTCTTCCGGCTATTGGGCGGCAGAATACATCAAGTACGCCGCGCTCCACGGCTGGATCAACGGCTACGGGGACGGCTCGTTCCACGCAGAGCGCGAGATCAACCGCGCTGAGGTCGTCACCATCGTCAACCGACTGCTGGGCCGCGAAGCGGATGAGGACTACATCGCGGACAATCTTCGCAAGCTCAACACCTTCCCGGATGTGAGCCGCAAGCATTGGGCGTATTACGCCGTCATGGAAGCTGCCAACGCCCACACCGCCGTGCTGGGCGAGAGCGAAAGCTGGAGCAAGTAAATCATATCCTCTGCGGGTGGTCTGAGAGCAGACCACCCGCACTTTTTAACTAAACCTAACCATTAAAAAAGGAGCACTGAATATGCTGAAAATCACTGCCATTGGCAATCTGACCCACGATGTGGAACTGAAGATGAACGAGAATACCGGCAAGCCCTACGCCATTCTGCGCATCGCCTCGGACCGCCGCTATAAGGATAAGGACGGCAACAAGCTCACCGATTTTATCTCCATCAAGGTGCGCGGCCCTCTGGCGGAGCGCTGCGCGGCGTTTGCGTGGAAGGGCTGTAAGCTGGCGGCTGCCGGTGATTTTGAGACCATCACCTTCGCGGACGATCCCCAGCGCCAGCCCGGTTTCCTCATCAAAGCCAGCGATGTGGAATTCCTGTCTCCCCGCAAGGCGGAGGACGCGGCGCAGGCTGTGGATGCTGCGTCTGTTTGTGAGGATGCCGCCTGATGAAAAACACCGGGATCACATACACCAGCGCAGAGCGCAGTCCTGTGATCCTGCCGGAGATGGCCGAACTGCTCCCGCCTTTGAGCGCGGAGCAGCTCGACGCTCTGGAAGAGGATCTGCTGCGAAACGGCTGTTACTCCCCCGTTATCGTCAATGAGGACATGGTGATCGTGGACGGGCATAACCGTCAGGCACTGTGCGAAAAGCATGGCCTGCCCTATACGATGGCGGTATTCTCCTTCGAGGATCTGCTGGAAGCCAAGCAGTGGGCGCTGGATACCCAGAAAGGTCGTCGCAATCTGGAAAAGTGGGAGCTGGGTAAGATCGCGCTGAAGCTGAAGCCGGAGATCGAGGCAAAAGCCAGGGCAAACCAAGGGACACGCACAGACCTTTCGGCAACATTGCCGGAAAGTTCCGATACTGTGGACACCCGCAAGGAACTGGCAGAAGCAGTCGGCCTGGGTGAGCGCACCATGGGCAAGGTCATGCAGATCGATGAGAACGCCCCGGAGGTCATCAAGGAGGCTCTGGATAAGAAGGAACTGTCCATCAACAAGGGTTATGACCTGACCCGGCAGCTTCAGGACCTGCCGGAAGAGCAGCGGGAGCAGGCGGCCGCCGAAGCGCTGGAATACGAAAAAGCGAAAAAAGAACTGAAAAAGCAGGATGCCGAGATCGACCGGAAAGGAAAGATCGCGGCGCTTTTCTGCAAAGCGTATGAAAAAGCCGTCCTGCTGACGCCGTCCGAAGAAAATATCCGCTGCTGGACGGACGGGACGCGGATGACCCCGGAGGAAATGCAGGATACCGTGAAGGAATCCCGCGAGCTGGCGGAGGTGTTCCGGACGATTGCGGATATCATCGAGCAGAAGATCCTGCCCGCGGATTGGAGGTGTGCCGATGCAGAAAGTGAAGAAAACGATGCCCAGCCGGACGGGAATCCCGCCTGACGCGCAGGCGGAGATTTTGCAAAAGCTGTCTGCCGAGACGAAGATCACTTCCTGTGAGATCGCGGAGATCTTGAAAAAGCATGATGTCTGCGGAGATATGGACGCGCTTCAGGACGCCTACCGGAAACGGCTGGGACAGCGTCTCCTGTCCGGCATCCGGGACGAGAACGGCAAGCGGGAAATCCTCTCCACCAGCGGCGGCGAGTATGTCATCGTAGACTGCTGCAATGACCCGCAGAAGCTGAAAGCCATCCAGCGCCGCATTCAGGCGCAGATGAATGGGCTGGATGTGTCTGCCGTGAAGGTGCATGGGCGCGTTCACTTTTTAGAGCGTTTTGCGGGCTGGGTAAGAAAGGAGCGGTCAGATGGAGCGGCATGAGGAAATGCTGTCCCCGGAGGAACAGTACGCGCAGCTTGCGCCGACGCTGGACGCAGACGGTTTCTCGCTGTATGCCGCCGCGGAAGAAGTCACCGGGCTCAAGGTCTATGAGGAATTTCCCTATGAGGATAACCATGGAATGTTTGAGATGGCAGACGGTCACACGCTGCTGCGGTATCTGGAAGCGGCATACTTTGGGACCGTTACCTGGGAGATCGTCCCCGGCACGCCCTATGAGCGGGCTATTCTCGGTGAAGTGGATAAGACCTCACCGGAGTATCGCGCGTTTTATCAGAAGATCTGCGCGGGTGCGGCAGCGCACATCAAAAAGCGTATTGGGAAGGAGAGACAGAATGTGAAGGGACCGATCACAGAGATCAACAAAGAATCCTTCTGGGACCTGATCCATGAGGCAAAAAACGCCTGCGGGCAGGATATGGACGCCATGCTGGCCAATCTGAAAGACCGGCTGGTTTCTATGGGCCCCACGCAGGCACAGAATTTTCACGACATTATCCACGCCTATGAAGATCTCGCGGACAAGTTCGGCTTGTGGGACGCGGCAGGGATCATGAAGGAATACGGCTGCAGCGATGACGGTTTTATCGACTTCCGCGCCTGGCTCATCGCACAGGGGCGCGAGGTCTATTTTGCCGCGCTGGCAGACCCGGACAGCCTTGCGGATGTCGTTCCCTACGGCGATTGCTGCTTTGAGCAGTTGAGCTATGTCGGGGACTATGCCTACGAGCAGCTCACTGGAAAAAGCGCCTATGATCAGACAGATTGGAGCGCATATGAAGCGCTTTTGATGAAGCTGGAACAAGATATCGTCTATAAGGACGGCATCGAGTTTCCCAGAGAGGGTGCGGATCTGAAGAAATATCTGCCCCGGCTCTGTGCGAAGCATCCGGAGTGGGACGGTCAAACGCGCTGGAATCCGCAGCTGAAGGAGATTCGGGATCTGATCCATGCCGGAAAGGACTATGACCGGCGCCAGACATCAAATAAGAAGAAACGCAGCCGTGGAGGTGAAGCAAGATGAGCGAGTCCATGATTGTTGGTGTCGACCACGGCTATGCCGCTATGAAAACGGCCCATTTCTCGTTCCCCTCCGGTCTGGTGGCGTATGAGCATGAGCCATATACGCTGAAGGACGTGCTGGAATACGGCGGAAAATTCTATGTGGTGGGCAGCGGGCGTCAGGCGCTTCAGAAGAATAAAACGCAGACAGAGGATTATTACCTCCTCACGCTGGCGGCCATTGCAAAGGAGCTCTCCTTTCGTCATGCGGAGCCTGCGACAGAGATCCATCTGGCGGCCGGACTGCCTCTCACCAGCTTCGGGCGGGAGAAAAATGCATTCCGGGACTATCTGCTCCGGGATGGGAAAACGGTGAGTTTCCGCTATGAGGGACAGGAATACTCCATCGTCATCCGCAAGGTGTCCCTGTTCCCGCAAGGCTATGCTGCAGTCTTGACCCAGAGCATCCTGCTGGATGAGCCTTCTGTGATCGTGGCGGATATCGGTGGATGGACAGTGGATCTGATGCGCCTGGACAACCGTATTCCCAATGCATCGACCTGCCGCAGTCTGGAACTCGGTATGATCCGCTGTCTGGATGAGATCGGTGAGCAGATCCGCCGCACGCTGGGCCTGTCTATGACGGCGGCACAGATGGAAAGCGTGCTGCGCGGCGATGCTGTCCATATCAACGAGGATGCCAGAAAAATTATTGACCGGCAGGCAGACGCCTATGTCCATCGCCTGCTCTCCGCCATTACGGAGAGCGGACTGGATACCCGTGCCATGCCTGCTGTTTTTCTGGGCGGTGGTGCGGCGCTGCTGAAGCGGAATGTATCCGCTGCGGACGGCCTTTGCCGTCCAGTCATCCTTGACGATGTATCCCTCAACGCCAAAGGCTATGAGCGGCTGGCAGAGCGGCTCACAAAGAACGATGAGCAGTAACAAAAAGCGGATCAATCTGTCCTTTTCCATGTCCTCACCCATCCAGCGCAGGGCGTGGAAGAAGCTGACGGAGATCCCCGCAGGACAGCGTACCGCCGCGGTCTGCCGCATGGTCTGTGAGTATAAAGCGCAGCAGGAATTGCTGGATGCCGTTCGCCAGACCATCCGGCAGGAACTGCGGGGAGTGCAGCTCACCAAAGAAGAAGCGCGGGATAGCGTCAGAGCCGGGGATGTAGATGAAAGCGTCCTCGGCTTTTTGCTTGCCCTGCAGGAAGGAGATGAGATGACCTGATCCGATATTTTGATATGTTCGCCGGCATCGGCGGCTTCCGCACGGGATTGACCCGCGCGGGCGGTTTCCGGTGCGTAGGACACTGCGAGATCGACAAATACGCCAATGCCAGCTATGAGGCCATTTATGAGCCGGGAAAGGAGGAACGATATTATCACGATGCCACAAAAATCGACCCCGCAGACCTGCCGGACTTTGACCTTCTGTGCGGAGGATTCCCTTGTCAGACATTTTCAATCGCTGGCAGAAGAAAGGGCTTTGACGACACCCGCGGCACTCTCTTCTTTGAAATTGCCCGATTGGCTCAATCCAAACGACCTTCGTATCTTCTGCTCGAAAACGTTCCGGGACTGCTGTCGCATGACAAAGGCCGGACGTTTTCTGTCATCCTCGCCACGCTTAATGACCTGGGGTACCGCGTGGAATGGATGGTGCTTAACAGCAAACATTTTGGAGTCCCGCAATCCAGAAGGCGGCTGTTCCTTATCTGCTATCTTGATCCCCGATGCGCCGGAAAAATATTTCCTGTCTTCGGCACAGGTGGAAAAGCTCTTATACAAGTCCTCGGAGGCTCGCAAGGCTCCCGTGTCTACGACGCAAGCGGAATAGCCTGCACGCAGACTGCCGGCGCTGGAGGTGTGGGCGGCAAAACAGGATTGTATATCATTCCGCAGGACAGACCCTTTGTGGATCTATGTGCCGGGGAGGCGAGACAAACGGAGGCCGCCCGCTGCCTCACTGCCCGTTATGGTCAGACAACGCTGTCTAATCATAGAGCAGAACGTTCCGGCGTTCTGCTCATCAAGGAAGCCACGAAAAAAGGCTATAAAGAGGCGAATCCCGGTGACAGCGTCGATCTCGGCTTTTCCGGGAGCAATACCCGCCGTGGTCGTGTGGGACAGGATATCGCACACACATT
>OJMG01003906.1_pt1 | contig 10828 bp, 7 predicted proteins | sample 1597141 | NCBI WGS metagenome assembly OJMG01 (sample SAMEA2452119, study PRJEB22498) | human gut metagenome | biome: human feces; feature: human gut; material: feces | place: Australia | collected 2012
TGTCTTATTTACTGTAACTGGAAGTTGATAGGTACAGTGTAAGATACTCGAACCGGTTTACCTCTCTGTTTTCCAGGTTTCCATTTCGGCATGGCTTTTACCACGCGGATAGCCTCCTTGTCCAAAGATGGGTCAACGGATCTGGCAACTTTCACGTCGCTAACACTACCGTCTTTCTCGATCACGAATTGTACGAAAACTTTACCCTGAATGTTATTTTCCTGTGCGATCATCGGGTATTTTACGTTCTTCGCAATCCATTTTTGTACACTACCTCCGGGGAACTGCGGCATATCTTCTACTACTTGGAAAATATCAGCTTCTCCGTCGCTCTCTTCTTCTCCCCAGCTGTCTCCGTCGTAATCGAAGTTATAATTATTCTTGTTTTCAACGTCAGCTTCAGCGTCGTCGATTTCAAGTTCCTCGTCAATACTTAATTCATCTTCCACGATCTCGATCAAGTCCGTCAATTTCGGGGCTGGAGGAGGTGGTGGGGGTGGTTTCATCATTTGTTGAGTAATAGGAATAATTTCCTCCTCAACCTGCTCTTCTTGGGTAATAACAAACCCTTCTTCTACTTTCGTGTTGGTCTTCCAGTTGAAAGCACTCAGTAGAATCCCTAGAGCTATAACAAAACCGATCTCAAGGAAAATGGTCTTTTTCCCTTCAAGATCTGCTTTAGGTGATTTTTTTACTTCCATGTTATTAGTTTAATATTATAGTTCTGTTTTTCTCACAATTTGCGTGGGTAAAAATAGTCAAATTCATAATAAACCGCAATATTTCTCCCCTTTTTTTTGAAGAAAATGTTAAAATGATCGCTAAACTTCATTAAAATCTTCTTAAAAGTTTGGGTTGTTGTTCATATCAGGTTGATTTCATGTCGATGATGGCTTGGGAGAGGAAAAGTAAAAAAGGACAACCAATTTAAGGTTGTCCTTTTTCGGGATGTTCGTATTGTATGTAAATCACTGTATGTTTCTCTTATTTTAACTGGAATGTGATCGGGATGGTAAACCGAACTCTTACGGCTTTGTCCCGTTGCATTCCCGGAATCCATTTCGGCATGGCCTTAACCACGCGGATAGCTTCTTGTGACAAATCCGGATCAGCGGAACGAACCACGTTAATGGAACTGATGCTACCGTCTTTCTCTACCACGAATTCAACAAATACTTTTCCTCCGATGCCCATTTCTGCACATCTTGCCGGGTATCTTAAATTTTTCCTAAGCCATTTGTTCAAGTCTCCGTTAAAACGAGGCATTTTTTCAACTGTAAAGAACGGAAGATCTCCCTCTCCGGGATCATCACCCTCGTCATCATACCCGCTCTGCCAGTCGGTAGCCTTACCCGTTAAAGAGCCTTTCGTGTTTGCGTTATCATCAACAACGTCCATCTCATTTTCAAGATCCATCTCGTTTTCCACGACCTCGATGAAATCCAAAGGTTTTACGGAAATCTTGGGAAGTGGTTGTGAAGCTCTTTGTGGTACAAAAACGGGAAGAACTTCCTCTATATCACTCGTCTCAACAGGAAACGTGATCTCTTTGGCCTCTTCCTGGTAGTATTTTGTCTCAAAGGCAAAAAACACCGTAGCCAAGGCTACAATAAAACCGATCTCGCGGAAAATAAACCGCTTGTTCTCAAGATCGGAACGGGATGTTTTCTTTGCTTCCATGACGTTTATCTTTAAATGTTATTTAAACGTTAATTTGATGTTTCAAAAATAGAAGATAAAAATGATATAAACAAGTTTTTTGCCGAGAAATGTGAATATTTTCTTAAAATTTTTACCCTGTAATTTTAAAATAACGTTAAGATGCCCGTGTTTATTAGGTTTTCTGGATTATTTGTTTTAGAAAAGAAAATAGTTGTCTCTAACTTTTTTACCTTTGTGTTATGATTGAAGTATTATTTATTCAAATTCCGGCAGGAGCTAATCGGGATAAAATGTTTGTCGGGTTACGATCTGTTGTGTCTAAAGAATGTTATGCCGAAGTCCTCGGGTATGGAAGCAAGGAAGTTGCCCTTCGCAGGTTGTTAGGAGAGGCATTGGTTCGTTTTGCTCTGAAAAAATATTGGAATCTGACCTCGGAAGATTATCGGATTGACCGGGGAGAGAAGGGAAAACCTTTTATTGTGGGCGTAGAAAATGTATTTTTTAATATTTCACATTCAGGGGATTACGTTGTTTGTGCCGTGTCCGACCGGGAGATCGGTATTGATATTGAAAAACGGGCAAAAGCTCGTATGGAAGTTGCGGGACGTTTTTTTCACGGGGAAGAGGTGGCACAATTGAAAATGTTGGAAGAGGATAAACAAGATCAATTATTTTTTAATTACTGGTCTGTGAAGGAAAGTTTTTTGAAATATATAGGTACCGGATTGGCCCGCCCGTTGAATAGTTTTATTGTTTCGTTTTCCGGGGGAGATGTGTCTTTATTTGAAGGGGAAAATAAGTTACCGCTGTACGTGTATGCCTGTCCGGTAGATGATGGATACGCCTGTCATGTCTGTTGCGAGTACGAAGAATTAACGGGGATACATGAAATCTTTTTAGAAGAGATCACCGGGTGTTAGATGATCTCTTCGTGGGGTTATTACTTGATGCGTGTAATTATTTTTTCGACTTGTTTTGTTTGAGTCGGTTGGAGTTTTTTGCAGATCTCCTCCAAATAAGAACAAGCTTTCTCTTTCTGTTGTTGATTTGCTATTTGTTGGAATCCTTGGAGTTCTTGCAACACGTTCATTTGTTCTTTGGTATCTGTAATCCGTTCGGGTAGATCCCGTAATACCGTGAGAATTTCAAGTATCCTGTCTTTTTGCTTGTTGTCGATTATTTGGCGGAATACCATACAATACCTTAGTGAAAGAACTCCTTTATAATGGTCTTTTTCAAAAAGTTTAAGGTCAGCGATGCGTTTCTCGAAGTCTATTCCCATTGATTTAAAGATACGGAATTCTTCTAAATAGGCCGACATGATTTTCTCTTCGACTTCTTGCTGTCCGATTTGTTTGCTAAAAGCTTTTCGATTGTCAACCAGATAGCGGAATAGAGGGGTGTCGACATTTGTTATTTCTGTTTTAATGAGGGACCAGTTTTCTGCTTCGCATAGTTTTTTGACTCCCAGTTGGGGCATCGTTTCTCCCAGAACGATTTGTAGTTTTTGTTTATCCTGTTTTTGCAAAATAGTTATATATTTTTTTAGAAATGCCTGCTCCCGGTTTCCTTCGGCGTACTCCTTGTTTAATTCTGTCAGTTCGATTACGTTTTTGACTTTTTGTACGAAATTATCTTCAGGCTTTGACACGGCTCCCCCGTCCATGCGGCAATAGAGACTTCCGTCATGGTTGATGAACAAGTATGTCGGATAGAATTGTACGTTGTATTTTTGAGCAATATCAATCCCTTCTCCCTCCTGCATATCTTTCATGATGCAGATATAGTTCTTGTTGAAATATTCCCCGCATTCTTTTAACGGGAAAATAAATTTGACCATGTATTTGCATGGTCCACAGGTTTTCGTGTAACAGTCAATGAATAATTTCTTCCCGGTTGTTTTTGCTTTTGCCAAGGCTTCCTGAAAGGTTAGATCCTCGAAGTTCGTACCTTCTTGAGCAATGCTGTTGCTGGCTAGAAGAAGTAATAAGCTAATGATAGAAATAAATTTCATGGTTATGATTTTAAGATGTTTTGAATTAAGTCTTTCATTTCTTTGTCGGGACTGGGGGCAAATACGGTGATGATTTTTCCTTCTTTGTCTATGATGAAATAACGAGGTACTCCTACTATTTGATAATCTGTTTCAAAATGAGAATCACCTGTGGGAGAGATAATAAGATTTATTAATCCGGTCATGTTGTTTTCCTGGATAGCTTTTAACCACTTATCCCGGGTTCTTTCTTGATCAATAGAAACTGTTAGGAAAATAATGTTTCCATTTTCTTGAAATTCATTCTTTAGTTGAATGAATTTCGGCATTTTTTCAATGCAACTGCAACACCACGTGGCCCATACGTCTACAACGATGACTTTGCCTTTAAAATTACCGAATGTGTAGATGTTCCCATCCGAATCTTGTAATGAAGATAATGGTGCCGGTTTGCCTTGGCCCAAGAGTTCATATTGCGTGTATAGTTTTAATATTTCAAGTTTTAAGGGAGAGGATTCTACATGTGATTCTATGATTGGGCGTAGTTGGGCAATTTCTTTTGTACAGCCATTGTTTTGAAGAAGGAATTTTATTTTTTCCAGATAAATCTCATGTAATAATTTATTGTTACCGGAAAAGATTTCATTTAGTTTCGTGTAGTCATTATGATTGAGGGCTCTTGTGGGAAATTGTGTCGAGATGGTGATACCGTCTCTTGCTGCATCAAAAGACTCTCCTTCTTTTAAGGCGAGAATCATGTAATAATAATTCGTGAATTCTTCTGGAGAATTTTGTTGCATGAATGTGATAACCGAGGAGTCATTTAACACTATGGGTGAAATTTCCTGAAGTAAAAGTTGAATATCTTCTTTTTCTCCTTTACTGCAAATGATGTATTCTCCGCTTTTTAGAGTCATAAAGCAATTATTTATGGTAGTAAATGCTGCCGTGTTTGTTCGTTTGGTATTATTGTGATAAGTCTCGATAATATCTTTGGCGGAGGCAAAATTCTTTGACCATTCTTGCTTTAGATGCTGATATGCATTGAGGTTTTGTGCAAAAAGAGGAAAATATAATAGTTGCAGGAAAATTAAAATTTTTATCTTCATATCTTGTGTGAGATTATGCTTTTTTCGAGTTACTCCAACTCCCCTCCCGTGTAAGGAGAGGGGAGTTGTGGTGTGGGATTCGTAATTAACGAAAGGACTTTTGACGCACCTTATTTCTGAGGTCCTTTGGCTATTCCTTCGAGATCAATGTTGTAATTGTTTTTTATATGGTTTACCACGATTTCATATCTTGAGTTGACAAGAGGATATGTTTCCGGAGAATATTTTGCTTGAAATTCTTCTTTCGTGTAAAACATGGCTGCTCTTATGTAGGATAGATAGTCTCTATACGGATAGGCTTTTGTGTCCCAACTTGCATTTGTATATTCGGATATACTATACGGCGAGCTTTCTTTACTAAAATCTCTGGCAAGAATGTTAATAAAACCTCGAGTTAGATAATAATCTGGCTTGTCTTTTTGACTGTTCGTAATTGCAGTGGTGTAGTCAATTCCTTGTTTGAAACTATCCGGTTCATTTATTACTTTGTTTTGTAAAGCCGCTTCAAACATTAGATAAAGTAATGTTGCTCTTTTGATTTTTAAATCTTGTGAATTAGGATGAGCAATTTGATCGGCAGTGAAGCTAATTGCCCAATAATCAAAACCGTCTGTTTTTAATCCTACAAAATTACGGTTCCCCGTTCCGGTCCCCGTTCCGGTCCCTGTTCCGGTTCCTGTTCCAGTTCCGGTCCCTGTTCCAGTCCCCGTTCCGGTCCCATTGGGATCCTCTCCCGGGTTCAATCCTCTTAAATTATCCAGCATATATATTTTGGCTGGTAACACTAGTTTAGCAATTTCCGGAGTTACATAATTGAGAACATGATTTTTGAGAAAGTCGACGTAATACGGTGTTTGTTCGTCTGTTAAATCATTCCCATAATATAATTTTCCTGTACCCAAGGATGTCCATTTGCGATTAAGGTCTTGGGGGGTAATACCTTTGTATAGTAAATATACCCCATAAACATCGTGAATGTCCTTGATTTCTTTATCCCACGAATTGTTTCCTTGAGGGAATTCAAGTCGTAAAACCGAATAATTACCGGAAGGGGTAACATCACCTTCATTGTAACAGGAGGTTAACATGAAGATACTGCTTATAGCTATTAACAATATGATCTGTTTCATGGCATACTATTTAATTAAAGGTTAATACCGTTGCGTGGTGCGGGGGCCAATGGGTTTTGTTCTAGTAAATTATTCAATTCCAAAGCATCGGGTGGTAATGGAATCGTGTATCCGGGATCATGTTCTTTGAGCGTGTAAACGAGCGTTGATTGCGCATCCGGGTACCATGTGTGTTGAATTTGTGGCATTCCCCAACGGCGTAAATCAAACCAGCGATGATCCTCAAAGCAGAGTTCTCGGCGTCGTTCGTTATGTATAAATGTAATTAATTTCTCGGGGTCCGTGATATTCTCGTTTTGATAATTTAAAGGAAACCGGAATCTTCTAAATTCATTTAGTGTATTTAGGGCTTCTTGTCCGGCATTCGCTACTCCGGCTTTGTAAAGCATGGCTTTTGCCTCGCAGAAATTCAAGTAAGCTTCCGACAATCGAAGACTTCTACCAAAAGCATCATTCGCTGCAACCGGTTGATAATATGCCTTAGAACTTACGTTTATTTTCCCGAAAGCTGAGGGCATTGCTTCAAGCTCGTTATCTTCATTGATAATTTGAAATTTACTACGAATGACGTAACGTTCTTTACGCAGGTCGTTTTCTGTTTCGTCAAAACAATTCATGAGTTCTTTCGAGGCTCTAAAAAACGGATGGTCATTTGTTGAGACACTTACGTTGTAAACATATTTAGTTACATCTGTAATATTTCCGTATACCCAAATAACTTCGCTCGATGTCGTGTAAGAGTGATAGTTTATGTAAGAGGGGATACTAGGGTCTTCTTCTGAGTATGTTTTGATTGTGTTCAAATCCAATAAATGAAAATTCCCGTTTGTAATGACATGATTTGCGTAGGTTGCGGCTTTTTCCCATTCTTCCATGTATAAATAAGCTCTGGAAAGAAGGAGATGAACCATGGGAAGGCTGGTTCTTTTGTTGGGTTGCCATTGTTGAGCGCTCGGTAAGGTCTTGTATAAGCGTTCGGCTTCTAGAAGATCTTTTATAATTTGAACATACACTTCTTCTACGGTGTTTCTCTTCAGTTCGGATTCCTCAATACCACTATTTAACTTCAATGGAACACCTAGCGCTGTCTTATCGTAGTTGTAAGGGGCTCCGAATATGTTGATTAAATTGAAATAAAGGAATCCGCGAAGAGCTAAAGCTTGGGCTTTTACAGAATTGATAGCATTCTTGTCATCGTTTATATCATCAACATAGTCCAGAATAGCATTTGCTCCTAATATCAAGGCATAATAAGAGCTATAAAGGTTTGTGTATTTCTCCCCGGCAGTACCCATAATGTCATACATATTGGATTGCCAAGTGTAAGGAGCATACCATCTGTTTGCATCTGAACCGACTTTCACTCCTTGATAAGGAGCTGGAGCGATATCGTCATCCAACAGATGGAGAAATACATTTAATTCTGTAATACCGTTACGTGGATAAGCTTCTCCAAGTAAAAGTTCACTTAAGGAGTTGGCGTCTTTGGGAACAAATTCACTCTTGGATTTGGGTTCGAGAAAATCTCCACAACTTCCAAGAATTAGACTTACAATGCAAAGAAATATAATTCGTTGTTTCATAATGTTATCTTTAAAATCCTACACTTAAACCACAAGAAAAGATCTTGGGCATGACACTATCTCCTAACTCCGGGTCGAATCCATTGAAACGATTACTGCCAATGACGAATGGATTATTGAGGTTTGCACTAATCGAACAATTGGTGGCTCCGAATTTAGAGCATATCCGGGGTGGCATATTCCACGATACTGAAATTTGGTTACATCGTAAAAAAGAGGCATTAACAACCATTGCATCGGAATTTGCCCACATGGAGTAAATGGAATTGGATTGTGTTCCGTCAGGAAGTTGTATGTTATATACGTCTTCGACGGAAGTGTATAAAGCCGGGTAAATCGTGTGTTTTTCATCGCCGGGTTTTTGCCACCGTTTTAGCAGGTCTTTCGACAGGTTATGGTAAGGGGCCGGAAGTTTCCCGTAGTTGAAATTTGCATAAGGATTCGGAAGGCGTTTCTTGGCACCAAGTAACACGGAAAAATCGACACCTAATGACAGACTCTTGTAGCGCACACGTGTGTTAACTCCACCCGTGAAGTAAGGGTCCTTTTGACCGGAATATACCAGAAACGTGGTAGGATCAATATCGGGATCTATTTCATCGAAACCAATCCGGTTGAAGGTTGGATAACCTGTTTGCGGGTCAAGTCCGGCAAAAGAATACGACCAGAAGGCACTTAGTGGATACCCTTTCTTTAATAAACGGTCACTACTGCCGGTAAGGAAATTATCTTTCGTCAGTTTATCTGCTTTTATCCGGACATCATCGTTTTGAGCTTTATTCCAGTTTTTGGATGCGTTGATACCGATGGTCCATGCGAAATCTTTTCTTTTGTAAGGGGTTAAATTTATAGAGTATTCAATCCCGTGATTATGGATCCGACCTCCGTTTAATTTCATGGTTGCCATACCGTATTCTTGTGCAATATCCTGGTTGATAATGGCATTTGAGCGTCGTCCATAATATTCGAAACTCATGGTGATACCATTAAACAATTGCATGTCTAACCCTAAGTTCCAAGTTTTTGTGCGTTCCCATTTTAACAGGGGGTTGGGCAAACTGGATATGGTCAAGTAATATTCGTCATAACCTCCTATAATTCCCCGGTACTGGGCAATGAGATCAGGGCTTACGGAATTTACAACATTTCCTTGAATCCCGTAGGTCGCGCGTAAATTCAGTTGGTTGAGCCATGGCAGGTAGTTTTTTATAAATTCCTCCTCGGCAATTCTCCAAGATATACCGAAGGAATATGTCGGGTCAAATTGGTTGTTGGCATCTTGCCCGAATCTATTAGATGCGTCTGACCTTATGTTGGCATTGAATACGTAGCGATCTTTTAAAGAATAGGCTAACGTAGCAAAAAATGACACGAAATTATTGGTAATACTTGTGTTTGCCCATCCTCCTTGGTAGAGTTTATCCAGCGCACCCCAGGAAATAGGGACGACTCCGCCAACGGGAACAATTTCTGTCGGCTTGGAGGGAGAGACTAATATCTCGCCTCGTTCGGGAACGTATCCCCAAACCGTGTTTGTGTTATTTTTGTTTGCTTCTGAACGGATTTCCATTCCGGCCATTGCGTTGATCCGGTGGAATTCGTGAATGGTTTTGGAGAACACGATTTTGTGTTGCATATTGTACGAGGTATTGTTTGTCTCGTTTGTGGCCAGTTCACCTCCGAATGGTAATAACGCTGCTTTGAATTTGGCGGAACCGGATGACTCTGAGCCATAAGCATAACCTCGATAGTTGCGTTCAATGTAGGATGTTTTCTCTCCTGCAAATGATTCCGAATTATTCAGGTTGAAAGCAATACTTCCCACGAATTGGTATTGAAGCCAGGTAACAATATTCCAATTCACGTTAAGTGACATATTTACGTTTTTTGCTTTATTTTTAGAGTAACTGTTTTCCATCTCGTTCAAGATGTTGTAACCGTATTCAAGTTGCCCGGTTCTATTTAGTTTGTACTCGTAGTATTGTTTATAAGATACCCGATCTCCGTTTTCATCAACAAAAGGAATTGCCCGGCTGGTTTGTTTTGCGTAAGTTTCAGGACTAACTCCCGGTCCATATCCTTTCCTGTCAGTAAATGAATTACTTAGATTGAAATTAACAGAAAGAGATTCCAGTAGTTGGGCGTTGACATTCAATCGAGCGTTAAACTGTGTCATGTCATCACCTTTTTGCGTTCCGTGGCTTGAAGAGTAGCCAAAAGAAGCATTGTATGTCACTTTCTGGGAACCTCCGGTAATGCTTAAGTTATGAGAATGACTGACAGAATTTCGACACAGGATGTCAAACCAATCAGTGTTACACGTTTCCAAGTATTCCATCTGTTTCATGAAATTTTCTTCGCTGATTTGGCGATTATTGTACATGGCCATTAACCCTTCATAGGTATATATTTGAGGAAGAGGATCGCTCTGGTACCTGATTCCGGCGTCATAAGCTTCTTTACTGAATTGAATCCTTTCTTTGGAGTTCATGAAGTTGAACATCCCGTAGTTGGGACGGGCTCTAAATGATAAATTCGTTGAATAACGAATGCTTGTTCTCTCTGCGCTCCCTTTCTTCGTGGTAATCACGATGACCCCGTTGGAAGCTTTTGAACCGTAAATAGCCGTTGCGGATGCGTCTTTTAAAACAGTGATTGTTTCAATGTCAGCAGGATTTAACCATGATATCTGGTTCCCGATCAAGTTTTTCATATCTTCCGTTACAGCGGAGCTGGCATCAATGGGGAGTGGGTCTGGCTGGATGATACCGTCAACGACCCATAGCGGATCCGTGTTTCCGAAAATAGTGGAAGTTCCGCGGATCGTGATTTTAGGTGAACTACCTATACGAGAAGAAGAATTGACGACAACCATTCCCGGAATCTTCCCTTGTAACATTTGGTCGATAGAATTGTATGCCGGCATCATAATATCTGCGGCTTTTACTGTCGTGTAAGAACCCACCATGTCCCGGCGATTGATGCTTTGATAACCTGTCACCACGACTTCATCCAGTTGGGCCTCCTCTGGCTCAAGGATTACCGTCACGGTTTTCCCGGCCATGCAGGAGACCTCTTTCGTTTGCATACCCACGAACGAGAAAATGAGAGTTTGTTCTTTTTGTTCATTTAACGTGATCGTGAAATTTCCGTTTACGTCTGTTGCCACGCCCGATTTTGTTCCTTTAATAATTACCGTTACCCCGGGGAGCGAGTTGCCGGCTTGATCGACGACTTTGCCGGTGATCGTGTGTGTCGAAGTCGTGGGAGATGTTTCTTCCGTCTCTTTCACGACGACCACCCCTTCCACCATCGAATAGGTTAAACCGAAGTGTTTCAGTACGGTTTCAA
>OJMG01003913.1_pt1 | contig 10805 bp, 10 predicted proteins | sample 1597141 | NCBI WGS metagenome assembly OJMG01 (sample SAMEA2452119, study PRJEB22498) | human gut metagenome | biome: human feces; feature: human gut; material: feces | place: Australia | collected 2012
CCTACTGAAAGATGTGGCAACCATCGACGACTGTGGCAACGAAACCACCCTGCACGCCAAAGGCCGCCACGACCCGTGCGTGCTGCCACGTGCCGTACCCATTGTAGAGGCAATGGCGGCAATGGTGCTGTTCGACATGCTGCTCATCAACCGTTCCAGCCGTTTTTAAGCCTATGGAAGAACAGAAACCCTACTACGACTTCGGAGAATTTCTGAAAAAGCACTTCTCCGTGAAGGTTCAGAAAATAGCCATCAATGCGGGCTTCACCTGCCCCAACCGCGACGGACTGAAAGGAACCGGAGGCTGCACCTATTGCAACAACCAGACTTTCAACCCCGACTACTGCCAGCCGGAACTGACCGTCACACAACAGTTGGAAAAAGGAAAGCAGTTCTTTGCACGGAAATATCCTGAGATGAAATATCTTGCGTATTTCCAGGCTTATACGAACACCTACGCCGAATTGCCACGGCTGATAGCCATGTATGAAGAGGCACTGGCTGTGCCCGATGTGGTAGGCATCATCATCGGCACGCGCCCCGACTGCATGCCCGACAGCCTGCTCGACTATCTGGAAGCACTGTCGAAAAAGACGTTCGTATTGGTGGAATACGGAGCGGAAACTGCCGACAACGCCACGCTGCTCACCATCAACCGCGGACACACATGGGAGGACACCGTCAATGCCGTACAGCGCACGAATGCCAGACATATCCTTTGCGGCCTGCACCTCATTCTCGGACTTCCGGGAGAAGACGAAGCCACCGTCATGCGCACCGCCGATGCCGTTTCGGCCCTGCCTATCGACACACTGAAGCTCCATCAGCTGCAGCTCATCAAAGGCACACGGCTTGCCAACCAGGTGGCACGCGGCGAACTTTCCGTACCGTCGTGGACAGCCGAGGAATACATCGATTTGTGTCTGAAATTCCTGTCACGCACCCGTCCTAACATTGCCGTGGAACGATTCGTATCGCAGTCGCCCGACCATTTGCTCATATCACCGCGTTGGGGGCTGAAAAACTACGAATTCACCAACAAGCTCAATGCCGAAATTCGCCGCCGGCACATCGTGCAGGGACAAACCTACACCGGAAAGCAAACTTTTTAGCCAATATATTGTTTTTATAAATGGATAATAACTAAAGTACAACCAATGAAAGCAAAGATTGAAATAACAGAAGCCGACCTCAACTATCTGAAAATAGCCTCCGAAGCCTCAATGAAAAGTGTAGAAAATGGCGGAGGCCCGTTTGGTGCAGTCATTGTAAAGGACGGAGAAGTGGTAGTGACAGCTTCCAACTCGGTTACCATCGACAACGACCCGACAGCACACGCAGAAGTGAACGCTATCCGTGCCGCCTGCAAGAAGCTCGGCACATTCAAACTCGACGGATGCTACGTCTACAGCTCCTGCGAACCGTGTCCGATGTGCCTTAGCGCACTCTATTGGGCAGGCGTGGCGCGTATCTATTACGGAAACACGAAAGAAGATGCCGATGCCATCGACTTCAGCGACAAGTTCATTTACGACGAACTCGACAAGCCGAAAGCAGAACGTTCCATCCCCTGCATCCACATACCCAACACGAACGCCATCGAAGCCTTCCGTGCCTGGACTGCAAAAGAAGACAAAACAGAATATTAAAAAACCACATAGTAACAACAACGGCGGAATGAAATCTTGGTTGACTTCATTCCGCCGTTTTAAATCAAAAAATAAGGGCAGTGATGTTGCAGCACTGCCCTCAAACTTAAAATTAGTATCCTGCCTTAATTATTTCACAACAACCTTGACAGTTTTAGTTCCAGCTGAAACAAGGTATAGTCCTGCCGGAAGTTCTACAGTTTCTCCCTTAACAATCATTTCATTACCGGCAAGCGTATAAACTTTATACGCATCTACACCTTTCACAGTGATAAATCCGTTGCCACCAATAACAACCAAAGAGGTGGAATCTACATCTTCAACGCCCGATGTTCCATTGTCAAGAATTCCCAAAACACCGGTTACAGGATTGAATGAAAAATTATATTGTGCATCAGCCATTCCAAACTTGGCTGTTTTTGCTTCAATATTTGCAGTAAGAGTCTTTTCCATCGCTTCATTTGCCTCGACTACCTCATCAGAAGCTGTATAAGTGAACAGATAGCCTTCCTGCGATACCTCTGAAGTGAAATCAAAGTAATTTGTTTTCAAGCGCACATTGTAGTCATCAGTTGCTTTCATGTCTACATTCTGCACTTCATACAAGCCGGATTCACCATTGAAAACCATTTCTTTTTCTTCTCCGTTAACTGTCAGATAGCAAGTCGGACGCTCATCAACAGATGCACGGTAACCATAACCGTTCCAAACAGCATGGACACAGCAGAATGTACCGCTGCCTTCGAAGAAAACATCAGTATTATTATTTCCACCTTCATAATAGTCTACATAGCTACCCGGTGTCAAAGTTGCCGGTTCCCAGTGTTTGTACCATTTTGTTTCATCTGTAATCAGCATACCACTTGTTCCATTAACAGCCATTCCTGCCGGAGAATATACGGTAAACAAATTAGACGTTTCAGTCTGACCGAATGCAGCACTCGGGAAAGGCACACTTCCATTAGCCTCCCAGCAATGCAAACGCAAGCCGTCGCCACGAGGGAATAAAGGTTCTGGTTCTACAGCATTAGCCATGCCGCCAAACATTGCGGCGCACACAACAAACGTAAATAAATGTTTCATTTGTTTTGATAAATTAAAGGTTAATATATTGAGTTGTAAAAAAGGGTTCTACCGGCAAAGCCGATACCCGCCGGCAGAATCCCATTGGTTAGACTTATTTCTTTACGAATTTACCGCGGACAACATCGCCGTTATCCAACACTATGTTATATAGATACATTCCGGAGCAAAGGCCTGAAACGTCCAATGTATTGGTTTCATTGCCATACATCACACGGCTGCCACCAATTGAATAAACCTCAACCGTCTTCACTTCTGAAGAATTGACATTCAATATTTCTGCCACCGGATTCGGATAAACGTACACAGCCTCAGAAGATACATTCTCCTCAATACCAGAAGTCATCTCGTCGGTTACGTCAGTAACGGTAATAGTCTTTCCGCTTGTTCCGTTCAAACGATAGTACACATCATCTGTCACGTTTGTAATGTCGACGGTCTGATCCGTTCCGTTGTTGAAAATAATGTTGATCATAGTATACTCTACCGGGAAAGTATGGAAGTACCATGTTTTGCCGTTAAGTTGTTTGGTGTCAGTAATCGACATACCCGGCCAGTCACCAATCAGACGGTCTCCGTTTTCATCCCAAGAATAGAAATTGACTGTGTTCCATGCCGGCTGTTCCAAATATACTGTAATCGGCTTGATTTCCGTACGGTATTCACCTTCATAAACTCGGGAAACAACGCTGCCGTTCATAGCTACCACAGCCTTTATCACTGTTTTTTCCGTGATGTTCAATGTAAAGCCCGGCTTCACCTGCTCACCGTTGTCAATAGTCGGAACACTTCCGTCAAGCGTATAGATAATCACTGCTTTATCCACATCTTCAACATCTTTCACATTAAGAGTAACAGTCGTTCCACCTTCATAAATACCTGGTTCCGGACTCATTGTCACTTCCGGTTTCACGATATCGACACTTGTCCAAACAGCATAACCGTTTCCGCTTGCCTTCAATTGATTGTCGCTATAGCCGGCAGGCGTATACATTTCCGGACCGATTTTCACTGCCAGTTTTCCATTCTTACCTGTTACTTCGGCACAGAAGCAGCCCTTGTCAGCACGCAAAACTTTAACTTCACTCTGATTGTGAACGCCGACAGCCTTTCTAATATCAATCAGTTGTCCGATTTCTGCTTTATGGTCAAGCCAATGACGAAGGAACACACACGGAGTTCCCGGCATTGAAAGCATGTAAGCATTGGCAGCAACTACATCCCCATTCATCTTACTTTCATTTCTGTACGTATCATGATTGTCAATAAATGTTACGGCATAACGTGTGTAAGTATCCATGTGAATCAATCCAGCCGGTTGGTCCAAAGAACCGTTACGCTTCCAGCAAAGTTTGCTGAAATCATTGCCGTGGAAAGCATCGTTTACCGCATATTTAAACGGGAAATCGAACGCTGCAGAATTCATGCCTGTACCTTGAATCCAGTTGGTAATATTGTCGTATCCGTCCCAATATTCACCAACAGAGAATTCTGCACCGGCAGCTTTGTTGTATTCACCTACATAATTGGCAGAATAACCTTTCACCATGTCATAGCGCCAGCCTACATAGCCCAGATCATTTTTCAAATAGTCGAGATAAGCCTTAATTCCGGCTCTTACCTTAGAATTTGTATGGTCCAAATCGCGTGAACCGTTAAAGTCGTCACCCGTATCAGCAGCACCTGTCGGACGTTCCTGTCCGGCAGCATCCTTCACTTCATCGGTTGAACAGATAGCCCACGGTCCCCATTCATAAGTCACACCTTTATAAGTTTCAGTCGGGAAGTCAGTCCAGTTTGTCGCACCGCTTCTGTGGTTGACAACAACATCCTCAATAATACCGGTTCCAAGTTCCTTATATGTCTTAATCATTTCGCGAAGTTCAGATTCAGAACCGAAAGAAGAATTATGGTTCGATATCCAGTAGACCGGATCATAGCCCATGCCCGGATTTGAAGCAGCCTTTGCACTGTTTGGAACCCAAATCAAATCAAAATAGCTGGACAACTCCGTAGCCGATGCCGTCAGATTCTTCCAGTTGGTATCATTGAATGAATCCCAATAGAATCCCTGCAACATTACTCCGGCATACTGTTCCGGCCAGGCATTGGCATGGCTGCCACCTTCAAAATCGCCATAAACATCTGTTACAGTTATCTGCTTGCCACTCTCGCCATTCAATCGGAAATAAACTGTCTCCGTAACATTACGGACATCCACAGTCTGTGCACCATCCATTCCACTATTGAAAATGATGTTGATATCAGTATACTGTTCCGGGAAAGTATAACTGTACCATTGCTTTCCGTCGTAGCTGACAGTTTCTGTCATGGCAGTACCCGGCCATGCACCCAGCAATTGGGTTTCATTCATATCACTCAGCCACGCATAGAAGTAGACTGTTGACCACGATGGTTTTTGTAAATACACGGTGATAGCCGCAGACAAGCGGCATGGTATTGCAATGAGCATTGCAATAACCAACAACAAAAATTTCTGTTTCATAGGTTAGTTTTTAAGTATTAAATTTTGCTGATTGTCTTTCAGTCGTTGCAAATGTATAAAATAAAAGTCGACTTTTACCCCCCCCCGTTAATTTTTGTTAAATTCAAAACAAAGAAGCAAAATAATCAAAAAGGAGCAAGGTAATTTCCAATAAATCAACACATTCACACAAATATAAAAAAGGCACCTCCCTTTCGTTAGGAAATGCCTTTCTAAATCTTGTTTGCTGTCTTAGTTTCAGGAACGGGCAAAATACTGGAATGCATCGTCGAACATGCGGTAGAGTTCCGTGCGCGAGTCGAGCGTTGCTGCTACACCGTCCACATTCCGCCGAATCTTTTCAGCCAGCGGATTGTCGTTGCTTTCTTTTGCCAACATCATTTCATAGCCCAGACAGGCTCCGGCGTTGCCATAGTCGTAAAACTCCTTCAACGTTTCAGCCTCCTGTTCGCCCCGTTGTTCCCAATAGCGCTGAAATGTTGTATAGAACGCCGCATCGATATCGGCCAACGTAATAAAATCACCTGTTTGCAAAGCAGCCTTTCTTACCTCGACAAACGAACGAGCATCGGCTTCCGGATTCTGGAGTTCCAACGTTGAATCCGAAAAGACTTTCGACAAAGCGTTCATCTGGCTACCACTGCTGCATTTCGACAGCAATTCGCCCAACTGTTCATAAAAATGAGCAGCAGAATCTTCATTCCCTTCCTGCCGTGCCGCATTGTACGACCGGCTCAGTTTTTCACCTTCCAAATGTAAATTATCGAGTGACAAACCTTTCTTTGCTTCAATTTCTTCACCACAGGCAGACATTGTACTTCCTGCCATGGCTGCAATAATGGCAATTGTTTTCAATGAGTCTTTCATCGTGAATTTCGTGGCAATATAAAAAATTAAACCTATCCTTCTCTGAGGCAAAACTTTGTTTGCCAATAGCAAATATAATATAAAGCTTTTTAATTTACAAGTGTTTACAGCGATTTATTTTTCTGTTTAATTTATCTTTTACAACAGATAGCATACCCCAAGATAGTCTAATTTGAAAACAAATTTCCATTCGCCTCTCCACTTACCCGTTCTATATTTGCAGAAGATAGGAAACGTCTTAGAATAAAACTCAAATAAATTGTTTTTTGCTTTCTTCTAATATCTCTTTGGATAAGATAGGAGGCGGCTCAGCATAATCAAACTTGAAAACTCCGTTTTCATTTGTCCCTGCTCTCACCTTTATATATCTTTGCCGCATATTTAACACCTCAACGAAAATGACACAAATGAAAAAAATGTTATACCACGTTGGTTTTACTGGCAATAGCTCTAACCATTCCGTCTTGCAGCGAAGAACCGGAACCAACCAACGAGGACGTTGTATTTCTCAACATTACCTACAAAGACAAACTCTACAAATCTATCCCGACAACATACGGCAAAGACGGACAGTTTATCTTTCATGACAGGGAATTTTCAGATGTCTATAATACAGAAATATCCCCAATGCCCTCCCTCTCCATTTTCATGGCAGATGACCATAATATCGAATTCTACAGCAGTTTGGAAGAAACATTCGAAACAAAAAAGCTGGATGAAGTCAGCGACATTCCGACACGTTTGCCACAGACACGCGTCAACAACGTGTTCGGAAATGTCACTCTGTTTGAAAAGAACGACTTCAAAGGTATGAATCTCATATTCCATTTGGACAAACCTCACCAAGTATATTCAGTCCGTGATTTTTACAGACGATCCCTTCCACTTTAATAACAATTGCTCGTCACTTACACTGACAAACAATCTTCCAGACAGTCATAATCAATTTATCATAATCAACGGATACTCCTGTTCTTGTGCCGATATTTCCGTCGTTTTTGTCGGATATGACGACAAAAACTTCACAGGTCATACAATTGTCTGCGTTGCCCAATCAAACCGGTACAATACATATGAGCATCTTCCTGGATTCAATAACCGACTCAGCTCTTTCAAATTATTCATGGCGAAAGATGGGCAATATTATACGCATTATTAATGCAATCAAGCTATCTCGCCATAGGTCCAACAATACAACCACTCTGTAAGGCACATTCGTACTCCAAATGAAAGACAAACACATAAAAACAAACTATTAAATTCCTAGTGAAATATACTCAGTCCCCTTACTTTCACCCACAACTGAAAATAAAAACTACGACAGTTCTAATACAACCTTTTGCAATTTTACATGTATTTAATAAATTAACACACATCTATATTTTTTTTACATTCACAATAAAGGTCATTTCAAATAATAAAAAAATAGACACAAAACAACAATAATAGTTAAATTACATATATATTTGTTTATTTTTAAAATTATCTATACTTTTGTCGCAAAGTAAGCATGCTTATTAGTGATTTGTTTTTTAAAATTAATTTCATTACAACTATGAAAAATTTATTTTCAAAATTGCTAATGCCGGTAATTGCATTAACAGTTGTCTCCTGCAGCAATCAGGAAGAACCAATCCAGAAAGCAGACACCAGAGCAACAAACACTAGTGTCACAGAAATTCTCAACATCACCTACAAAGGCAAATGCTACAAATCCATCCCAACGACTTACGATGAAAATGGCGAGTTCGTATTTTTAAACGATGAATTTGCAACACTCTATTCCACAGAAATTGCAATGTTGCCCGGTCTGTCTATTTTTGTTACCGATGCCAACAACATCGAATTCTACAGCACACTGAATGAAACACTTGAAAAGAAAGAGCTCAAGTTAATCAAAAATATTAAACTAAATAGCATATTGACTCGCGCCGGTGGTATTGTCGGAGAGGTTGATCTTTTTGATGACACCGGATGCAAAGATCGACATTTTTCATTCAGCATCACTGAAAATTCTCCTGAAAATAAAATTGCAGACTTAAAGCAAAGCCCTTATAAATTCAATGACAAATGCTCCGCGTTAACCCTAACAAATAACCTGCCTAACGTCCACGATCAAACCGTATTGCTCAACGGTTACCCTCGACCATGTGCAGATGTCTCAGTTGTGTTTGTCGGATACGATGATAAATATTTCACAGATCGCACAATTGTATGCGTTGCAGAATCAAGTCAACACAATACATACAATTCTCTTCCCGGATTCAATGACAAGCTCAGTTCTTTCAAATTATTCTTGGCGGAAGACGGTCAATACTACACTCATTTCTAAATAATTAATAAAACGACAATTCACCTGCCGCCTATATGGCGGCAGGCTTTAAATTAATAAATTATGAAAGCAAAATTCTTACTAATCCTCTGTCTGATGGGGTTGTTGTCCTGCACTGATGATGGATGGATAGAAGTCCAACACGGAAGTCTCCGGGATGCCGAGTATTCAGGAAAGAATTTAGAGGTATACCTCAACGACCAACCTGCCAACGTTACGTCTGTTATCATTGACTGCGAACAGGATATGGAAAAGACTACCGTTGAACGCACCGACTCATCGGTAAACATCAACACCTACTACTATCTTACGGCCATCATCAAAGATTTTCCGAAAAAAGAAGAGACATTGGAACTTCACACCATTATGGACGATTACAGCACATTTGAAGGAGAAATCCAATTGCACGGAAAATGGCACGAATATCACGCTGAATTCACCGACGATCCGTTCATTCGCCCGGAAAACCAACAGCTAATTATTCGTTTCACTGAGAAATGATGCAATTTCAACATTCACCGTACAATCGGCATAAGCGACATTAATCCAACAGTTTATCATAAGGCAGCCTCTTTCTGTAATTTTCACAGAAAGAGGCTGTTGTTTGTCATAGGAAACGGATTTAGAAATTTGATTAACCTCTCACCTTCTTATCCTTTCATGGTCGGCCACGAACTTGAGCAGCAAAGGAAATCCGGGCTGCGCCATTCCTCCGTGGTCGTATCCGTCCAGTTCATAAAGCGTTACGTCGGGATGGCCCACCAGTTTGAGCATGCGCCAGAAATAGGCCTGTTCCTCGTAGCGTCCGTAAAGCTCCAATTCGCGGTCGCCGGAAATAATCAGCATCGGAGCACAGTCCTTTCTGACATGGTAGAGCGGAGCCGACTTGTCAATTGTGGGCTGCAAGGCATCGAGTCCCTGCTGACGGCGGGTTTCAAAATGGGTGATTGCCTGTCCACTGAACGGAATCAGTCCGGCAATGCGGTCGGCATCAATACCGTATTTTTCCAAATAGCTTTTGTCAAGCCCTATCATACTGGTCAGGTAGCCTCCTGCCGAATGGCCTGCCACATAAATGGCTGTCGTGTCGCCGCCATATTTGGAAATATTGTTGAAAGTCCATGCCACGGCAGCCGCAGCATCGTCGACAATCTGTTCCGTACTTACCTTAGGCGAAAGCCGGTATTCCACTCCGACTACAATGTTTTTGCCGTTCAGCAACGCCTGAGGCAACTCGCGGCTTCCGGAAGTCAGTCCTCCGCCGTGAAACCAAACGATAACCGGACACCCGGCCGCCTGTTCAGGCACCGCAATATCAAGCACACACATCTTCCCGGCATAGTCGTCGGTGACAGCCGAACGATAGCCTATTTCTTTTTCCACACGCACTTCACCTGCTGAAGCCAACAGCACACTGCCTGCAAGCAGGACAACACTTAACAATTTTCCAAACATATGCTTTTCGTTTTTTGAAGAAAGTTACAGCATTGCTGACAATTTATGAGATTTTCGCATGTTAAAATTTTATAATGTAAACAAGACTGACCTTTCGGTAAAAACATTGGTAGTATCTTTGAAACTATGAAACGAGCAGTTGTAATTGGAGCCACCTCCGGCATCGGAAAAGAAGTGGCACGCCTCTTATGGGAAAAGGGCTGGACTGTCGGCATTGCCGGCCGTCGGCAGTCGCTGTTGGAACAGTTTGCAAAGGATTGCGGCGAACGGATTTTCACGCAAGTCCTTGACGTGACCGACGAAAACGCCGGCAAACTCATGCTTGAACTGTTGGAACGCATGGGCGGAGCCGACCTCATCTTTCTGTCGTCGGGCATCGGCAGCCAAAACCCGAATCTCGACCCGGAAACAGAATTGCGCACCGTGCAGACCAACTCCGTCGGTTTCGTGCGCATGATTACTGCCGCATTCAATTATTTCAAGGCGAACGGCGGCGGACACATTGCCGCCATCAGTTCCATCGCCGGAACAAAAGGGCTGGGAATCGCCCCGGCCTATTCCGCTACCAAACGGATGCAGAACACCTATATCCAATGCCTTGCACAACTGTCGGCAATGGAAAAGGCGAATATCCGCTTTACGGACATCCGCCCGGGATTTGTCGACACCGACCTGCTGAAATCCGGAAAATTCCCGTTGCTGATGAAGCCCGACTATGTGGCACGCCGCATCGTGAAGGCCGTCGAACGCAAACGCCGCGTGGCGGTCATCGACTGGAAATACAGCATCGTTGTCGCTCTTTGGAGAATGATTCCCCGCTGCATTTGGGAACGAATGAACGTAAAAAACAAATCAAAATAGAAACCACCAATGAAGAAAACTTTCACAAGCATTGCGCTCGGACTGGCAGCCC
>OJMG01003924.1_pt1 | contig 10787 bp, 12 predicted proteins | sample 1597141 | NCBI WGS metagenome assembly OJMG01 (sample SAMEA2452119, study PRJEB22498) | human gut metagenome | biome: human feces; feature: human gut; material: feces | place: Australia | collected 2012
GATGAAATTCTCTAAATCCGGATAATATTGACATTGTTTGGAAATAATCGGGTTATATACAGGAGTACGATACATTCTTTGAAGGGCAAAAGCTACAGTTGCTGCATTTTGTGACATCGCAGAATTAGGATCAAAACCAATATCTTGCGTTAATTGGAAATTGAAACTACTTTGATATTTCCAACCTTTCTCACTTCCTTCATAACTATAAAAACCATTTTCCGAAGGCATTGTTGTGTTAGAAACAGTTACGACATCTCCAATTTTCAAATACTTTCCGTCTGTTCCTATGGGATTGTCAATATCTGAATTCATATCTGCGATACTTGCATAAGTTTTGCGGATATTATAGCCATAATATAACGTTGCTTGTTCAACCTGACTAATAATATTGGTGCTAAATGTTTGAGCACTCCAATATTGCATATTCCACATTAATATGACAAAAACTCCTTCCTCATCTTTCGTTGTTATAGAGATTGGTTGCCCATCTTGACCTATGAAATTTAAGAATACAGCCGTCTGATTTTGTGCAACTCCTGCTATATAGCATACTCTTGAACTGTCCGGTTGAACCGGAGTGGTTATTTCTTCTGCTACACCAATTAGAGTGCTTGTAGCAACGAGTTCTAAACTACGTATATAGTCTAACATATTTAGAGCGTAATCCTGATGATTTTCGGGTTGAATCTCCGTTCCCACAGGTCGCCCCATGAGAGTGGAGATAATTTTCTGTTTAGTATCTTCGTAACCTGCCATAATCAGATTTGTTTATTGTAAGATTTTTCCTCATTTAGTACATGATATTCACTGAACCGGAAACGAGTTCTATATGACGATCTATGAAAAAATATTCTGTTTCACCTTCTGATAAGAGAATGCCATCTCCAACAGTATTTTCAAGTTTGATGACGGAATTTCCTTCAATTGACTTAACTCTTACAAATTGATTTGGCTCTATTTCTTTAATTACTCCAGCTTCAGAAACATTTAATCCGATACTTAATCTTGAAATTTGTACGGTATGACTAAAATCGTCAACATAAAGATTTTTCATATTGTTTCATATTTAATTAGTTAAACAATCTATTTTTATAATAATTGAATTTTATATCAAACCTATCCTAAATATTATTTTTATATAGAATAAGATTTGCTGTTATATTACCGATTCCCGTAAATTCCACTTCTCCATGTAGAGTAAGGATAAGATTTCTATTTGAAAAAATTATTGTCGAATACACGGTCGAATATGTGTTTAATTCAGATTCAAATGCAATGAGTTTTGTTTCTCCAACAATAATACCAATGGTTTCTTTCAAAAGAATTTTGTTACATATTACAGTAGATGACGAAAATTCTGATGATGGCTTTTTCAAGGTAGCATTAATCACAAGTTCTATAATATCCCCTTTATCCATAAGAGCAAAATCATTATTATCAATATAACATGATAATTCTGTATTGGATTCAAGGGAAAGGTTGATAACGGGATATACATTCTTGACTTTGTCTGACAAATATGCTAACTTAGCTATGGCAGCTGTTATGGTATCATCTTTCGTTATAGGTTCTGGTTTATTATCCGGTATGATGAAATCTTCACTACTAACCAAAATATTATCTCCAGTAGAGTATAATTCAGCATATTTCGCAAGTTTTTGAATAGCACTCTCTACAGTGTCATTATTATTTACCGGACTTTTTTCTTTAACAGGTAAAAATCCTTTTGTTAGTTTAATACCAGTTGCGTACTTGAATTTTGTAATGTATCTTTGGAACTTCGATAAGATTGTTAAAAGAGCATCCCCCTTAGCGGCATCTGTAGGCTCTCCTCCTGTTTCTAACGCAGGAGACTTCTTGTTATAGATAGCCTCATCAGATGTTGCATTTTTAATTGCCTCGTTTGCGTTGCTGATAATCTCTTGATTTGCCTTTCCTACGTTCTGAATAGAAGTATTCAACAATTGTAAATCTTTGTCGTAGGCATCTTTTGAAACCACTCCACCTTTTTTATCTAAAACGTTTTTAAGGGCAGAAGCAAAGTCAAAGAAGAAGCCTCCATTCCAACTGATTGAGTTACCAGTCACCTTCGATAAGAAAGAAGACAACCGATACTTAGCAAGGCTCCATACGTTGTTGCGTTGAATCTTACCAAGCACGTAGTCGTCAGCCGTCATATCAGGCACTACCTCGTTGAACTGGAATACCAACTTCTTGTTTACCTCATCAAATACTCCGATAACGTCATCAATCGAAAGATTGGAAGAAGTTACGTGATATTGAATATTAGTACCAAGGTCGTCAATCAATATATTACCCAATGCGTCATCATACTGCACTTTGGTCGTTGTGATAGCAAGAGCCAAAGCATTTCCTTTATCCTTGATTTGATAGAATTTACCAATTGATAAACCAGTATTTTTTGCTATGGTAACAAGTTCTGAATAAGTAATCAATGAGATAATACTTTGGTCAAGAACTACCCACGCCTTTATTGCCATATCATAGACTTTATGGCACATTTGGCTTGGCGTATTATCATACCAAATTAAAACGGTATTTGAAGGAGGATTATTACCAATATGTACTCCTGCTACCTGACCTATGTTCTTTGTACTTCCAGCCATGACTATTTATTCTTTTTCAATGATTGTTCTGCAACCGCATCATGCCAATTACCATCTTCATCATAATAAGCACGAGTGGTTATCCATAAAATTGCGTCTGCTGTGCGCTGACCGAAGAGAACGTGCATGCCATATTGTTTAGCAAGCTCCGTGGTTCTCGTCTTAATTGCTTGCAAATCCCGATTAGAGAAAGAAGCAGGAATATTTACCAAAAGCGGTACATCCTCCGAATGATTTTTATCCCATACGATATTAGCATTCTTGTAAATCAGAATACCTCCGCCACGGTGTACTCCGTCTTTTAGATCTGCCTGAATATCTCCGAACTCTTCTTTCAAAGTATCGGCAATATGCTTTACTGCCTTATCTCGTGCCCGACTGCCATTCGTAATATCTTCGGGTGATAAGACTATACTTTTTGATTTACGAGCAGCGGACAATGCCTGTAACGTGGCTTTCTCTCCTGTTCGCAATTCATTCTTCTTATCTAAGAGAATGGAACGCATTTGCAAAAGAGCCTCATCATTGGGACGGTAAATCATCTGCTTCTGAATACTTTGCAAATAAAGGTCAACTTGTGTTTCCGTAGTATTCTCCAAACGCTTCTTGAAATCTTCTACCTCTGGAGAAAGTAGGTCTGTACCGCCACCGTTAGCGCTGAACTCTTGGCTTTGTACAGCTTTTTCTATATCCGTTTCCAATGAAGGTGTTGTTCCGTAGCAAATACCTTTGTTGATTTGCTGTTCCCTTGCTTTGCGTGCAGCCTCAATTTTGTCGGCAGTATGCAAATCATCTTGAAAAATATTTTCGTCTTTCATATCTTGAATATTTATTGTTTCTGTTATATACCCACTTCCTTTGCTAATGCTTTCTTTACGCTTGGTTTCAAATTCGTACCGTTTACAAAGTAACTTGGGTCATCGCTCTTTACTTTCTTACCATTGGCTTCCAATATATAGCTACCGTCAGTATTCTTGGTTACGGTTACTTTTGTACCGTTTATGTCGTGAGTGATTTTATTAGAGTTTTTTCTTTGTATCATCTTTTAACCACCCTTTTTCTTTAACGGTTTTCTCGCTTAAAGCACTGGAATTGATTATGCTTATGTTCCTTCTTAGTCATAACTTTCATTCAAACTAATTTTTTTTAACTTCTTGAGATTTTCCTTTCCCAATTTTTTCATCAACTCATCCATCCTTGATTTTCTTGTATCTCCACTATAACCTCCCCCAGTAGGATTTCCATCTTTCAATTCCCATTCACACCATACGTCATAACCATCTCCATATGCTTTACCTTCAACATTAACTATCAACTCATCTTTTGTAGTAAAAGAAAGACTTGTTAGATTATTTCTAAACATCCCTTTAACTACATTTCTTATTGAAGTCTTATCATTTTGAGATAAAAATTCCTTTTTAGATTTTTTATCACTTCCGCCTGAGACTCCTGCACTTTTGCTACTACCTCCTCCCGAAGTAGAAGATGACCCCTTCTTAGCTACACGCCAATCTCCCTTACCTCCGTTAGCTGAAGAACGCCATACCCATTTGCCATTGGGGTGCATATCTCCGTCAGCATGTTTTGCTTTCTCAAACTCGTCAAGTTCGGCTTTACTTAGACTTGCTTTCCATGTTTCTTTCTCAAATGGATTAATTTCATCTTCAAAGGCTTTTTCCGTTTCCTTGTACATGATTTGTTCAGGTTCCTTTACATCCTCTAAATCATCTTTGAATTGTAGAGCTACGTCTATTGCTTCTGACAAATCCGTTACTTCCTGTTCATCACCTTCTTCGTTCTCTGTATCTACGGGAAACTTACTTACCAAATAGCCTTCGGCAATTTTACTAATGATAATATCCCCATTCTCCAAATTGGTGATATAGGAGTTATCCGCATCTTCAACTCCAATATATTCCTTTTGGTCTTGGTCATTGAATTTGCGCAAACCTAACATACGCATTTTGTACATATCAGATTTACCTGCATACGTCTTGTCCTCTTGGGATTTGTTTAAAGTTTCCTCCTCTTCTTCAGGTTCATCAACGGTGTAATCAACTCCGTCATCTTCTGCTCTCGCTTTCTGAATAGTAAAGTTGTCATATCCAAAGGCTTTTGCCATTTGCTCAACCTGACGTTTCCTATTATTCTGAATATCTTCTAACCAACTCATATCATTGCTTTTTTATCGTTATTTTCGTTTTTGAAAAATAGCTTCGCTGCCTTGAAGCTATTGGAACGTGGCTACGTTTATGAAGATATACGGCTTCTTCAAGCAGTCATTACTTTTGACTTTATCATAATGTCTAATTCATAAACCTTTATAGCTGCGAAACAGAAATATCAATACCTTTTTGTTAATAATGTGTAAATTATAGAAGCATTTGATGGGAATTTGCTATATGTATAGATAGCAAAAGGATTAAAGGCATGGACTACACTATTTGTAAATATGCAACCTCACATAGATGTATTCGTAAAAAAAAGCCACTACTTGCTAATCTTGGGCAGTCAGCTCGTAGTGGCTTCATATGAACGCATTTTCATTTTAGTTATACCTGTAAAATGTTATTTCATCTTTTGATCACTATCAGCCATAGCTAATTTTTCGTATTCTTCATCAGTCCAGTCTTCCTTACATTCTACAAGATTATCTATGACGCTACCAAGTTCCTCGCAATAAACTTCGTCACGAACTGATACAACCCTCTTCTTGTCAGGAGAAAGTAGCGTTATGACATAACAATCCCTACCTTCATCTAAGCTGATATACACCCAACCTTTGTGCAGTACGCCACTTACTCTTAATGCAAGCGTGGCTCTATTCTCGTATATCGTGGCTATGCGTTTAGATACTCCCCATGACATCAGAACACTCATTGTTACACCGCACCTTATCTGACGGTTAATTTCATTAGCAACTCTCATTAAAAATTCTTGTTCCATAATGGTTCTATAATTTACGTTTTCTTCATTAAAAAACTTTGGAAAATTACATTTGAATGGTAGATAAGAAAAAGGGCAAGAAATAAATCCTGCCCATTCTATTCTTCCCAATTATAGGGAAAACGAAAGTTACATGAAATCAATAATAAACACGATGAATGATAGCGGTTACCACGCCATCAATACAAATTAGTCCTACTGGTTTTTCATCATACTTTCGTTCATTCTTGTTTCGTCTCATAGCAAAATGAATTAAAGGCGATTATTGGTTTTGTAGCTTTTCCATAATTTCTCGTTTTTAATGGTTTAACATACCAATTTGATTTACGATTGCATATTCATTCTGGGGAGAGCGAATTGCATCACAAAGAAACGAAGGACTTATGGAAACTAAAAATGCGAACTATCCGTGAGGACGTTCGCATTTACTTTATACCCCAATGAAATACTGGATAATCGTAGGATTGCTAATAATGTCTAAAACTCTATTTGGAGAGCAACTTCTTCAATTTGATAGCTCTTTCGAAGTTCTTATTGCTCTACCGTATGATAATATAGCAAAATAAAACAAGCGGTATAAGCATGATACTCCATAATACTTTAACGGGTGTATTACTTTCTCCTCTTTCACGCTCTAAATGCTTGGAACATGCTAATACAATTAGTCTATTCAAGCAGGTACAGTATCTACTGCTTTTTTAGTTGTTTTGAGAGTTTCCAGCATGTCTAAAATAAACTTGGGGCATGGAAAAGCTATTTCGATCATGGTTTGTAGCAATGTTAGAAACATTGTTGCTATATTCTTTAGCAAGTTCAACATATTATTCTTTTTCTGTTTATTTTCTAAAGCGGTATGCGCTGGATTAGGAGTTGATGGAGGAGTAGATATTACCGCTGGTATCAAAACAGAAGATATTGCATCAGCTGTCATTTCAGCAATCATTTTAAGACCTACTACAATAGAATTGAAGTTCATCTTAATGATGTATATTGCCGCTTCAAACTTATTTTTCATAATATTGTCATAGTATTCCTGCAATTGAATATTAAGTTTTTCACGAGCTTCTTCTAATGCTTCCAATTGTTCTTTGTGATTTATTTGGATATAATTGTCTCGTACCGAAATATAATTCAGTCCCGGAATTTCACTACTGTTGTCAGTTTCATCTTTTACTAAATCATCACTGCTTTTTTTAATTCTTCTACGGTTGCTGTTTCTGCCATAATTATTCTTTGTTAGTTAATATTATTTGTAATTGAATCGTTCTCATTTCAGACTTTATTTGAAAGTAAAAACTTTGGTAAGATTATTAAATATGAACTTTAGAATGATATTTTATATTCCAAAGGTGTATATCCAGTTTCCCAAAAGCCTCTTTTTATATACAATATTTTGAAATAATGTGATAAGTCTATTTCGTCAGAAATATTGGAACGTAATTTGCGACTATAAACATAAAATTTAAGTTCTACTTTATTTTTGTTAAGTTCATCGAGTGATGAACAATTATAAATAGCCGTTTCTAAATCATATCGCAATATTTCAGGTTCACGACAAGTCCAATTTTGTAATTTTGAGTTTAAATCTTCTATAAATCTCCATTGTCCCGTCTTCTTATCTTTTACAACTGTCAAATCTAAATATCCTTTGTGTTGGTATCGTTGCTCGTTGAATTTAATATTTATGTAACAATTTACCGCTACAGTATCATTTTCTATTTTTACGTAGCCGGGCGTGTAAATACCACTTCCTACATTTTCATCGCAAATGTATTGATAAATAAATTTCTGCATATCTGAATAGTGTAATGAATCCGACGGATTGGTTAACGACAGTTTTCCTTCTTTGTCAATAATACAATCATAGCTATAATCTATATATTCATCTCGGTTATTAGTTATAGAAGAAGTTGCCATAGCAGAAATATCAATCTCCACATTTGGCTGTATTAACAGACTTTCCTTATCGAATATATAATTAGATTCGATCCGTTTTAATAAGATGCGTTCCCGTTCTGCATTCTTTCTTACTTCCTGTTCTTGGGCAATCCTATCCTGTTTTTCTCTCTCTTTCTGATATATAGCTTCTGCAATGTCCGTTTCTTTAATCGTGAAACCTGCATCTTTCAAAGCAAAGTATGCCATTTCTACTCCGTAATTATAATACAGAGTAACAATGAAATTCTCTGCACAATCTAAATGCTTATCCAAGGTTTCAAGCAAACGATGAGCAAGGTCTGTCCGATTGTAGACTTGCTGGGGATTAGCTATTGCAAAGAGTGATAACGCCCGTTGGTTATAGCGACAGTAATAACCGATTTTTCTTGCCATAGTAGTTGTAACAGGTGATTTCTTAATTACAGTGGCTACTTCACTTTTTACGGCTTTAGGTACATTCTTTTGCGCTGTAATAGTTCCAGAGGATAATGAAATCAGGAACGTGGCTGTTAATAACAATAGTTTCTTTTTCATAATGGCGAATTTTTAACGAGTAAACTCTGTAGCAGCCAATAAGAGAAAAAATTAGCAACGTTTTAAGAGTTAAAGAAAGTGGGCTGCCCCTGTGCTACTCGTTAGGTATCGCCAAACACCTGTATATACGCACAGATAGGCAGCCCACTATATATGAACCGTCCTCTGTGCCCTATGTATATACCTCTTGATAATTTGGCGATTTCAACGAGTATAAGGCACTTCCTTACCATTTTCTAAAAGTTTGTCCCAAAGGACTTTGCAAAAATAACAATAATTCTGTATATTCGTGATTATCTGTATGAGGATTCAAAACATATGAAATATGAAAAAACTGATTTATTTTTTCGCACTTACTTTTTTATTTGTATCATGCTGCAAAGATGACGACCCAATAAATGAAAAATCTTCTATTGAAATCTCTGATAGTAAAACAGATGAAGGTGAGAGTAATAATCCCGAAGATAAAACGGAAGTTCAAAGGGTGACTATTACAGCCACAGTTGGTGATAAATTCACTTTGCCTGTCGGAACACGTTGCGAAGCCGAATTTTATGATGCGGAAGGGAAGAAACTTGATTGTAAAAAGATGATAGCTTCTGCATCGGAACGTTCCTTTAATATCGGTGCCGAATTAGACAAGAGCAAACAATATACGTGTTTGCTATGGTTTGATAACGGATATTACGGCTACGATATAAGCGAAGGACTGAAAAGTATTAAGATGAGCACAAAACCAACTCTTGCTTTTTATGGCAAATTAGAGTTCAATTCCGAAACTACTACGCATAACATCGAAATGAAGCCTGCCGTGGCGCAAGTTGTTTTGAAATTGAATAACGTGGTTCAAACTGGCTCTGGTCTCTTCTCGGTTTCGGAAACCACTCCAATAAATTACGTCTTTGACGTTAATGCTGGAACTGCTATTAGTACGGATGAAACCTATATTCCCAAGACAGTCTTTCTTCTAAACAATTCAGGGAAAGTGGCGGAGTTTTATACTTTCACTCCTGATGGTGGTATAACCGTAAACCTGCAAATAAACTACAATGACAGGTCTAAAACCACGGGAAATGTCATGCTTCAAAAAGGACGTGTTACCACGTTGGAAGGTGATTTGGAAACTATGGATTTCAGTGTCGTTATTACTGATATATCCTGTACAGATGGGAATGTAGAAATATAAAAAACATGTTATTCAACAACATTTTGGACTTTTATAGCGTTAATATTTTATTAAGTCAGGAATGTTATATATGTTTGCACAACTAATTTATGCTTTATGAGAGTTGATAGACTTGATTTATACAGACAATTAGAAGCCCAAAGGGATTCAAAACTAATAGTTTATATTACAGGTTCACGTCCTGGACTTGAAACCCAGATAGCAAATGATGTGTTACCTAAATTTTCTGAGCATTTGGATAAGATGGGAGATACTAAAAAGATATCATTATATCTTTATACAAATGGAGGAAATACACTAACAGCATGGAGTTTGGTTAATCTAATTCGTAGCTTTTGTGATGAATTAGAAATTATAATTCCTGCCAATTGTTTTAGTTCTGGAACATTGATTTGTTTAGGAGCAGACAATATTATCATGACTAAGCAAGCGATGTTGGGCCCAATTGACCCAAGTATTAATGGACCATTAAATCCTATGATTCCAGGTGTGCCAGACCCCAATGCCAAGGTACCAGTAAGTGTTGAACATGTGAATGCTTATATAGACATGGCTAAAAAAGATTTTGGTATTACCAACCAAAGAAATATGACAGATATATTGCTTAATTTGTCTGAAAAAATACATCCATTGACCTTAGGACAGGTTTATAAGTCAAAAAGCCAAATTCAGATGTTGGCTCGTAAATTGATGAAATGGCAAAATTTAGGAGAGGAAAAAGAAGATATAATCATAAAATTTCTTTGTAGTGAATCAGGAAGCCATGATTATTCTATACGAAGAAAAGAAGCAACTGAAAGTTTGGGACTTCCAATAGAAAAGCCATCTATGGCATTATACACTATTATAAAAGGAATTTTTGATGATATCAGCAAAGAATTAGAATTAGAAAATTCATATAACCCAGCTATTATACTAAATGGAGCAGCAAACTATCCGTATTCATTTAGACGGGTATTAGTGGAATCCTTGAGTAATGGCACAGATGTCTTCTTGAGTGAAGGAGAATTGATAAAACAAATATCGCCGGCTCCTCCTGGTATGGCTCCTCAAATAAATCTTAGTGATAATAGAACTTATGAAGGTTGGAAACATGAAAATTGATATGAAAACAAAGAAGTATGGAATTTACGAGTCAGGATATAATCCTAAAATTCAATTAGGTTCAGGGTCATTTAGTACCAAATTTTTTTATGAAAGTTCAGCAGTAAAGAATACTGTTTCGGATAAAACTAAAAATAAAACGATAGTAGTATCTAATTCAATCAAATGATAAAATAAAGGTTACCATATGGTAGCCTTTATTATTTTTAGTTCATCAATTTCCTTAATATAGAAACCTTGAAAAATCTAACATTTAAATTTTTCTGTTAGTTTGTAACCAGATTACAATAATATATACGTCCTCCATTATTTCATCACCGATAACTTGTTCCATAAAGAAAAGAACTCCGCAAAAGAACCATGCAAGCTATCTTCCCAGAGTTCTTCGTATAAGCTATACCAGAAACATCTAAAAGCCTAAAAAATCTTAATACCCAACTGAAAATGAG
>OJMG01003930.1_pt1 | contig 10765 bp, 10 predicted proteins | sample 1597141 | NCBI WGS metagenome assembly OJMG01 (sample SAMEA2452119, study PRJEB22498) | human gut metagenome | biome: human feces; feature: human gut; material: feces | place: Australia | collected 2012
ATAGCATTGGCACTTTCAAGTACTTCTTTCCGGCTTCGAAAATTCTTGTGCAGATCAATTCTCTGCGTCTTACTTTCTTCTATATTATATGTGCGGAATTTTTCCAGAAATAATAATAACGGGGACATCACCACCGCGACTATTGAATTTTCCGAGCAAATGACGGAAGGGGAAATCAGGCGCCAGCTGGAGCTTATTCCCTTTTCCCCTGTGTATCTGGCCCATCACTGGGAAGAATATACCTATCCCGTTCAGGATGCTTCCAGCCGAACCCTCATACGGGAACTAAAGGAGCGCTTGGAACCGAAAGGCATTTATTTATTAGGCCGTTTTGCGGAGTGGGAATACTACAATATGGATGCGGCCATTGGCGCGGCTCTTGATTTGGATAAAAGGCTGGCAGCGGAGCAGATGCCACGGGGATAAGTCAAATTCTGGACATTGTGGTGTATTTGAACGGGGGATTGTAAATCCGCCTGTTTTTAAAAAAGTTTAGATATAGTTATAAAAAGATAACTATAAATAACTTATCGTGTTGAATGGTTTTTTGGTAATTAAAAAAATCCTGTTTCAATCCGTGGTTCCATGCACGGAGATGATTCTCCGTTAAAGTTTTCCATTGACAGCGGATTTACAACTCGTTATAGGTACGGACGCAGAAGATGTGTTCCCGTTTTTAGGGACATGGTTTCCACCGGAATCGCATAGACCATTGCGCCGTCCTCCTCGTGCAGGGGGACGGCTTTTCCTTCCGCCAGAACGACCTGAATCGCCGCCGCATCCGGCGCTTCAAACTCCAGACACACCTGCGTGCAGACGGATAATGCCTCCGCCTTGCGGCCCTCCTTCGGCATCATCAGGCAAACGACCGGCTGCATCCCGTTCACGAACCACTCGAACCCCATCGGCACAACATACGGCGCGTGACCGTCAAAGAACGCCGCGCGGACTGCCTTCGCCTGCCGCAGGATTTCCAGACATTCCACGAAGCTGAGCGTCTGATAGCACATGCTGCTCACGCCGCCTCACCTCCCCCGCATCAGCGTATGCGCAGGGGGATTTTTCGTGTGATGCAGAAATTATACTATTTCCAGATAAGAATGCGCCAAGATGCGCCGCGAATTTTTCATTCTGGCTAACGTGAATGAAACGCAGCGTAGCAGCGCTACGCTAAGTGGAATGAGCGGACGCCAGAATGGAAAAGGCGCAAGCAGATGGCGCAGGTGAATCTGGAAATAGTATCCGGCAGATGCAGACAGAAGGTAATCAGCAACAGTTGGTGCAAGGGTGCACACGGACTGCTGCTGATTGCCTTGCTGTCGTTCAAGGGAAAGTGCTTTTCCCGCAGATTTCAGTCATTTGGAGGTGCAGGCAGGATGCTTCAGTTCTTCTCTTACCTCATCAACGGCATCAGCCTTGGCAGCGTGTATGCCATCATCGCCCTGGGCTACTCGATGGTCTACGGCATTGCCAAGATGCTGAACTTCGCGCACGGCGACGTCATCATGATTGGCGCGTACATTGCCTTCTGTGCCACGCAGTACTGGGGCATGTCCCCCCTGCTTGGCGTGCTGATTGCCATGATTGTCTGCACGGTGCTGGGCATGGTCATCGAGCGCCTGGCGTACAAGCCGCTGCGTCAGGCAACGAGCCTTGCCGTGCTGATTACCGCCATCGGCGTGAGCTACCTGCTGCAAAACCTGGCGCTGCTGGTGTTCGGCCCGAACCCCATGTCGTTTCCGTCCTTCGTCAGCATCCCGTCCATCAGCCTGTTTGACGGGCAGCTGATTCTGACTGGCGAAACAATCGTGACCGTGCTGGCGAACATCATCATCATGCTGGTGCTCACGTTCTTCACCTCCCACACGAAGATGGGCAAGGCGATGCGCGCCGTCAGCGAAGATCGCAGCGCGGCGGAACTGATGGGCATCAAGGTGAACGCGACGATTTCCCTGACCTTCGCCATCGGCAGTGCCCTGGCGGCGATTGCGGGCGTGCTGCTCTGCTCCACCTACCACACGCTGATGCCCACGACGGGTTCCATGCCGGGCATCAAGGCGTTCACGGCGGCTGTTTTCGGCGGCATCGGATCAATTCCCGGCGCGCTGCTGGGCGGCCTGCTGCTGGGCATCATTGAGATTCTCGGCAAGGCGTATGTGTCCATGGAGCTGGGCGACGCGCTGGTGTTCGCCGTGCTGATTATCGTGCTGCTGGTCAAGCCGACGGGGCTGCTGGGCAAGCCGATGCGGGAGAAGGTGTAACGGGATGAAGAAAACGATGAAAAAGTCAACAAAAGGCTTTCTGAACAACTTGATCACCTACGCCATCGTCATCATCGCGTTCGTCTTTACGCAGATGGCGCTGAGCAAGATGATTCCGGGCGTCACCATCAGCCGCTCCCTGAAGGGGCAGCTCATCCCGATTTGCGTCTACATCGTCATGGCGGTTTCGCTGAACCTGACGGTCGGCATCTCCGGCGAACTGTCGCTGGGTCACGCGGGCTTCATGAGCGTCGGCGCGTTCTCCGGCATCATCATGTCCGGCTGGCTGCTGAACGCCTTCCAGATGGAAAATGAGACGATGCGCCTCGTGCTGGCCATGCTGGCGGGCGGCGTATGCGCGGCAATTGCGGGTGTGCTGATTGGCATCCCGGTGCTGCGTCTGCGCGGCGACTACCTTGCCATCGTCACGCTGGCGTTCGGCGAAATCATCCGCAACGTCATGAACTGCCTGTATTTCGCGGTCAGCAACGGCAAGCTGATTGTCAACTTCAACAATCCCCGCATTGATGGCACGCTCCTGTACAACGGGCCGGCGGGCGCGGTGCGCGTCGGGCGCATTGCGACGTTCGAGGCGGGTTTCGTGCTGGTGCTGCTGACGCTGTTTGTCGTGCTGAACCTCATCAACAGCCGCTCCGGCCGCGCGATTATGGCAAGCCGCGACAATCGCATTGCCGCCGAAGCCATGGGCGTGAACGTGACGAAGTACAAGCTGATGGCGTTCGTCACCTCAGCGGCGCTGGCGGGCATGGCTGGCGCGCTGTTTGGGCTGAACTTCTCCTCCATCGCGCCGGACAAGTTCAAGTTTGATACGTCCATCCTCGTGCTGGTGTTCGTCGTGCTGGGCGGCATCGGCAATATCCGCGGTTCGGTGATTGCGGCGGCGCTGCTGACGGTGCTGCCGGAGGTGCTGCGCGAATTTGGCGACTATCGTATGCTGATTTACGCCATCGTGCTGATTGCCGTGATGCTGCTGGGCAATGCCCCGGTGGTGCGGCAGGTGTTCGAGCGCATCCGCCCCGCGAAAAAAGAAGCTGTGAAGGAAGGTGACGCGGCATGACTGAACCGCTGAAGCGTTTTAAGCCCAATACAAAGATGGTTCCCGTGCCGTCGCGCAGCATCATTCCGGAACGCGACGTGAATCATTCGCCCGTGCTGGAAGCCAGCCATCTGGGCATTGAGTTCGGCGGCCTGAAGGCAGTGGACGACGTGAACCTTGCCATCGGGCGCACAGAAATCTGCGGGCTTATCGGCCCGAACGGCGCGGGCAAGACAACGGTCTTTAACCTGCTGACAAAGGTCTACCAGCCCACAACCGGCACCGTGCTCATCAACGGCAAAGACACGGCAGGCATGAACACAGTGCAGGCCAGCAAGCTCGGCATTGCCCGCACGTTCCAGAACATCCGCCTGTTCGACAACATGACGGTGGAAGAGAACGTCCGCATCGGCCTGCACAACCAGATTAAGTACGGCATGTTTTCCGGCATTTTCCGTCTGCCGCAGTATTGGCAAGGCGAGAAGAAGCAGCACGAAAAGGCGCTGGATCTGCTGAGCATCTTCGGCATGGAAAACATGGGCGATGTCAAGGCAGGTTCCCTCCCCTACGGCGCACAGCGGCGCTTGGAGATTGTGCGCGCGCTGGCGACGAATCCGTCGCTTCTGCTGCTGGACGAACCCGCCGCGGGCATGAATCCGCACGAAACGGCGGAGCTGATGGAGAACATCATCAAAATCCGCGACCAGTTCCAGATTGCTATTCTGCTCATTGAGCATGACATGAATTTGGTCATGGGCATCTGCGAAGGCATCTGCGTGCTGAACTACGGGCGCATTATCGCCAAGGGCACGGCAGAGGAAATCCAGAACAACCCGGTCGTCATTGAGGCGTATCTGGGCAAGCAGAAGGAGGCGAAAGCATGAGTCTGCTGGAGGTCAACGACATTCACGTTTATTACGGCGCGATTCACGCAATCAAGGGCATTTCCTTCTCGGTGGATGAGGGCGAGGTCGTCACGCTGATCGGCGCAAACGGCGCGGGCAAATCCACCACGCTGAACACCGTTGCCGGACTGCTCCGCCCGCGCGAAGGCAGCATCCACTTCGGCGGCAAGGACTTGGCGCGCGTCCACGCGTCGGATATGGTGAAGCACGGCATGGCGCTCTGTCCCGAAGGGCGGCGCATCTTCCAGCAGATGACGGTGCTGGAAAACCTCGAAATGGGCGGCTTCACGCGCCCCGACAAGGAGATTCCGGGCAGCATTGAGCAGATGTTCGAGCTGTTCCCGCGCCTGAAGGAGCGCCAGAAGCAGATTGCCGGCACGCTCTCCGGCGGCGAGCAGCAGATGCTGGCGATGGCGCGCGCGCTGATGTCCAAGCCGCGCCTGCTGATGCTGGATGAGCCGTCAATGGGCCTTGCGCCGATTCTGGTCGAGCAGATTTTCGACATCATCCGCGCGCTGCACAAGAGCGGCACGACGATTCTGCTGGTGGAACAGAACGCGCAAATGGCATTGTCCGTCGCGAACCGCGCGTATGTGCTGGAAACAGGCAAGATTTCCATGTCCGGCGACGCGCAGGAACTGCTGCACAACGATGCAGTCAGGAAGGCGTATCTGGGGGCGTAATGCCAGGCAGCCGGGAAGGTGGCAGAAGCCGCTTCCCGGTTTTTCTTCCGCGTCAAGATTGACATTATCCTGCAAGTATGGTATTGTATAGGTGAAATGAATGTTATTCGGCAACAGGAGGCATCCGCATGAATCCCTATTTGACGCAGCGGGCAAACCGCCGATGGTGGGTGTATCCGCTGATGGCGCTGTTCTTCGCCCTATCGGCGCTGCTGCTGTGGCGCACCTGCAAGGCGGGTGAGCGCGGCGACACGCACATGGTGGTGCTGCTGCTATGCCTTGCGACGGCGGCGCTGTACGCCGGGATGCACCTGCTTCAGGGGGAAATCATCCGGCGCCGGGCGCGCGGCGTTGCACAGCAGTTAGCAGCGTTCTCGCTGCACATGTTTCCGCTGTCGGATATGCCCAAGCTCCTGCCGGACTGCCCGAACATGGAGACGCTGCGGTTATTGCTCTGCGGAAACTATCTGCGAAACATTCAGATTGATCCGCTGACGGCGATGGTATACCTGACTGCGCCGAACCTCCGGGCGTATGGGCTGGCACAGTCGTTTATGACGTGTCCGCACTGCGGGAGGCGCACGAGTGTGGTGGAAGGGGCTGCGCGGCGGTGCGAGCATTGCGGGATGGGGATATGAAAAAGAGCTGCTTCTGTTGTGTAGAAGCGGCTCTTTTTGTGTCTGTTGATTTGCACTTTTCAGGAATTAATACTATTTCCAGATTCACCTGCGCCATCTGGAAATAGTATAGCTTGTATTGCGGCAAGCCCTCTCCATCCGCTATGGCAGACCCCTTTAGCTGACTGAAAGGGCAGATAAACACGCGGGCCCTGCCTGATAGTGTCACCAACCCAATCGCGCGAAAGGGTCAAGGGAGGAACTCCCTTGTGTTACATAAAATAGTGCTTGTAGGTGTCGTAGTAAATCGTCAGGCGGCGCGGGCCGGAAATTTCGCGCAGGGTATCGCGAAGAGCGGAATCCTGCAGGATGAAGCGCACAATGTCCGGGTTGTAGCGAACACCAGCATCGCGTTTGAATTCCGCCAGCACTTCGTCCGTCGTCTTGGCTTGGTGGTAGTTGCGGCCATACTGGTCAGTCGCGGCATCAAGGCAGTCGCAGACGGTGATGATGTCAATCATGAAGCGCTCCGGCGAGGCGGTGTTATCAAAGTCGTTCGGATAGCCGCCCTTGCCGTTGTAGAACTTGTGGTGACCGCGGGCGATATCCACATAGCGCGCCAAATCCTCGTCGATGCTCAGGTACTGCCCGCCGCGGTTCGGGTGGGAGCGGATGATGCCGAACTCCTCGTCCGTCAGCGGGCGGTGCTGCGTCTCGATAATCTCGAGCATGGAATTCTTGCCCACATCGTGCAGCAGGGCGGCGTCATGCGCAAATTGCAGGATTTCCACGCGGTGCGCCTGCACATCCTCCGGCGACGTCACGCCGTGATACCCCACCATCAGCGCCGGTTCTTTGTCGATGATGGCGGAGAGAATCGCTGCCGCAAAGGCGGACACCATCAGCGAATGCAGGAACGCGGTGCAGTGCCGCGCGACAACGAGCCGGAAGATGTAGTCGATTTTCTCCTCTGCCGTGTCGAACAGCGCATAGGCATTCGGGAAGAACGCCAGCTCCTCCAGTGCGTTGTTCAGCGTGTTGCTATGCCCGGTGCGCGTGTCGTAATCCGCAATGAAATCACGGATATCCTGCTGATATTCGCGGAAATAGCGTTTCTTATCCTCCATCGGCATCGTCGTTTCCACGAGGAAGGAAATCAGCGCGTCCAGACAGGTCAAATAATAGGAAATAACGTCAATTTCGCGCACGTGCACTTCACCGAGCTGCTCCACCTTCGGCTTTGTCTTACGGAAGAAAGTGTGAATCTCCTTCCAGCATTCATCTGCCGTGCGGCGGCCCGTCTCGCAGTCGAACTCACACTGGCTGGTGATAACCTGGAACATGTCGGCAGTGCTTTCCTCCGGCTTATCCAGCTTTTCGTAATATTCTGCCGTTATCTGCTCAATCCGACTCATCAATTCCGGCGGCACAAAGCGGGTGTGCGCCTCAATGGTGCGGTCAAACGATTTCGCCAGCGCGTAAGCGTCCGTGCGGAAGCGCTCGGTGAAAATATCCAGCAGCCTGCCTACGTCCGGCTCGCTTTCGCGCGTCGCCGCCAGCGCATCCGACGCTTGCAGTTCCTTCATTTCCTCCCACATGCCAAACGCTTCTTCCATCGTGACCGTGCCCAACACGCAGCAGCTCATCACGAGGTTCGCGTAGGCCACCACAATCGCCTGATGGACGCTGTGCTCCTTGATTGCGCCGAAATTCCGCGACAAAACCGAAATCTTGCGGTAATAGTCCCTTGCGCGTGTGCCATATGGTTCACGCAGGATGCGGGAGAATTCCAGATTTGTGTACGCCAATGTCAGATCCACATCCGTCATCGCGGCAAGGTTGTTGCTGTGTCCATAGTGCTTCTGGAGAATCTTTGCAAGTTCCATCAGGAGCGCCAAGTCATGCGTATCTGCGCGATAGAAGTCCATCATCGAAATTTGCAGCTGGTTCCATGCGTCATCGTCTAAAGCAGGTTCTTCCTTCGCGAACTCCGGCATCACGCTGTGCATCGTGGCATTCATGTGCGCATACTCCGTGCGGAAGAATTCAGCGCGCTCCCGAAGGGCGGCGCACCATGTATCCCAGTCGGACTTGATGCGCATGGCAGCTTCGAGCTGCTCCACCCGCTTGAGGACAACCTGATAATCAGCGAAAAAATTCCGGATCTGCTCACTGTTCATATCGATAACTCTTTCTTTTCGTTCATCACAGGGCGGCACGTTTCTGGGGCAACGTTTCCTATTATATGGCGCAATTGCGCATCTGTCATTATACGCCCAATTTCAACAGCCGTCAAGGAAACAGACTGCATTTCAGAAAACGTTATCGGAAACTCAGGGAGATCACAAGACATATGGCAAAAAAGTTCAAAAATTCTTCAAATGGTTACATACAATCTGCTATTTTTTCGTCAAAAGTTTCTTGACAAGTGTCCGAAATCGGACTATAATCGATACTGTCCGATTTCGGACAAATTGAAAGGAGTATTGTGATGAAAGCGTTAAGCACACGTCTGTTTGCGCTGAACGAGGCATGGAAAGAAAATGCCAATATCTACCGACAGATGGCGAAGCAGATGAACCTGACTGACATGGCGATGTGGGCGCTGTACACGCTGCGGGTTGAGCCGGGCGAAATGACGCAGAGCCGGATGTGCGAATTTCTGCACGAACCCAAACAGACAATCAACTCCGCGCTGAAGAAAATGGAAGCGGACGGGCTGATTACGCTGCAAAGCGGTTCAAATCGCCGCACGAAAACGATTCACCTGACGGCTGCGGGCGAAGCGCTGGCGCGTGAAACCGCAGACCGCGTTGCCGAAACCGAGCAGCAGGCGCTGGCGCAATTCAGCGAAGAAGAGGCGGATCAGCTGTTCTCCCTCTTGCGCCGCCTGAATGCGCTGATGATAGACATTTTCCCGCAGACAATGCGGAATCAAGAAGAGGAAAGTCAAGCTAAATGAGCAAGAAGAACCCGATTCAATTATCTGACCACTTTACCTACGCTCGGCTGTTCCGCTTCGTCCTGCCGTCGATTGTCATGATGGTGTTCACGTCCATCTATGGCGTGGTGGACGGGTTGTTCGTGTCGAATTTCGCCGGAAAAACGGCGTTCGCGTCCATCAACCTGATTATGCCGTTTCTCATCATTCTGGGTGCAATGGGCTTTATGCTCGGCACAGGCGGCACAGCGCTGGTCTCCCGCGTGCTGGGCGAGGGCGACAAGGAGCACGCGAACAAGTATTTCTCCATGATTACGCTCTTCGGCATCCTGCTGGGCGTTATCCTGACGGTGGTCGGAGTGCTGGCCATGCGCCCGATGGCGATTCTGCTGGGCGCAACAGAGGCCATGGTGGATGACTGCGTGCTTTATGGGCGGATTGTCGTCTGCTTTCTTACGTCGTTCATGCTGCAAAACATGTTCCAGTCGTTCCTGATTGCGGCGGAGCGGCCGAAGTTCGGCTTGCTGATTACGCTCGCGGCGGGCGTGACGAACATGGTGCTGGACGCGCTGTTCGTGGGCGTATTCCGCTGGGGCATTGCGGGCGCTGCGATTGCAACCGGCATCAGCCAGACTGTCGGCGGCGTTGTGCCGCTGATGTACTTCCTGTTCAGCAAAAGCAGCCCCCTGCGCCTGCGCTGGACGAAGTTCGAAGTGCAGCCGCTGCTGCGATCGTGCGCCAACGGCTCATCAGAGCTGATGAGCAACATTTCCGGCTCGCTGATTGGGATGCTGTACAACGCACAGCTGATGCGCTTTCTGGGCGAGGACGGCGTGGCGACGTATGGCGTACTGATGTATGTGCAGTTCATCTTCGTCGCGATTGACATCGGCTATTCCATCGGCTGTGCGCCCATCATCAGCTACCACTACGGCGCGCGGAATCACCCGGAGCTGAGAAACCTGCTGATGAAGGGGCTGAAAGTCATGGGCATCTTGGGCATCGTGATGACAATCGCCGCCATCTCGCTGTCCGGGACGCTGGCAAACATCTTCGTCGGCTATGACGCGACGCTCTGCGAATTGACGCGGCACGCCTTCCACCTCTTCTCCTTCGCCTTCCTGCTCGCGGGCTTCAACATCTTCCTGTCCTCCTTCTTCACGGCGCTGAACAACGGCGGCGTGTCCGCGGCAATTTCCTTCCTGCGCACGCTGGTGTTTCAGGCGGCGTCGGTCATCCTGCTGCCGATGGCGCTGGATGTGGACGGTCTCTGGTGGGCAGCCTCTGCGGCGGAAGCACTGGCGTTCGTCGTGTCGATTGGCTTCCTGCTGGCTCTGAAGGGGAAATACCATTATTTTGATGAAACCTAATCAGGAAAAACTTGCGTGTTCCCCTTGCAAACTGCTGTTCGCTGTGGTACGATAAGAAGCGAAAGAAACCCGGCGGCGATTGCCGATTGCATCCCCCGCCGGTATCCAGAAAGGAAGCGGTATCATGGCAGCAAAGAAGCCCGCAAAGACCGAAAAAGCCGCCCCGGTGACGGGCGCGCAGGAGGAGAAACTCAAGGCGCTGGAGCACGCGCTGGCGGATTTGGATAAGCAGTTCGGCAAGGGTGCCGTCATGAAGCTCGGTGAACATGCGGAGCAAAACGTGCAGGTCATCCCCACGGGCTGCCTGACGCTGGATGAGGCGCTGGGTGTCGGCGGCATTCCGCGCGGCCGTATTGTGGAGATTTTCGGCCCGGAATCCTCTGGTAAGACGACCGTTGCCCTGCACATTGTCGCACAGGCGCAGAAGATGGGCGGCATCGCGGCATTTGTGGACGCTGAGCACGCCCTCGACCCGGTGTACGCCAAGAATCTGGGCGTAAATATTGACGACCTGTATGTCTCTCAGCCCGACACGGGCGAACAGGCGCTGGAAATCGTCGAAGCGCTGGTTCGTTCCGGCGCGCTGGACGTCATTGTCATCGACTCCGTCGCCGCCCTCGTCCCGAAGGCGGAAATCGACGGCGAAATGGGCGATTCCTTCGTCGGTCTGCAAGCGCGTCTGATGAGTCAGGCGCTGCGCAAGCTGGCGGGCATCATCAACAAAACCGGCTGCGTCGCGGTGTTCATCAACCAGCTGCGCGAGAAAGTCGGCGTGATGTACGGCAACCCCGAGGTCACCACCGGCGGCCGCGCGCTGAAGTTCTACGCGAGCGTGCGCATCGACGTGCGCCGCATCGAGACGCTGAAGTCCGGCGGCGAGGTCATCGGCAACCGCACCCGCGCGAAGGTCGTCAAGAATAAGGTCGCGCCC
>OJMG01003935.1_pt1 | contig 10747 bp, 8 predicted proteins | sample 1597141 | NCBI WGS metagenome assembly OJMG01 (sample SAMEA2452119, study PRJEB22498) | human gut metagenome | biome: human feces; feature: human gut; material: feces | place: Australia | collected 2012
CATTGACAATGAATTTGGCGCTTCCGTCGGGTTCGTCGCCCGCCGAGAAGCCGCCGCAGAGCACGAAGATATGGCACGCAGCGATCGCCTCCTTCATCCGGCGGATCGAGTCGAAAATAGCCTCCGCCGTCAGGTTGCAGAACACCTCGCTGCGCACTTCGGCACCCGCCCGGCGGAAGGCCTTCGCGGTGTCGTAGTCGCAGTTGCTGCCCGGGAATACGGGGATGAAAACCACCGGACGCTCGACCGCCTCGCCCGGATAGGTGAAGCTGCGGAGAGCCGGCATCGCCTCCATGACCGGCGCATGGTTGATTCCCTTATCGGGATAAACCGTCGCAAAGCGTTCGGTATTGGCCCGGTAAAGCTCTTCGAGCGGCATTTTTTCGCCGTTGATCGTGAGCGATTCCTCCGCCTCGGTATGTCCCAGCAACTCGGCGGCCGGGAAATCGAGCGGCTCGGTGCTCTCCACCACGATCGAACCGTAAGAGTTGTCGAACAACGTCGCTTCATCCACCTCGACATCGGCACCGATGCCGTTGCCGAAAGACATCTTGGCCAGCGCTTCCGCCACACCGCCGAAGCCGACGGCATAGCCCGAAACGATCTTGCCGGACTCGATAGCCGAACTTACGAAATCGAAATTCCGCTTCAACGCCCCGGTATCGGGCATATGGTTTTCGAGCGGGGTATGACGCACTAGGTAAATCGAATGGCCCGCCTTCTTGAAATCGGTCGAGATGACGCGTCCGGCATCGACAGTCGTAATACCGAAGGCCATCAGCATAGGCGGGACGTTGATCTGCTCGAAGGTACCGCTCATCGAGTCCTTGCCGCCGATCGAGGGCAGTCCCAGCTCGACCTGCATCTTCAGGGCACCGAGCAGCGCCCCGAGCGGCTTGCCCCACGTACGGGGCGACTTGGTCATGCGCTCGAAATACTCCTGATAGGAATAGCGCATCTTATCGTAGCGGGCACCCGCCGCCACGACTTTGGCCGCAGCGTCCACGACGGCATAGGCCGCACCGTGGTAGGGACTCCACGACGCCAGGAAAGGGTTGTAGCCGAAGGCCATAATGCTGGCCGTATCGGTATATCCGTCCGTCGGCAGCTTCTGCACCGACACTTGTGTTTCCGAACGTTGCGTACGACCGCCGAAAGGCAGCAGCACGGTCGAAGCGCCGATCGTAGAATCGAACATCTCGATCAGCCCCTTCTGCGAGAGGACATTGTCGTCCGCCAGGTTCGCAAGCATCTTTTCGCGCAGCGTACCGCCCTTCACCTCGCGGCGGAAAGGATCGCGTTCCTCGACCGCACCGATCGCGGCCTGGGCATAGTGCTTGGCCCCTGCGCTGTCGATGAACTCGCGCGAAAGATCGACCACTAATTTGCCCTTGTTGTACATCCGCATACGGCGCGAGTCCGTCACGTCCGCCACATGGGTCACTTCGATATTCTCCTCGGCGCAGTAGCGCTTGAACTCCTCTTCGGCACTCGCTTCGATCACAACGGCCATACGCTCCTGCGACTCGCTGATCGCCAGCTCCGTCGCATTCAGACCGCTGTACTTGGTCGGCACGCGATCGAGGTAAATATCCAGGCCGTCGGTCAGCTCGCCGATGGCTACGCTCACACCGCCCGCACCGAAGTCGTTCGACTTCTTGATCAGGCGCGTCACTTCCGGACGGCGGAACAACCGCTCCAGCTTGCGCTCTTCGGGGGCGTTGCCCTTCTGCACCTCACTGCCGCACATTTCGAGCGACTTGTCGGTATGCTCTTTCGACGAACCCGTCGCACCGCCGACACCGTCGCGGCCCGTGCGGCCGCCGAGCAGCAGGACCACATCGCCCGGCACGGGGGACTCCCGGCGCACGTTTTCGGCTTTCACGGCACCGACCACGGCACCGACCTCCAGGCGTTTGGCCACATAGTCGGGATGATACACCTCGCGGACGTGGGTCGTGGCCAGTCCGATCTGATTGCCGTAGCTCGAATAACCGGCAGCGGCCTTGAGGCTGATGACGCGCTGGGGCAATTTGCCGGGCAGCGTTTCGCTTACGGGTTGATAGATATTTCCCGCACCCGTCACACGCATCGCCTGATAGACGTAGCTGCGACCCGACAACGGATCGCGGATGGCACCGCCCAGGCAGGTCGAAGCTCCGCCGAAAGGTTCGATCTCGGTCGGGTGGTTATGGGTTTCGTTCTTGAATTGCAGGAGCCATTTCTCGGTCCGGTCATCGACGTCCACATCGACGAAAACGCTGCATGCGTTGTTCTCCTCGCTCACCTCCAGGTCGTCGAGCAGTCCCTTGCTGCGCAGGTAACGGGCACCGATCGTCGCCAGGTCCATCAGGCAGATGCTCTTGCCCTCGCGCCCCAGTTCGCGGCGGATTTTCAGGTAAAGCGCCAGCGTGCCTTCGATCTCGTCTTTCACGAACGACTCCTCGACCGTAATGTTCTCCAGCTCGGTCGTGAAGGTCGTATGACGGCAATGGTCGCTCCAGTACGTATCGAGAATCCGCAGCTCGGTTTCGAACGGATCGCGACCCTCTCTCCGGAAATATTCGACCACTTCGCGCAGGTCGTCGGCATTCATCGCCAGACCGTTCTTCTTGCAGTAGGCATCGAGTTCCGCATCTTCCATCTCCCGGAACCCGTCCAATACCGGCACCGGTTTCACGGGGGCGCTTTCCAAATCGTCCAGGACCCGCAAATCCTTCTCGCGCGACTCCACGGCATTGATATAATAGCGACGAATACGCTCCATCGTCTCCTTGGGAAGTTTCGAAGGGAAGATCAGCAGCTTCGAACTCTTGATCTTCACCTCGGCCGAAGGATCGATCAACCGCACGCAGTCCACGGCCGAAGCCGCTCGCTGGTCGAACTGTCCGGGCAGGCACTCCACAGCCAGAAAGCTGTTGCCGCCCAGATCGCACGAATCCGTCACGGCATCGGTAACCACCTCGCCGAAGACCCTGTAACGGCTCTTCTCCAGCAATTCGTCCGAAAAACCGAACAGGTCGTACACGTTCAGCAGCCGCAGGCCGTCGAGCGAAAGATTCAGGTTGGCATTCAGGTCGCGGAGCAGGCTCTCGGCCTCGACCCGGAATTCGGGGTATTTCTCAACGAAAATACGGTAACTCTTCATTATCTTATTTTTGACTTTATTTCACAAATCTGTCGGCCCACTTGGCGGCATACTCCTCGCCGGTCACACCGACGAAAGTCACGTGTCCCATCTTGCGCTTGGGCTTGGAAACGGTCTTGCCGTAAATATGGACATACACACCGGGGCGATTCTCCCGGGCAAGCGCCTCGGCCCGCTCCAGATCCTGTCCCAGGATGTTTTTCATCACGGTAGGGGCCTTCAGCTGCGGCTCTTCGAGGGGCATATCGAGCAGGTAACGGCACAGCTCCCGGAACTGATTGGTCGTCGAACCCTCGATGGTCCAGTGTCCGCTGTTGTGCGGGCGCGGCGCCATTTCGTTGAAATAGACCTCGTCTCCCTTCACGAAATATTCGATAGCCAGAATCCCCCGGTAACCGCAGTCGCGCATGAAACGCTTGCTCTGGGACACCATCCGCTCCCGCACCTGGTCCGGCATCTCCGCCGGCACGATGCACAGATCCAGAATACCGTCCTTGTGGATATTCCGCCCTACCGGGAAGCAGATCACGCGCTCTCCGTCCGACACCAGCACCACGCTGGCCTCGAAATCGAACGGGACGAACTCCTCCAGAATGCAGGGCACCGCGAGCAGTTCGCGGGCTTTCGCAAGGTCGGCCTCGCCGCGAAGCACCGCCTGACCGTGTCCGTCGTAGCCCAGCGTACGGGTCTTGAGCACGCACGGATAACCGATTCGCGCAATGGCCCGATGCAGCGACTCCTCGTCATCGACAGCCATGAAAGCGGGCGTCTTCAATCCATGATCGCAGGCATTGCTCTTCTCCCGCAGGCGATCCTGCGAGTCGAACAGAGGCCTGAACCCTTGTTTGATATTGTATTTTTGCTCGAGAGCCACCAGCAGATCGCCCGGCACGTTCTCGAACTCGTAGGTCACCACGTCGCTGCGGCGGCAAAGCTCTTCGAGCGCCGCCGGATCGTCGAACCGGCCCACGATCCGCTCGTCGCTGATCTTAAACGCCGGAGCATCCTCCGCCGGATCGAGGCAGATCGTCCGCGCACCCAGCAGATGCGCCTGCTCGATGATCATCAGCCCCAACTGGCCGCCACCGATAATTCCGATCGTCTTCACCGCACTCATCGGTCTAAAGTTCCGCTTTAAGTACATCCTCAGTCTGTTTTGCACGGAACATCTCCAGACGGGCCGCCAGCGCCTCGTCCTTCAACGCCAGGATCGACACGGCGATCAGGGCCGCATTCTTCGCCCCGTTGATCGCTACGGTCGCAACCGGCACGCCGCCGGGCATCTGCACGATCGAAAGCAAGGAATCCAGCCCGTTCAGGGCTCGAGATTTGACCGGCACACCGATCACCGGAAGTGCGGTCATACTGGCCACCATGCCGGGCAGGTGCGCAGCGCCTCCGGCTCCGGCGATGATTACCTCCAGTCCGCGCGACTTGGCCGTTTTGGCATACTCCACCAGCAGTTCGGGGGTGCGGTGGGCGCTCACCACCCGCTTCTCGAACTCCACACCGAATTGCGCGAGCGTCGCCGCAGCGTCGGACATAACGTCCCAGTCGCTGATCGAACCCATGATTACTCCAACTTTCATAGTAAGAAACGTACTAAATCAACCAAAAAAGAGCCGCTACGACAGAATTCGTCATAGCGGCAAGATTATATTGCTGCGGGAAGCCGATTCGTGCCCTCCTGCATAGTTCCGTCGATAAAATCCGATGCAGGAACGACACTGCACGCTCCGGCCGCACATCGAGCCGACAGCATCTGCTGTCGCTTTCGCCGGGTATGGTGCATCTGAATCCTTTCCATCGTTTCGGAAGTCGTAGCCGCCGACGGACCTGCGGCCCATCGCCTTTTACTCGCACAAAAGTACGAATAATTTCAACGACAACCTAACAATCCCGACAGTTTTATTTCGACATTGTATCGACAAAATCCGCTACCGGATTTTCGCCTCGCAATAAGCGCAGCGGCAGGTGTCTCCCGCTTTGACAAAAAGCGGATCGACATCCTCCGTAGCCGAAATACACCGGGAGTTGGGGCATTTCATACTCCGGTCTATGAACATCCCCTCGGCCAGGTCGGGGACTGCGGCGAGCTTCTCGCCTTCGGCCCATTTCAGCAACGTATAGATCAGAGCCATGCGCACGAACTTACCGTTCTCGACCTGCCGGAAATAGGCTGCCCGGGGATCGTTGTCCACCGCACGCGTGATTTCGTTCACGCGGGGCAGCGGATGCAGCACGATCATATCCGACTTGGCCGTGCGGAGTTTCGACGGATCCAGCACGAAACTGTCCTTCACGCGGTTGAACTCCTCTTCGTCGAGGAAACGCTCCTTCTGCACGCGGGTCATGTAGAGAATGTCCAACTCGGGCATCACCTCCTCCATCGTCGATACCTCGCGGAATTCCACCCCTTCGGTCTGGGTTTCGATCTCATGAAGCATATACTCGGGCAACCGCAGCTCGTCGGGGGCGATCAGCACCACCCGAATCCCTTCGTAGCGCGACATCGCCTTGATAAGCGAATGCACCGTGCGGCCGAATTTCAGGTCGCCGCAGAAGCCGATCGTCAGGTGATCCAGCCGCCCCTTCTCGCGCTTGATCGTCAGCAGGTCGGTGAGCGTCTGCGTCGGATGGCTGTGGCTACCGTCCCCGGCGTTGATGACCGGGATACCGGCATACTGCGAGCCGACCAGCGGCGCCCCCTCCTTGAAATGGCGCATGGCGATAATGTCGGCGAAGCAACGAATCACCCGGACCGTATCGGCGACCGTTTCGCCTTTCGACACCGACGACGAAGCGGCGTCCGAAAAACCGATGACGCTGCCGCCGAGCTCCAGCATGGCCGAAGTGAAACTCAGCCGCGTGCGGGTCGAAGGCTCGTAGAAGAGCGTCGCAAGTTTTTTGCCCTTGCAGGCTTCGCTGTATTTGGCCCGGTTGGCGATGATGTCTTCCGCCAGGGCGATGATCTGCCCGATCTCGGCGACCGACAGATCCGTAGGGTCGATTAAATGGCGCATAGCGGTTTATTTGTTGATCCAGCTTTCGTCCGAAGGATTGTCGCGGAAGGCGATCAGGCGCTGCCGATCCTCCGGCTTGATATACCCCTCCTCGGCCGCTACTTCGACCAGCGCATCGAGATTCGAAAGGCTATGGTTGATTACGTCGGCTGCAGCAAGCCGCTCCAACCCTTTCTTCATACCGTACGTAAAAATGCTCACTACGCCCAGCACCTCGGCACCCGCCGCACGCAACGCCTCGACCACTTCGATACACGATCCCGCCGTCGAAATCAGGTCTTCGATCACCACGACCTTCTGCCCCTTATCGAGCTTACCCTCGATCTGATTCCCTCGACCGTGATCCTTCGAGCCGCTGCGGACATATCCCATCGGCAGGTCGAGGATCGTCGCGGCGATGGCCGCATGAGCGATGCCTGCCGTCGATGTTCCCATCAGCACCTCGCACGCGGGGAATTTCGCCTTCACCGTTTCCGCAATCGCGGCCTCGACCTTCTTCCGCACCTCGGGGGCGGTCAGAATCAACCGGTTGTCGCAATAAATCGGGCTTTTGATACCGCTCGCCCAGGTAAACGGCTGCTCGGGGCGCAGGAATACCGCACCGATCGAGAGCAGGCCTTTGGCAATTTCTCTTTCCATAACTATTTCTACATTCTTTAGATTGTCATTCCTTTTTCCGCAAAAACGGCTTTCCGCCTATCGCTCGTCGAGGGCCATACGGAGTACGGCCTCCACCTCGTCGGGCATAATACCGCCCTCGTGCACTTTCTTGTCCCCGACGTAAAATGTCGGTACGTAATAGTAGTCGTAACGGTCGGCCACTTCGGGTTCGGCCAGTTCGTCGATCATCCTGATTTCGATGCGGCTGTACGGTTCCTGCCGCTGCAGTTCCTCCAGATAACCCAGCGCCTTCTTGCAGAAGGGGCACCGGGGCTGATAGAAAAGTGTAACCGGTTTCATAACTTTCTTGATTTAGAGTAAAACTTATTTCTTGCCTGTCGCGGCAATCGGCCTCTTCGGTCGCCGCAATTCGGCGCGCATTCCGTTCGCACGATCCGGCAACACCCGTGCCGACCGAAGTTCCGCGAACTCCACGCTCCCAAACCCATTTTAGACAACTGCCGCACGACACGAATCCCGTCCGTATCGCTCGATCCGGGCCGCAAAGCAGCCCTTCCTTCCGTACCGCCCGAAATACTCCCTACCGTCGCACACTCTATTTCACGAACTCCTCCACGCACCGGCGATAGGCCGCCACGGGATCGGCTGCCGCCGTGATGGGACGCCCCACCACGATATAGTCCGAGCCGATCTCCCGCGCACGCGCGGGAGTCGTGACCCGCACCTGATCGGCCACCTCTCCGTCCGCAAAACGCACGCCGGGCGTGACGGTCAGGAACTCCCGCCCACAGGCCGCCTTCACCATACCGGCCTCCAGCGGAGAGCAGACCACGCCGTCCAAACCCGCTTCGCGGGTGTTCTGCGCATACTTGACGATCGTATCGTTGATCGGCGCCGAAATGAGCAGCTCGCGCTGCATACGCTCCTCCGAAGTCGAAGTAAGCTGCGTCACGGCGATCAGCAGCGGGCGCGTGCCGTCCGGACGGGTCAGCCCTTCGATCGCCGCACGCATCATCTCGATCGTGCCGGCCGCATGGACGTTGCACATGTCCACGTCAAGGCGCGAAAGCACGGCCATCGCCTTCTTGACCGTATTGGGAATGTCGTGCAGTTTCAGATCAAGGAAAATCCGGTGCCCCCGGCGCTTGATCTCACGCACGATTTCGGGCCCTTCGGCATAGAAAAGCTCCATGCCGATCTTCAGGAAAGGTTTGCGGGCCTCGTTCTTAAACAGATCGAGGAACCGGAAAGTCTCTTCGGCGCTGCTGAAATCGCAGGCGATGATTACGTCTCTGTTGGTCATATCTCTTGCTTCTTTATAATTTTCACAAAATTACTTCACGATGCCGATAATATCGGACAGCCGTTCGATCCCCAGCCGCTCCATTTCGCGGGGCAATGCCTCGACGATCTCCTTGCAGGCATAAGGGTTCCGCAGGTTGGCGGCCCCCACCTGTACGGCCGTCGCCCCGGCCATCATCATTTCGATAACGTCGCGGGCCGTTTCCACGCCACCGCAACCCATCACCGGAATCCGGCAAGCCCGGGCTACCTGATAAACCATCCGCACGGCCACGGGGAAGATCGCCGCACCGGAAAATCCGCCCATAACGTTGGCGATGATAGGCTTGCGGCATTTCACGTCGATCCGCATGCCCAGCATCGTGTTAATCAGACAGATGCCGTCGGCCCCCGCCTGCTCGCACGCCCGGGCGATCGCCACGATGTCCGTCACGTTGGGCGAAAGTTTGATGAAGACGGGCTTCGTCGTCACGGCCTTCACGGCGCGCGTCACCTCGGCGGCGGCGTCCGGACAGGTCCCGAACGACATGCCGCCGTGCCGCACGTTGGGGCACGAGACGTTGACCTCGATCAGCCCCACCTGCTCCTGCCTGTCGATGCGCTCGCAGCAATAGGCGTACTCTTCGACCGAGAAACCCGAAATATTGGCGATGACGGGTTTTCGGAAGAAGGTTTTCAACCGCGGCAGCTCCTCGCGGATCACGGCGTCGATGCCGGGGTTCTGCAACCCCACGGCATTGATCATCCCCGCACCGCACTCGGCGATGCGCGGCGTGGGATTGCCGAAGCGCGCCTCGCGCGTCGTACCCTTGAACGAGAACGACCCGAGGATGTTGATGTCGTAGAACTCGCGGAACTCGTTGCCGTAGCCGAAGGTTCCGCTGGCCGGCACGACCGGATTGTCCAATTTGAGGCCGCAGAGTTCAACCGAAGTATCTGTCATAATTGTAAATTTTGAATTATGAATTGTGAATTGTTCTTACCAGATGATTTCATCCTTGGTAAGGACCGGCCCCTCCTTGCAGATACGTTTGTAGCCGTATTTGGTTTTGCACGAACAGCCCATGCAGGCGCCGAATCCGCACCCCATGCGCTCTTCGAACGACAGCTGGCCGTCCTGCTCCACGGCGTTGTAGAGCGCATGGAGCATCGGCAGCGGCCCGCAGGCGTAAAAGTAATCGAAATCCAGTCCCCGTTCGGCGATGGCCGTCGTGACGAAGCCCCCGACGCCCCGCGAACCGTCGACCGTCGAGACGGCGACCTCGCAGCCCAGCGCGCGGAACTCCTCCTCGTAGAAGACCTCCGACGCGGTGTTGAAGCCCAGCACCACCTGCACGGGCTTTCCTTCGGCGAGGAGTTTTTTCGCCAGGTTGTAGAGCGGCGGCACGCCCACGCCGCCCCCGACGAGCAGGGGTCTCCGCGCGTCGTTCTTCGTCGAGAATCCGTTGCCCAGACCCGTCAGCAGGTCGAGCGTTTCGCCCGGCAGCATGCGGCTCATCTGCTCCGTTCCCCCGCCCACGACCTTGTAGATCAGCGCAATCGAACGGTTATCGTAATCGCAGATCGAGATAGGGCGGCGTAAGTACTTGCCCTCCAGCGCAATATTGACGAACTGCCCCGGCGCCGAGATCCACTGCGTATCGCCCGCGAGGGTCATGCGCCACACCGCGTCGGTCAGCGGCTCGTTCGTGAGAATCTTATAGATACCTTTCTTATACATAATTTTTTCAGCACTTTTGATCCGGCAAAAGTGTCCAAAACCGGCCCGACGATCGCCTTCGCCTACTTCATGCGACCTAACGCTGGAAACGAGCGCCTATTCGCGGGTTTGCAAGCAAACCGGCCCCGTTTCTCGCGCTTTTAGTCCGCATTCCGTTGACGGCTCCGGCGTCTTGTCGGAATTTTATTTCGAATCAATAGTCGAAACGCGCAGCGTGATCTCCTCCAGCACATCCAGCAGCACCTTCACCGTCTCCAGCGCCGTGAAGACCGTCACGTTGTTCTCGACGGCCGTGCGGCGTATTTCGTAACCGTCGAGGCGCGTGTTGTGCTGGTTGATGTCGATGGTGTTGATCACGTAGCTGACATGCCCCTGACGCAGCGCCTCGATGATCTCGTTGCTGCCCTCGTTGAGCTTGCGGCGCGTACGGGTGCGGATGCCGTGCGCCCGCAGGAACTCGGCGGTCCCGGTCGTCGCCTCGATGTTGAAGCCCAGGTCGTAGAACCGCTTCACCAGCGGAAGCGCCTGCTCCTTGTCGTGGTCGGCGATCGTCACGAAGATCGTTCCGTAGTTCGAGACGTGCATGCCCGTGGCCTGCAACGCCTTGTAGAGCGCGCGCGTCAGTTTGTCGTCGTAGCCGATGGCCTCGCCCGTCGATTTCATTTCGGGCGAGAGGTACGAATCCATGCCGCGGATCTTGGCGAACGAGAAGGCCGGGGCCTTGACGTACCAGCGCTCCTTCTCACGACCGTAGACCTCCGTGATGCCCTGCTCGCGGAGCGACTTGCCCAGAATCACCTGCGTGGCGATGTGGGCCATCGGCACGCCCGTGGACTTCGAGAGGAAGGGCACGGTGCGCGACGAGCGCGGGTTGACCTCGATGACGTAGACGTCGTCCTCGCCGGCGACGATGAACTGGATGTTGTACAGGCC
>OJMG01003937.1_pt1 | contig 10743 bp, 17 predicted proteins | sample 1597141 | NCBI WGS metagenome assembly OJMG01 (sample SAMEA2452119, study PRJEB22498) | human gut metagenome | biome: human feces; feature: human gut; material: feces | place: Australia | collected 2012
TGTAACTCAAACCTGAGGAATCTGTGCCTCACCGCGGCTTCCTCCCGCTACTGCGTAAACACCGCCTGCTACAACAGCAACTGCCGCCACACCGATCACAATCTTTTTCCCTTTTTTCATTTCTGTTAAGCCTCCTCGACAAATTCCTCATTAATCATATCTGATTCAATTTTTCCATCCATGATCCGGACCACTCGTTTGGCCTGAGCCGCAATTCCATTATCATGGGTGATCAGGATCAAAGTTTCTCCGGATCTATGCATTCCCCTCAGGATTTCCATAATTTCCCTGCTGGATGCAGAGTCCAGATTTCCGGTTGGTTCATCTGCCAGAATCACCGGCGGCTTGGCAGCAATCGCTCTTGCAATGGCCACACGCTGCTGCTGTCCTCCTGACATTTCGTTTGGTTTATGATCCATACGCTTCTCAAGTCCGACTTTTTTGAGGGATTCCACAGCAAGTTTTCTTCTTGTTTTCCGGTCAATCCCACGATAGATCAGAGGAAGCTCCACATTTTCTATTGCAGTAAGATTTGCGATCAGGTTAAAGCCCTGAAAGATAAAACCGATCTCTTTATTTCGAACCACCGAGAGATCATTATCTTTCATTGTGGATACGTCTGTTCCATTCAGATAATATTTCCCGGAGGTGGGAACATCCAGACAGCCCAGCATGTTCATAAATGTAGATTTTCCGGAACCGGACTGTCCGATAATTGCCACAAATTCACCTTTATGTATTTCCAGATTCACATGATCCAGCGCCCGCACTTCATTTTCTCCGGGATTGTAAACTTTGCACAGATCCACTACCCGTACCAATGCTTCTTCCATAATTAAACTACTCCTTCTAAAGTAAACCAGTCTCAGGCAAGCTCTATCCACTGCTTATTGCTTTTCGCAACCCCGCAGGGGACTTACTTGATTTGGTTAAAAAATACAGAGCGAAGTCTGCAGGGGATACTGCTGTTTATCGGCGGAATGATCCGCACCCAAACAGCAGCAGGCAGACTGCTCTGTCCTTTCCGGGAAAACCCCGCTCATTGATCTGTAACGAAAAGATCACCGGAATGTCTTCAGAACTGACGCATTTTTATGCATCAAGTAAAAATGCCTTATACGCTTTATATGCCTCATACACGTCCGCCTTGCTGGTAACTTCCCACGGAGCATGCATACTCAGCACAGCCACGCCACTGTCAATGACTTCCATTCCGTAAAGCGCCGCAATATAAGCGATGGTTCCGCCGCCGCCAAAATCGACTTTTCCAAGCTCTGCTGTCTGAAAAGCGACATCATGATCATCAAAGATCCTGCGTACTCTCGCCACATACTCTGCATTGGCATCGTTGGAACCGGATTTTCCTCTTGCTCCGGTGAACTTGTTGAGAACAATACCGCGTCCCAGATATGCTGCGTTCTTTTTCTCAAAAGCCTCTGCATAGGCCGGATCATAACCTGCGCTCACGTCAGAAGAAAGCATGCTGGAATTACGAAGTGCGCGTCTTAAGGCAAGCTCGGAATAGCATCCCATTCCATCCAGAAGCTCTGCCACACTGTTCTCAAAAAATCTGGACTGCATACCTGTAGCACCAACGCTTCCAATCTCTTCCTTATCTACAAGGAGACAACAGCCGGTACGCTTCGGTGTCTCTTCCATCTCCAGCATTGCCGCAAGGGAAGTATAGGCGCATACGCGGTCATCCTGTCCGTATGCCGCGATCATACTGCGGTCAAGTCCACAGTCTCTGGCTTTTCCTGCCGGAACGATCTCCAGCTCTGCAGAAAGAAAATCTTCCTCTTCAATACCATATTTTTCATTCAGGATATTCAGTACGTTCTGTTTCACAGCATCTTTTTTCTTATCATCCGGAAGGTCCGCGAGAGGTCTGCTGCCGATCAGGATATCCAGCTTCTCACCCTCAATAACCTCAGCAGCCTTCTTCTGGAGCTGTTTTCCGGAAAGGTGGATCAGAAGATCAGTGATGTAAAGTACCGGATCTTCCTCATCCTCACCAATGCTGACCTCCACAACACTGCCGTCCTTCTTTGCAACAACACCATGCATGGCAAGTGGAAGTGTCACCCACTGATATTTCTTCACACCGCCATAATAATGAGTATCCAGATAAGCAAGGTCTGTATCCTCATACAGCGGATTCTGCTTCACATCCAGCCTCGGTGAGTCAATATGTGCACAGAGAATGCTCATGCCTCCGGAAAGTTCTTCATATCCTACATGAAACAGAGCAATAATCTTCTTCATTCCTACCGCATAAACCTTATCACCGGCTTTGATCTTCTCGCCTTTTTTGATCTTGGACTCAAGGGATTCGTATCCGGCAGCTTCTGCTTCCTTCACGATCTCTGCGACACATTCACGCTCTGTTTTTCCTTTATCCAGAAATTCTCTGTAGGCTTTCGCAAGCTTCTCCATTTCTGCCTCTTCTGCTTCCTTATAGGAGAGCCACGCATTTCTTCTTTCCATCTTCATGTTCCACCTTTCTTTATAATTTCTGACAGATACCGTTTCTCATCATATTATCTGCAATCTGTCTACTATTATAGGTCAAACACTTATGAATTTCCACCGCAATTGATATTCTTTACAAAATCTTTATGATTCGTTATAGTAGTTCTTAAGAATTGGCCCTGTCTGACCTGGCCAGGGCAAAGGAGGAATCAACATGCAATCATCTGCTCAGTTAAAAGAGCTTCTTCACAGCATCAACCGCAAAAGCTATCCCGCATACAAGTCCCTGCGGGGTGCATACCAGTTTGACCGTTATATTTTATCCATTGACCACGTACAGGGAGATCCTTTTGCCTCTCCGTCTCACATCAGCGTGAAACTTTCCCACCGTGACACCGGATTTCCGGGAGAATATTACAGGGATTCCCTGACCCGTATCACACTGGGAGATTTCCTGAACCGACAGTTTGAACAGCAGGTAAATCATTATACCTTCCGTGCAAAAGGATCCGGAAAAAGCGGCCTGATTTCCGTCAGTCACTGTGGGCAGGAGGTTCTTGCACGTACCGCCTGCGAGATTACGGAAAAAGGCATCACTGCCCGTTTTTTCATTGGTTTCCCGGCCAATGGCAGAACCATCAACTCCCCCGAACTGGAAAAAATCCTCTTCGATTTTCTCCCGGTCTGCGTGCATAAAGCGTTCTTTTACCGGAACCTTGATGCCGACCGTCTGAAAGAAGCGATCGAGCTTGCCGAAGACCAGGAATATATCCGCCGGGAACTTGCGAAGCGTTCCCTGGCTGCCTTTGTAAACGATGGGGCCATCCTTCCCAGGGAAAGCGGCATCTCTTCCCGCCCGATGAAAAATTCCGTTCCCTTTGTTTCTCCGGAAAACCTGCGGATTTCCATGGATCTGCCCCACAGAGGAACCATCACAGGCATGGGCATTCCCTGCGGCATCACATTGATCGTAGGCGGCGGCTACCATGGCAAATCTACCTTGCTTAACGCACTGGAACTGGGTATTTACAACCATATTTCCGGTGATGGCCGTGAATACGTCATTACCGATTCCTCTGCCCAGAAGCTCCGCTCTGAGGATGGCCGTTTTATCAAAGACGTAGATATTTCTCTTTTTATCAACGATCTTCCAAACAAAAAAGACACCCTCTGCTTTTCTACAGAGGATGCCAGCGGCAGCACTTCCCAGGCTGCCGGGATCGTGGAAAGTATGGAAGCCGGAAGTAAAGTGTTTCTTCTTGACGAGGACACTTCTGCCACCAACTTTATGGTACGGGATTCCTTCATGCAGCGTGTGATCTGCAGAGAAAAAGAGCCCATCACTCCATTTCTGGAACGTGCACGGGATCTCTATGAAAAGGCATGGATCTCCACCATTCTGGTTGCAGGAAGTTCCGGAGCATTTTTCCACATTGCGGATACTGTGATCCAGATGGATAATTATCATCCCGTGGATATCACAGAAATTACCGGAAAGCTCTGTCAGGAATATCCTCTCTCAGACGTTGAAACACCTGCGTTCCGTCTGCCGGAAAGCCATCGCATCATGACCAGGTCCAAAGCGTCTCCATCCCGCCACAGCCGTCCCGGACAGCCGGAAAGACTGAAAACCAAAGTTCATGGCAAAGACGGCTTCTCTCTTGGAAAAACCGAAGTAGACCTCCGCTATGTGGAGCAGCTGATTGACTCCGAGCAGACAGCATCTCTGGCATTGCTTCTGAAGTATGCCTGTGAACATCTCATCGACGGAAAACGTACTCTGCCGGAGATCGTCACTTATCTGGATTCCCAGCTGAAAAAACAGGGATTATCATTCTTCTCGGAAGGAAGTTATATTTCATGTGGTTATGCCATGCCCCGGATCCAGGAGATCTATTCCTGTTTCAACCGTTACAGAAGACCGTAACTGCCCTCTGCATCCACACGACCAGTAATCTTAACAAAACAAAAAAACGTTGCCGGTTAACAAACATTGGAAACTTTTATCTCCTCTGTCATCCGGCAACATTTTTCTGTAAATCAAAACCACCGTCCTGTCGGCTCTGTCTTGCCAACGGAACGGTGGTTTATCTTCATACATATTTTAGGGAAAGGAAAGAGTTTTTCTTAAGAGCTTCTGTTCTCTTAAGATGTTTATATCATACAAGATAAATGTGAGAGAAATTTGTACAATTTCTAATAAATTTATAAAATTTATTAAGAAACTACAAAAAACCTTGATTTTAAGCCATTCTTACGAAATCAATCCGCGTTTTACCCCAATTATTACCCCAATCCGCTCATTTTATTCTAAAAAAGGAGCAGCAGTTATAAAACTGCCACCCCAATAAATCCATTTTCGATTTGCTGCATTTCCTGCTGTTTTGTGTTCGGAAGAACGTGAGCATATAAGTCCGCAGTCATAGCCAAGCTACTATGTCCTAAGATTTTCTGTAACGTCTGCATGTTTCCGCCCTCTTCTATGTACCGTGTTGCGAAGGTATCTCTGAAAGCATGGTGCGTAAACCTCTCGATTTCTATACCCTGCTGCCGGAGCCGCTTTAAAACGTTATCTATAGCAGATGATACCGTGGATGATGCTATTGCCTTAGCTCCATTACTCCCGATAAAGATATTACTATCCATCTTTCTCGCATGGATTTCCCCGTAAACCATGGACATTTTGGTTTTCTGCATCTGCAAGATCTTTTTTATTGTGTCATTCATAGGAATATCGCGATTACTGGTATCTGATTTTGGCAAAGTCTCCTCAATACCGCCGCCCTCTTTCCAGCTCACGGTCTTGTTTGCCCGGATCACATTGTTGATATAATCTATATCCTGCCACTTTAAAGCCGTGATCTCATTAAGTCTCATTCCCGTACACAAGGAAAAACAGAAAAACTCATATAACCATTCCGTCTTGGCTTCCTGCATAAACGCCTGCTGCTCTTCTCTGGTTAATGCTCTGTGAATAGTCTCACTCGCTTTTGGCCGGTCATCCTTCCTTAATGGTTTCACACTGGCAGCAGGATTCTTCATAAGGATTTCATCATCAACAGCCGCGTTCAACACCGTTTTCAGCAGCACTATAACACCATTAGTCATGGATGCACTCAGCTTCTTTGATAAATCCTGCTGCAATTTCACCACTGCACGCTTTTCTATTTTCTGAACCTTAATTTTTCCCAGTACTGGTCTGATATGGTTATTGTACTTCGACCGGTTTATTTTAATGCTGCTGTCCTTGATCGTTCCTCTCCGGGACTTCTCCCATTCATCAAAATATGCGTCCAGTGTTATATTTTTGTTGGAATTATACAGACCTGCCTTAATTTCCTCACGGATCCTGAGCTCATTCTCTGCTCATTCCTTTGTGTTACGACCATAAGCACTGTATCTCTTGCCCTCCACGGTAAAACGCTTTTCGAATAAACCATTTTCTTTTTTTCGCATTCCTGATGGTATTCTTGCCATTATATCACCTGTCTTTCTATTGGCAATAGGGCAGCAGTCCGCCGCCCTTGGTTGTCTTATTTAATTCCCAGAAAGCTACAAACAAATCTGAAAATTGTATATGTTTGGTCATGATCTGCTTTCTCTAACAGCTCTATGAGTTTCTTTTTATAGTCCATATTAATATCCTCTATTTTTTATTACTCTGGCAATGAATCTATAGAAGAACTCAAGCAAGCTATCATCATTTACCTTCTGTAATATCTCAATAGTTTCTTTCTTGTAATCCATATTAGTACCCCCACTGCTTCTTAAATGAGACAATTACGTTATACAAAAATTTCAGAAATTTCTCGCTCTGGATTTCATTCAAGAGATTTCCAATTTCTTTTTTATAATCCATGCTATACCTCCGTACCACTATCCTATCAGCGTTTTCATGAATACATAGATTGACCTTAGCCAATAAATGTTATCTATCTTCTCCAGCATCTCAATTATCTGCTTTTTGTAGTCCATGTTATGCCTCCGCCACTTTTGCATTGTCCTTTATTCGCTTTACCATCAAATAATTTGCAAGGTTATGTACCCTCTTGAGATCTTCCAGATCATTCATCATTAAAACATCTGTAATCAGCCAGAAACGTTCCTGGTCTACTTCTGGTAGCTTCATAAGTGCTTCATTACCAGAACAAGCCACTTGAAAGAGTTTTGCCAGTTCGTAGGTGTGCTGTAACGATCTTCTGTTTTTGTTAGCTTCGACAACTTCCATAATTGCTTTTCTGCAAGGAACCTGAGTTAATGTGCATTTCTTCATCATTCTTCCCCCTCGCTTAATTTTTTCATGTATGCATAAGCACACCTCAATAATCTTTCATTTTTTAATTTCAGCGTACACTCAATAATTCTCTGGCGATACATATATCTATCTGCCAGTCCTGCACATATATCAAGATTTTCCTGCAAATCGTCACGTTCTTTCTTAAGATCCGCAATAATCTCTGTTGCTATGACCACCCCTTCGCCGTCTGCCTCCTGTGTCGGAATACCTGTGGCCTGCATCACTTCTGTTTCTTCTAATGTTCTTAATGTTTTTTCTTTACTCATGCTTCATTCTCCTCTCGTTCTAATTCGTGTACATAATCACATACTTTAGCAGATATAAATCCACTCAAAAAAATTACAAGAACGTCCATTACTGATATCATACTTTCGTTCCTTTCTTTTGTTGTCTGAGGGGAATGAGTATGTTATAATACGCACAGCCCCTCAATTTTGCTGAATGTCGGGTTACTTTGCCTTTATCAGAGTTGCCGCTCTGGTAAGGGCTTTTTATTAAATTGCTTCTACCTGAGACTTTCCGAAGAAACTGGCTTTATATGTTGCCCCGTCTCCTCTGCTTCCCCAGATCAGAGAACATCCGAATAATGCTGATGCTCCATGCTTTACCTTGTAACCAAGTTCTTTCCACTTAGCAAAGGTATTGGTTTCCTCTGTGATTCCTGCTACATGTTTCGCTGTCTCGATTCTCTTTGCATTGATTTCCTCTGCCTTTGCAGATAACCATGCTCTGTGAAGTGCTTCTGCAAAGCTGATATTCTTTGTCTTGCGGTAAACTTTCCATGCTTTCAACATGATCTTGCTGAGATTGTACTTCATATTGCTGTCCTCCTTTGCTTTTCAAGGTCCCTCAGCCCTTCAAGCATCTTCCTGACTATTGATATGCCCTATTGCGATTCTCACAGGTATATGGCTTGAAGTATTGGGGGCTTTCGGCTCTCCCAGCTGTTGTCTGTTCCCTTGAACTGATTATATCATACACAAAATTAAGTGTATATTCAATTGATTTTGTGCACAAATTTAAGTGTATATTTTTATTTATTTTATGCACTTGTTTTTGTGTACATACAATGTTATACTAGCTATGGTGGAAAAGTAGACTATTCCCAATACACGCCACCAGAAGGGAGCATTATATGCCAATTAGTTACAAAAAATTGTTTTCACTATTAAAAGAAAATGGTTGGACCACCTACCGCATTCGCAAAGAAAAGTTAATTGGTCAAGGAACTCTTACCGCATTAAAAAATGGTACTGGCGGACTGGACAGCAAGACTATAGCTCGAATCTGTAAAGAACTTAATTGTCAACCAGGAGACCTAATGGAATATATCCCAGATGAAGATTAATCATAAACCTTCGCGGAACATTATTAAGGAGTTTACCAATGACGCAACAACATGATTATGATTTCAATTTCAAAGAAGAATTTAAAATTTATCAGCAAATTGGTACTAACGCCAGCTGTCAAACCTACCATGATTGGCGCAACCATATTCTTACAAAATATCGCTCTTGTAACTGTACTAAAAACACTCTTGATAACTTTTATTACTATTTAAACCGAGAATTGAATTCCGTAAAAACATCAAAAGATATTTGGAGCAACTGCATTTTTCCATTTGTTGCAATTTTCCTCAGTGTTACAATGACCTTTATTTTTTCAATTGTAGGTTCCATTAACACCTATAATAATGCTATAAACAGCATATATGACTTAGAATACATATGTATTTACGCTTTGTTTTCTTCTTTCGTATATTTAGCGATATATTTTCTCACCCGCTCCTGCTGCGCCTTCTCTCTCGCCTCAAGCTCTTTTTCGATGATTCCACCAATTACAGTGATAATCTGCTCTGCAAAGGTCTCTCCGCTTTCCAGGACTGTAAACGGACTGGTAATCTTGAAGAAGCTCTCTGATACAGGAGCACCAAACAACAGATCAATCTTCTCCCCGGCTTCCTTTTCCAGATCTGGAAGAATTTCCTCGAAGTCTTTGTCCTTGATTTTGTCATTGATTCCAGTAAAAAACGCTGCTGCCTCTTTATACCTCTTTAAAATACCTGCATCTGAAGGAATAAATCTGAACACGCCCAGATCATTTCCGTCTTGATCAGTAATCTGGTATGTCTTCGCACCGGTCTGAACTACTATTTTCTCCATTAATCCTCATCCTCGCTTTCCTGCTCTTCTGTTTTCAGCTGTTCTTCCAGCTCGTTAAGTTCTTTGATATTATCCATGCATTCAATTGCTTTATCCGCTGTAGCTTTCATGGAATTACGTACCTCATCACTTTGAACGAAATCCGCATAAAGCTCTCCGATATGTCCAGCCGCATTAGACAGAGAACTAAATACCCCTTTCTGCAACCTCATTCTTTCCGTGTATAAACGTCTCTGATCTGAAATCTGTTTCTTTCTTCCCATGTCACTTACCTCCATTCTGCCTGTCATAAATCGCTGCCAGCTCACACACAATCACAAATAACAAAAGACCAATAACTACCAACAAAACCACCTCCGCAACAATGAAATATTACCTGTTATATATATTTTACCATCAAACCTGACCACAGTTGTGGTACATGTTTACCACAGTTTGCGCCATTTTCCATATCGTGATATGATCTTTAATGGCAATAATCCCATATTATTACTTTTTTATACTGGCAACCGGATTATTTCTTTTGGCTTTGTTTTCCAGATCTTTTGCTACTGCTAAAAGAAGGTCCTCACACAACCGGGAATGATGATGATTCTTCCGTAATACTTCTATCTCTTTCACCACTCCCTGCCAGTATACATCGTCTTCAGGTCTGCCCGGAGGATACAGCTTTTTGTATAACCTCCAGCAGTCCGTGAAGATGTCATATATCTGCTTTAATTCTTCTTTATCGTTCACTGGTTACTCCTCCGGCATGATATACGCTTTTTCTCCTGCTGCATACTTTTGAAACATATCATTCAACACTTCTTTCGCGCGTTCTGGACTTGCATATTCCGCAATACCAAAGTCACCCTCACAAATACGGTTCTTATTTACATAACTGATATACGTCATTTTGAAATTTAAAACTCGTGTTTTATCCTGTGTCATGATTTTCATGATTATTGTCCTTTCCGGCGGTAAGCCGCCTATAAAATCCATTACAAAATCCAACTACAGACTACAACTACAATCGTTCCAAAGAGTTTAAAGTTTTCTTTATATACCCTTATATCCCTATATTATTATCTTTTATATATTTCTTTTTATAGGATGTAGTATTTGTAGAATATGTAGAAACACTTGTAAATACTGAGTTTAAGCGAACTACATTCATTCTACAAACTTCACTACAATCCATAAAAACAACCGCAAAATTACTTAATCAAACGGAAGCTCCATTTGTTCTTGCTCTGAAACAACAACAAACTCAGAATTTTCAGATTCCTCTTCTGTAGTTTTCATTGCTATTTTTCTGAAGCCTCGTTGTTGTCCATATCCATCAAATTTACGTGGGGTTTTAAGCCTTTCCCATCCCGGTATTTTAGCAACGATATTATTTATTTCTGATGCCTGCCAATTTTTTGGTGGTATGGTTTCCTTTAATGCTTCGAACCATATTTCTCTAGCACACACCTGAGTTTTCCCTTCCAAGTAGTCCAGAATAATTCCACGCTTGCCATCATCTGCCATATTTGCCTCTTGAAGTTCCTTTGCCTCTTGCATATATGCTTCTGGAAGTATCAGCTGTGGCTTCTCATTTTTCCAAATATGCACAGCCTCAGCCCAAGCCAGCTTGATTGTATCCATGATTTCTGGCACAAAAAGACTTTTTGATGGTTTCTTAACGCCTGTCTGGACAATTAGGAAACGCCTATTTCCCGTTTCATCCTGTAGGAAATCATCTTTATTGGTAGTTCCGGCGAATACACACTGTCTGTAAAATGTGTCTGCCCGCCGCTCATAAGGAATCCTGTATTTATCCTGCGT
>OJMG01003942.1_pt1 | contig 10730 bp, 9 predicted proteins | sample 1597141 | NCBI WGS metagenome assembly OJMG01 (sample SAMEA2452119, study PRJEB22498) | human gut metagenome | biome: human feces; feature: human gut; material: feces | place: Australia | collected 2012
GACCGTTTACAACACATCCCATAACAGCAAGTTTCAAATCAAGGTCATATCCTGCTGCCAGCTTTTCAACTCTTCCGGCAAGGTCGATAAGATTAATCTTTGTTCGCCCGCATGTAGGGCATGAAACAACTTCAATTCCACCTTTTCTCAACCCAAGTGTTCTTAATATAAGCTTTGCAGCTTCAATCTCCTTTACCGGGTCGTCTGTTAATGACACTCTTATTGTATCACCGATACCCTGATTAAGAATAAGTCCTAATCCTATCGCTGATTTGATACTTCCGGAAAATACTGTGCCTGACTCTGTTATTCCAACATGAAGCGGATGATTTGTCTTATCTGCAATAAGCTCATGTGCTTTTACGCACATCAAAACATCCGATGATTTGATACTTATAACAAGATTATCATATCCCAAATCTTCAATTATCTTAACTTTATCAAGTGCACTCTCAACGAGACCTTCGGCTGTAACACCATTATATTTTTCAATAAGGTCTTTTTCAAGAGAGCCGCTGTTTACACCGACACGAATAGGAATGTTTCTTTCTTTTGCAGCATCTACGACCGCCTTGATTCTGTCTGTACTTCCTATATTTCCGGGATTGATTCTGATTTTATCGGCACCGTTTTCAATCGCCGCGATTGCCATTCTGTAATCAAAATGAATATCGGCAACAAGCGGAATATGGATATATCTTTTTATCTCGCGTATCGCATCTGCCGCCTCCTGCGTCGGAACCGTGCATCTTACTATGTCACAGCCTGCCTCTTCAAGAGCAAGAATCTGCTTTACCGTCTCTTTTACATTTTCAGTTCTCGTATTTGTCATGGACTGGATTGCGATTTTATTTCCGCCTCCGATTACACAGTTACCGATTTTTACCGTTTTCGTATTATCTCTGTACATAAAAACTCCGTTTCCGGACAGTTATGATACCTTTGTGACAAACATACTGCCCTGTCAATACATTCTAAAACAAATATTTTAAAACAAATTAACTATATCTTTAAACATTATATAGACCATAAGAAGCATAAGAAGAACCATTCCGACAAAATGAACCATTCCCTCACGCTCTTTCTTTACAGGTTTTCCTCTAACCACTTCAATAAACATAAAAAGAAGTCTTCCGCCGTCAAGTGCCGGTAAAGGAAGGAGATTCATAACTCCGAGGTTAGCACTTAACATTACAATATACTGGAATATGTTAAGACACACATACCATGCCCCATCCGGCTTACTCTGTTCAACAACAGTATTAACTGAATCCACAACGCCCACCGGTCCTGATAAATCATTAATTCCAAGTTTACCTGTAAACATCATTCCGACACTTTTTACAACTGTTTCTATCCAGTATCCTACTTCTTTAAACGAGCAGAGTATTGTCTGTGCAGGGCTGACTTTTACACGATATCCATAGCTGTCAAAACCTGTATAGTATTCTTCGCTTTCAACGAGTGTTGGCGTAACTTTTAATGTAACATCCTGACCGTCGCGTTTTACTACCATCTCAATCTCTTTTCCGCCTGAATTATTAATTATCTGCGGAATTTTATTGTCATCCGTAGGCTTTACTCCATCAACTGAAACTATCACATCGCCTTTTTCAATTCCGGCTTTCGAAGCTGCAGAATTATCACTTACTGAGGCAACAAGTGTGTTGTCGCTAATAGTAATACCAAGTCTGTATACACTCAGTTTTCTGTACTCGGGTGTAACTGTTGTCGTATATTTCTGACCATCACGCTTATATGTTATATTCATTGTATCAGATGCATGATATGCCTGATAAAATGCATATTCCTTTGAAAATGCAATGCCGTTATTGTTAATTTTTGTTATCTCATCACCAACTTGAAGTCCCGCAGCTGCCGCCGGTGAACTATCCTCTACAACATCAACAGTACATGGATCTGTACCGACACTTCCAATTATAATAACAGCGAGCACAAATGCAAGAAGAAAGTTAAATACAGGTCCGGCAGCTATTATTGCAATTCTTGACCACACTGTTTTAGCTGCAAATGCTTTGTCTGCATCATAATTTTTTAAAAGTTCTTCTCTTCTTTCTTTTGCAGGCAAATCATCTGAATCTTCATCTTCTCCATTTTCATCTTCACTGCCATCATCAGACTGTGTAAGCATATCGTCTCCAAGCATTATACATGCACCACCAAATGGTATAAGCTTCAGACAGTATTCAGTATCTCCCTTTTTTATTCCGAAAAGCTTAGGTCCGAAGCCTATTGAAAACTCAACTACAGCGACTCCATTAGCCTTTGCGACTATAAAATGTCCAAATTCATGAATAAGGACAATAAGTCCAATCATGATAATTGCTATGATTATATTTAAAATCAAATCACCACCTGCTTTCAATCATTTCATATACAGTCTTTTCAGTCTCAAGAATCTGTTCAACTGTAGGATTGTCGATATACTTAATATTTTCCATGGCATACTCTATTATGTCATATATATCAAGATATTTTATCTTTTCGTCCAGAAATCTGCTTACTGCAAGCTCGTTGGCTGCATTCATTGCTGTAGGAATATTGCCGCCTCTTTCTGCTGCATTATATGCAAATTTAAGTCCCTTAAATGTTTCCATATCAGGTTTTTCAAATGTAATCTGTGCAAGTTCATAAAAATCAAGTCTTTTAGTATCGAGTATTCGTCTCTCAGGGTAATATAATGCATATTGAATAGGAAGACGCATATCAGGACTTCCAAGCTGGGCCATTACACCACCGTCAACAAACTGCACCATAGAATGAATTATGCTCTGTGGCTGGACTATAACCTGTACTTTATCAACAGGAACACCAAAAAGCCACTGTGCCTCTATAACTTCAAGTCCTTTGTTTACCATTGTAGATGAATCTATTGTGATTTTTCTTCCCATAGCCCAATTTGGGTGTTTTAATGCATCGGCAAGTGTAACATTTTCAAGCTCTTTTCTTGTCTTTCCCCTGAAAGGACCGCCTGATGCAGTAAGAAGAATTTTATCAATCTGTCCCCTGTTTTCACCGTTAAGGCACTGGAATATTGCTGAATGTTCGCTGTCTACAGGATAAATTGATACATTTTTTTCTTTTGCAAGATTAATGATGATATGACCGGCTGTAACAAGTGTCTCCTTATTTGCCAGTGCAATATCTTTATGTGCATTAATTGCCGCTATTGTAGGTTCTATTCCCATCATGCCCACAACCGCAGTCACTACAATGTCAGCTTCATCTATTGTAGCTGCCTCAATAAGTCCTTCCATGCCATATACAATCTTAACGTCCATATCGGAAAGAAGAACTTTCAGCTCTTTTGCCTTTTCCTGTGTTTTGACGCTTACAAGCTGCGGCTTAAATTCTCTGGCCTGCTCAGCTAATTCTTTTACTCTTGTGCCTGCAGCGAGAGCCACAACTTTTATATCATTATTTTTTCTTATAACATCTAATGTCTGTGTTCCTATTGAACCTGTTGAACCTAATAAAGATACACTTTTCATAATTATTCAAGCCTTTCTTACATTATGTGACTGATAAGGTAAACAGCCCAATATACAGCCGGAGCCGTGAATATCACACTGTCAAACCTGTCCATGATTCCGCCGTGTCCCGGAATAAGTTTTCCATAATCTTTTATATCATAATTTCTCTTGATTGCAGATGCAGCCAAATCTCCGATTATAGATAACAACGCTCCTATAAAACTTGCTATTGCAAATGTCCATACAGGATGCACAAATATGCCGGACATTCTTCCGCTTATTATAAATCCATAGATTATGCCCAGTAAAGTTGCACCTGTCACACCGCCAACTGCTCCTTCAACTGATTTTTTCGGAGAAAGCTTAGGTGCCATCTTATGTTTACCAAAAAGAACACCTGTAAAATATGCAAATGTGTCATTGCCCCATGATGATACAAATACAAGCCATACTATATATTTGCCGTCTCCTGCAACTCTAACTTTATATATATATGAAAGCATTACTGCAACGTAAAATATTCCTGTAAAGACAAGCATTGCATCCTGCGATTTATATTTTGGAAATGTTATGACATATATTGTCATGATTGCCATAAGTCCAAATACAAAAACAAGCGTTTCAAGCTGCCATTTTCCAAGCCATACGCACACATAATATACCACAGCTACAACATAGCCACAGATTCCAAGCAGCTTTTCATGTATACCGGCTGCCCTGTATAATTCATACATTCCGACAAGCGATATAAATGCACATAAAAGAAACAGATACCAGCTTCCTACATAAAGCGATGAAGCTGCAATTATTGCAAGAAATATTCCGCTTATAATTCTAGTTTTCACTTAGCATCCTCCTTAACGCCGCCAAAACGTCGTTCTCTTTTATTATATTTCTCAAATGCCTTTATAAGCTCTTCTTTGCTAAAATCAGGCCAGTATGTATCAGTAAAATAAAACTCCGTATATGCCAGCTGCCACGGAAGATAATTGGATAATCTCTGCTCACCGCTTGTTCTTATAAGAAGATCCGGGTCCGGAAGCTCCCGTGTATCAAGATTATCTGTAATAGTCTGTTCAGTAATATCATCCGGATTGATTTTTCCGGCCTTTACATCAGCTGCTATCTTTTTGACAGCTCTTGTAATCTCATCTCTTCCGCCATAATTAATAGCTATTGTAAAATTAAGTCCTGTATTATTCTTTGTCTTTTCTTCAAGATTTTCAATACTCTGTACTATATCAGGACTGAGTTCTTCTTTTCTTCCTATAACACGGCATCTTACATTATTCTTCATTGACTTTTTAACACAGTCTTTAAGATACCACCTCAAAATTCCCATAAGAGTTGAAACTTCTTCTTGTGAACGTTTCCAGTTTTCTGTTGAAAATGCATATACTGTAAAATACTTAACGCCAAGATCATCAACAATATTAAGCATATCTTCAACAACCTGGCTTCCTACTTTATGTCCATAAGTTCTGGGCATTTTTCTCTGTTTTGCCCAACGGCCGTTACCATCAAGAATAACAGCAACATGACCAGGTATTTTAAGTCCAAGTTCTTCATTAAAAAAATCCATGAATCCTCCTTGTTTTTGCGAAGCAAAAATCCGAGTCCTTTGACGAGGAGAGGATTTGCCTCCTTGTTTTTGCGGAGCAAAAATCCGAGTCCTTTGACGAGGAGAGGATTTGCCTCCTTGTTTTTTCTAAAGAAAATCCGCAGGAGCCGGCACAACCTGCTAAAAGCTACCGGAATCCCACGGATTCACATATAAAAATTATACTGTAAGAATTTCTTTTGTTTTTTCTTCAACTGTTGCATCTATAATGCCAACATACTTATCTGTAAGCTTCTGAATATCATCTTCTGTTCCTTTAAGTTCATCATCTGATATTTCTCCTGCTTTATTCTGCTTCTTGAATAAATCATTCGCATCGCGTCTTACATTTCTGATTGCAACTTTGGCATTATCGCCTTTTTTCTTAACTTCTTTTGCAAGTTCCTTACGTCTGTCTTCTGTAAGTTCAGGGAAAATAAGTCTTATAACCTTGCCATCATTATTAGGTGTAATTCCAAGATCTGATACTAAAATTGCCTTTTCAATCTCTTTGATAAGACTGCTCTCCCATGGCTGAATCTGAATCATTCTTGCCTCAGGAACTGATATATTGGCAACCTGCTGAAGTGATGTTGGTGTGCCATAATAATCAACTTTAATCTTATCAAGAATATGCGGATTAGCTCTTCCGGCTCTTATTGTAACATAATCTTCCTTTAATGCATCTACTGTTTTGCTCATCTTATTTTCAAATTCTTTAATATCGCTCATTATCTCATCTCCATTTAATTTTATTTTATTTTTATTTAATCCACTGTTACTACAGTACCATTAAATTTACCTGTCATGGCATTAAGAATGCTGTCTTTTTCATTAAGACCGAATATCATTAGCGGCATCTTATTTTCCATGCACATAACTGAAGCTGTCATATCGATAACTCCAAGTTTTTTATCAACAACCTCCTGAATAGGAAGTGTGTCATACTTCTTAGCAGCCGGATTAATCTTAGGATCGCTGTCATACACACCATCTATTGCTTTTGCAAGAAGAATTGCATCTGCATCAAGCTCAATCGCACGAAGAACAATTCCTGTATCTGTTGAAAAATAAGGATGACCTGTTCCACCAGCAAAAAAAACTACCATGCCTTTTTCAAAATACTTATTTGCTCTGTCTTTTGAAAACAACTTAGTCATGCTGCCACATTCAAATGGTGTAAGAATATTTGTCTTAATTCCACATGATCTAAATATTTCAGAAACATATATACAATTCATAATTGTCGCAAGCATACCAATCTGGTCTGCTTTTGTCCTGTCAATATTATCATTAGAACGACCACGCCAGTAATTACCGCCTCCGATAACAACACCAACATCTATTCCTTTTTCAACTATCTTTTTAACCTGACGGGCAATATCTTCAATCAGAGCATCATCATATCCTGATTTTGCTTCTCCTGAAAGTGCCTCTCCGCTAAGTTTAAGTATAACTCTTTTAAGTTCCTTCATAACTATCTCCATCTCTGATTATTATTTTTCTAATGTATTTACATACTCATCCTTAATATCTGCACTTGATGACATCTTACCGGCTGCAATATTATCAAGAACATCATCGATATTTCTCTGTTCCGGTTCAGGCTGTGATTCCTTTTCAGCCACTGCCTCCTGCAAATTATCATCAGCAGCTTCTTCTTTTTTTTCAAATATCTGAGCTGTATTTATTTCAGAATAACATTGTGTACATCTTCCGTCAATAGTTGCACCGCTGTTAATCTGTAATGTCTGTGACTTAATATCTCCAATTATCACTGCTGTTGAATCTATAACAACAGGACCTTTCACATCTATATTGCCTTTTACTGCCCCTGCAATAAATGTTGATGATGCTGTTATGTCGCCAATAACAACGCAATCCTTTAAAATATCAGCAGCTTTTTCTGATACAATATTTCCTTCAATTCTTGCACCGTCAGCCTTTACATTTCCCGCTTTTGAATTGCCTGTCAATATTCCTGTTATATTAAGAGCCCCCGCACATGTAACATCACCTGTAACAGTTCCATATATATCAATTGAACCTGTAGAATCAAGGTTACCACTTACAGTTAAACCTTTTGTTATAACTGCAGTCTCTGCAGTTCCATCTTTCTCATCCTCACTCTTTGGTTCTTCAACGCCTACAGCTTTGCCCATCTCAATCTGTGCCGAAAGCTTTGCAAGTTCAGGATCTACTTTGCCACTCTGTCTGAGAGTATTAACCATCTCTTCATCAGAAGAAGAATTTTTTGAAAAATCGCTTGCTGTTTCATTTAAGTCTTCTTTGAAATCTTTAAAAAACCCCATCAGAATTTCCTCCTTAGGTTAAATGTATGTATAAGCACATCTTGAAATATTATAACATAATATTGTAAAATTGTGAAAGGTTTATATTCATAAAATATTATAAAATAAAAACCATCATCCACATAAATTAATTATGCAGATGATGATTTATTAATTACTTATTCATATACACGATATGTATTAATCTCTGAGAACGAACTGGTTTACAATCTCATTCATAGCTTCAGCCTGTGCAGATAACTCTTCACTTGTAGCTGAACATTCCTGAGATGCTGCTGAGTTAGACTGTACAACCTCTGAAATCTGGTCAACACCATTTTCAGCTTCTCTCATAACTTCAATCTGTGCATTTGAGTTCTCGCTTAATTCTTTAGAAACAGTTGCAATCTCATTAATTCCCTTAACAACATTTTCCATTGATTCTGTAGCCTTTAATGCCACATCGTTACCATCGCTTACTTCTCTTAAAGCACCTTCAATAAGACTTCTTGTATCAACTGCTGACTGTGCACTCTGGTCTGCAAGAGTTCTAATCTGCTCAGCAACAACTGCAAAGCCCTTACCTGCCTCACCTGCTCTTGCAGCTTCAATAGCAGCATTAAGAGAAAGGAGATTTGTCTGGCTTGCAATGCTCTCAATATCAGAAATGATATTCTCAATCTTCTTAGATGTATCACTGATACGCTCCATAGCTTCCATAAGAGCCTTCATATCTTCTCTGCTTGAATCAGCATCTGAAGCATATACTTCAGCCTTCTTGCTCGTTTCCATAAGGTTGTTTACTGTCTCACCAACCTGTTCTGTAATTGTAGTAATTGTAGCCTGAAGTTCTTCGACTGCACCTGCCTGCTCTGTAGCACCTTCTGCAAGATCCTGAGCTGACTGTGCAAGATTTTCAGAACCTGCTGTAACCTGTCCTGCTGATTCTTCAACGCTCTTCAATGTAGCATTCATCTTTCTGTTCATATTACGTACTGACTGCAGAAGTTCACCAAACTTACCAACGTACTTGTCTTCAATCTCTGTATTAACTGTAAAATCACCATTAGCCATAGATGCCATAATTTTGTTAATATCATTGATTATAAGGCTGAGATTTTCAGCCATCTGCCTTGCTTCGTCATTCATAAAAGCAATCTCATCTTCTACCTGATGTTCAGGAAATTCGCTGTCAAGATCGCCTTCAGCAAATGTTTTAAGTCTGTCAGCAAGTGCTGCAATAGGTTTCTCAATACTTTCAGCAATTCTCTTTCCAATCTTTGTAGAAGCAATAACACTGGCTGCCAAAATACCAATAATAAATATTGTAAGTGCAATTCTTAAAACATCAAGTATGTTTATAAGCTGTGTACCATTAGAAACATTGATATCCATAAGATTCTTGAATGCTGCATAAACTTCATCATACATAGGTGAAAGTTCATCATATTCTGCTTTCTGTGCCTTTGCTGATGCTCCTACATCAGTTGTCGAACCTGCTGACATGATACTGTCTGACTTTGTCCAATAACCTTCAAGGGCTTTACCTATAGCAGCATATGATTCTTTGCCTGCTTTTGTTACCATATACTGCTCAATGTTAGCATAATATGCCTGGAATGATTCTTTTCTTGCTTCGTAATCTTTCTTTTCTTCTGCAATCTGTGAAGTTTCATTATAGCCTATAACAGCCCTGAGTGAACTTCTTGCTTCTGAAAATACTGTCATTGCTTTTCCAATCTCGCCCTGTGAAAAGCCATAATTAGCCATTGCATGATTATAACTTGTGCTCATGGCAAATAATGCAATATCGCTTATAACAAGGCCAATACAACATACAATCGAAATAATCAGGAAACCTCTGTTCAGTCTCCTTCTGATAGAATCTTTTACATTCATAGTCTTCCTTTTACCAGCATTTTATATTATGTTACGAAAAATGCGGTATCTCTCCTTATTCTAATATTAAATTTACACCTAAATGTCGTGCAATGTCGTGCAATGCCGTAACTTACATTAATATCTATACACACGAATTCTTTTAATATTATTATAACAGTACATTTTTTTATTGCAAGCATAGTATCATTTATAATATCTATAATTTAATAAAAATATCTATAGTTCAAATTTATTATGCATATAAAAATCATGCTTTATGAACTTTCCAGATATCTCATAGTACAGAAACATCCCGGCGGAGTCATTCTGAAACCACCGGGATTAATAAATAATCTATAATACCATTCAAATATATTAATTAAGCAAGCTGTGCTGCAACTTCTGCTGCGAAGTCTTCATTCTTCTTTTCAAGTCCTTCACCAACTTCAAAACGAACAAATTTCTTGATTGTGAAAGATGAACCAGCTGCTTTACCAACTTCTGCGATATACTTAGCAACTGACTGCTTACCGTCTTCAGCTTTAACATAAACCTGATCCATAAGACAAATTTCTTTAAGCTGCTTAGAAACACGACCTTCTACTAATCCGTTGAAAATCTTATCAGCTACGATATCAGCCTTATCAGCTAAAGCAAGTTCTGCTAACTGAGCTGCAGCTTCCTTTGTAAGGAAATTGAATAAATACTGCATGTTGCTCTTATGTTCTTCATAAGTTGCGATATCAGCATCACTCCAGATTTTTTCTGAAATAGCTTTTTCAATTAACTTGTTTAAGATTGGCTTTGGAAGAGTTGCAGGATCATTTAATGCACTATCAACAATAATCTCTCTTAACTTAGCAAGCTCATCTGCTGACATATCATTTCTGCTGATATATTCCGGATTCATAGCTGCAATCTGCATTGCGATATTTGTAAGAGCTTCTTTAACAGCATCACCTGAAGCACCTTCTGCTGCAACAAGAACGCCGATTCTTCCGCCGCCGTGAATATAAGAAGCTACGCAGTCACCTGTAAGCTTTTCAAATCTTCTGATAGAAAGTTTCTCACCGATTGTAAGAGTCTTCTCTTCAAGTTCTGACTTCATATCGAGAATACTGCATACATCTTCACCATCTCCAGCTTTTTCAACTGATGACTTGAGTGCCTTGTCTGCAACTGCCTGAACAAATTCCTGGAAAGTAGCATTCTTAGCTACGAAATCTGTCTCTGAATTAACTTCTACAACAACTGCTGTATTACCTTCATATGCAACTCTTGTAATACCTTCTGCTGCGATTCTTCCTGCTTTCTTTTCAACCTTAGCTGCTCCGCTCTTTCTAAGAACATCAACAGCTGCTTCCATATCGCCATCTGTCTCTGTAAGAGCTTTCTTACATTCCATCATGCCTGCACCAGTAGACTCTCTAAGTTCTTTAACCATTGCTGCTGTAATTGCTGCCA
>OJMG01003948.1_pt1 | contig 10718 bp, 8 predicted proteins | sample 1597141 | NCBI WGS metagenome assembly OJMG01 (sample SAMEA2452119, study PRJEB22498) | human gut metagenome | biome: human feces; feature: human gut; material: feces | place: Australia | collected 2012
ATAAAAAGTAGTGGTTTACATAGCCAAGCTCCTATGGAATGAAATTCCTATGGAGCTTATCTATTTATTTTACTCAATAAGTAGTGTTCTGCAGAAGAATGTATAATGGCATCTTGATAAAGATGCCTATACATTCTTCTAATGCCAAGCTCGTTAGAGCTTGGCTATTTATTCTCCCAGATAAGCTTTCTTTATCGAGTCATTTTCAAGTAATTCACTTGCTTTGCCGCTTGTTACGATTTTTCCTGTTTCAAGTACATATGCCCTGTCTGCGATTGAGAGAGCTTTTTTTGCGTTCTGTTCTACAAGAAGAACAGTTGTACCGGATTTGCTTATAGACTCGATAATATCAAATATCTCATTTACAAGGATTGGTGAAAGTCCCATTGACGGCTCATCCATAAGGATGATCTTCGGATGAGACATCAGTGCACGTCCCATTGCAAGCATCTGCTGTTCACCACCGGAAAGCGTACCTGCCATCTGGTTCTTACGTTCTTCCAGACGCGGGAAATGCTCATATACCATATCAAGTGTCTGCCTGATCTCGTCTTTGTCTTTTCGTGTATAAGCACCCATTTTCAGGTTCTGATAAACACTGAGTTGTGCAAATACGCGTCGTCCTTCCGGAACGTGTGCCATTCCCATAGAAACGATCTTGTGAGCCGGCACTTTTGTAATATCTTTTCCTTCGAAGAAAATATGGCCTGATTTCACCGGTGTCAGCCCTGTGACTGCATGAAGTGTTGTAGTCTTTCCGGCTCCGTTGGCACCGATCAGTGCGATGACTTCTCCCTGATTTACTTCAAAGGAAATCCCCTTGATTGCCTGAATCATACCGTAGTATACATTCAGATCTTTTACCTCAAGCATTGCCATAAGTCCATTTCCTCCTATTCTCCCAGATATGCTGTGATAACCTGCGGATCATTCAGTACTTCCGCAGTCGGTCCCTGTGCCAGTACTTTTCCGAAATTCAGTACGGTCAGCTCTTCACAGATACCGGAAACCAGTTTCATGTCGTGTTCGATCAGAAGGATTGTCATATTAAAATGATCACGCACAAAGCTGATCGTTTCCATCAGTTCTTTTGTCTCGTTCGGATTCATGCCGGCTGCCGGCTCATCCAGAAGCAGAAGCTTCGGATCAGTTGCAAGTGCTCTGGCGATCTCCAGTTTTCTCTGCTGCCCATATGGCAGGTTAGAAGCCAGATACTCGGCATCCTTCTCAAGGTCGAACACTTTCAAAAGCTCCATCGCACGTTCATTCATCTCTTTTTCCACCTTACGGTAATGCGGCAGACGCAGAATCCCTTCGAGCGTATTGTAGTGATGATGATTGTGCAGTCCTACTTTTACATTGTCCAGTACGGACATCTCTGAGAACAGGCGGATATTCTGGAAAGTACGGGCGATACCTGCTTTGTTGATATCAATGGTCTTCTTTCCGGTAATGTCCTGTCCATCTAATTTTACAATACCTTCATCCGGTTTGTAAACACCTGTCAGCAAGTTAAATATGGTTGTTTTTCCGGCACCGTTCGGTCCGATCAGGCCATAGAGCTGACCTTTCCCGATATTCATATCAAATTCGGATACGGCACGCAATCCTCCGAATGAAATGCTCAGATTCTTTACCTCTAACATGTTCTCCATATTATTTCGCCTCCTTTGCTTCTTTTCTCTTTGCAAGCAGACGCTTCGGTGAATAACGTTCTCTCATTTCCAGTGCTTTCGGGCTCCAGTTCAGAAGCATCATCACGATCAGGACGATTGCATAGATCAGCATACGGTAGTCATTCAGTCCGCGCAGAAGCTCTGGAAGCAGTGTCAGTACAACGGCTGCGATCATAGAACCTCTTGTGCTTCCGATACCGCCAAGTACAACAAATACCAGGATCATGATCGACTGGTTATAACCAAAGTTTTTCGGCAGTGCAGTCAGGGTAGCCAGGTTATGTGCATACAGAACACCGGCAACTCCGGCAAGGGCTGCTGAAATAATAAATGCCATCAGTTTGTATTTTGTAATATTGATACCGACAGACTCAGCTGCGATGCGGTTGTCACGGATAGACATGATCGCACGTCCGTCTCTGGAATTGATCAGATGCAGTACGATAACCAGTGTGATCAGTACCAGGATCACGCCGATGGTAAACGTAGAATCATTTGGCGTTCCGGTGATTCCCTGCGGTCCGTTAATGATAACATCTCCTCCGTCCATGTTCAGCGACATGGCATCCTTCATAGAAAAATGGAAACCATTTGCATCTTTTCCGATAAAGAATACGTTGATCAGGTTCTTGATGATCTCACCAAAGGCCAGGGTAACGATCGCCAGGTAGTCACCTTTCAGTCGCAGTACCGGGATTCCGATGATCAGTCCGAACAGAGCCGCAACAGCAGCTCCGATCAGCAGTGCCAGAAAGAAACGAAGTCCATCCGGCATCATTCCTGCGGTGCATTTTGAGAAGAATGCACTGGAGAATGCACCCACACACATAAATCCTGCATGTCCAAGACTCAGCTCACCTAAAATACCTACCACAAGATTCAAAGATACAGCCAGAATCACATAAACACAGAGCGGAACTAAAAGTCCCTTCATCAGACTGGAGATCTGACCTCCTGCCAGCATTGCTTCTACGATGATATAAGCGAGGATGACGATTCCGTATGTGATCAGATTGTTTTTTGTCGTTTTGTTTAATTTTAATTTTTTCATCGCTGCCACCTACACTTTCTCCTGAATCTGCTTTCCAAGCAATCCGCTTGGTTTTACCAGAAGTACAACGATCAGAACTCCGAATACGATCGCATCTGCCATCTGAGAGGAAATATATGCTTTGCCGAGAATTTCAATAATACCAAGCAAAATACCTCCGATCAGTGCTCCCGGAATCGATCCGATACCGCCAAATACAGCGGCTACGAATGCTTTGATACCAGGCATGGCTCCGGTGTACGGTGTCAGAGAAGGATAAGCAGAACACAGCAGAACCGCTGCGATTGCTGCCAGTGCGGAACCGATCGCAAAGGTAAGGGCAATTGTTCCATTTACATTGATGCCCATCAGCTGTGCAGCACCTCGATCCTCCGAAACTGCCAGCATTGCCTGACCTGCTTTTGTCTTGTTGATGAACAGTGTCAGACCGATCATGATGATCATACATGCAAGAACAGTAACGATCGTCTCACCGGAGATCGTCAGTTTTCCGCCTGCCAGCACAACTGCCGGAACTGTTACGACAGATGTAAAAGATTTTGTATCTGCACCGAACATCAGAAGTGCAAGGTTCTGAAGCAGATAGCTGACACCGATCGCTGTGATCAGAACAGCCAGCGGTGAAGATGCATTTCGAAGCGGACGGTAAGCAACACGCTCAATAACCAGTCCGAGAATCGTACAGATGACAACTGATAATATAACTGCCAGAATTGGATTCACGCCTAAAGAATTCATGGAGATAAAAGCTGCATAACCGCCTACCATAATGATATCACCATGTGCAAAATTCAGCATCTTTGCGATACCGTATACCATTGTATAGCCAAGTGCTATGATTGCATAGACACTTCCAAGGCTGATACCGTTGATCAGATAAGAAATAAAACTCATACGCACACCCCTTGTCGTATTTTTAATATAACCATCGTTTTCTTAAAAATAAGAATACCACACAGATATCAAAAACAGACTTTACAAGTCTACCTTTGATATCTGTGTATGGTTGTTTTCTGTGTTTGCCTACTTATTCAATAGGATTCGCTTATAACAGGAAAAAGGGCTGCCCATGGCAGCCCTCCTTTGGGCTTCCTTACCGAACTGTAAGTGCCTCTTCATTTTTATTACGATGATGTTGGGGGGTAAAAATCCCCACTTGACATGCCTGTGGATGTTCCGTGCTTCGCACTCCCACAATCGACACCGGCATCATTACATTGCTACGTAAGCACCATCTTTGATCACGACAGCTTTTGGTGCCTTATCCGGCTCACCGTCTGCTGTCCAGGTCATACCTTCACCGGTCAGACCATCGTAGCTGATCTCTGTCATGGCAGTTTTCATTGCATCACAGATGTCGCTTACGCTCATATCAGCTGTCACACCTGCTTTTTCTGCTGCTGCTTTCATGATATAGATTGCATCGTAAGTATCCGCTGCGAACTGGTTCGGTGTATCGCCGTAAGCTTCTTTGTAAGCAGAAACAAATGCCTGTGTCTTTTCATCATCTGCATCAGCTGCAAACGGTGTCAGAAGCATAACGCCATCAGCCAGTTTTGTATCGAAGTTCTTAACTGCCAGCAGACCATCCAGACCGTCACATCCGAAGAATGTCGGAGCATAACCCATGGAGTTTGCCTGTGTCAGGATCAGAGAAGCTTCTGTATAGTAGATCGGCAGGAATACCATGTCAGCACCTGCATCCTTTGCTTTCTGCAGCTGTACTGAGAAGTCTGTCTTGCTGTCTTCGGTAAATGCTTCAGCAGAAACAACTTCGAAGTCCTGATTTTTTGCCTCTTCTGCAAATTTCTGATAAATACCGGAAGAATATACATCAGAGCTGTTGTAGATAACGGCTACTTTTGATGCCAGCTTATTCTCACCGATGTATTTTGCAGATGCAGTACCCTGACCCGGGTCAGAAAAGCATACACGGAACGCATTGTCATATTTAATAGATTCAACAGCGGAACCTGACGGTGTCAGCTGGAACATATTGTCTTCATGTGTTTTTTCAACAACTGCTGTACAAGGTGTGGATGTAACAGTACCCATCAGCATCTGCATACCCCAGTCTTTCAGGGAGTTGTAAGCGTTTACCGATTTCTCTGCATCATGCTCATCATCTTCAAATTTAAATTCAACCTGCATGCCGTTGATACCGCCTGCTTCGTTGATCTCTTTTACTGCCAGTTCTGCTGCATTTTTAACAGCCAGTCCATATACGGCTGCTCCTCCGGTGATCGGTCCGATTCCGCCAATCTTCAGTGTATCACCTGCTGTTGCTGAATCAGCAGTTGTGTCTGTGCTTGCTGTGTTGTCAGATTTACTTCCACATCCTGCCAAAGAAGCAGCTACCATAGAGACTGCTGCAACGGTAGCAAAAAATCTTGTGAATTTTTTCATAATATTTTTCCTCCTTCTAAAACTTCACTTTACAGATTTTTTATCTTTATTATATTTTAATAAAAAATCTTGTGTTCTATAATACCGCCGGGTTTTGTGCTTGTCAATTATTTTTTATGTTTTTACCTCGTTTGTACGAGATTCCGTAAATTTTTCGGTCGGTTTCTTTGACTTTTCCTGAATATTTCCAAAAATATTCTGAAAAAGTAATTGATGAAACAGAGAGAATTATTTTTAGAATTTCCCGCGATTCATAATAGTTTTTTTTCAGGAAATGTAGTAAAATAGAAAGGAATGCCAAAAAGAAGCTGAAAGGAGCTTAACTTGTGAAAAATTTAATTGTAGGACAGTCCGGCGGACCGACCGCCGTTATCAACAGCAGTCTTTACGGTGTGATCCGTGAAGGTTTTAACCGCAGCGAAGAGATTGAACATGTCTACGGCATGATCAACGGCATCCAGGGATTTTTAGACGGACGCTTTATGGATATGAAAGAACTGGATAACGATACACTGGAAGCTCTGCGTACAACTCCAGGGGCTTACCTTGGTTCCTGCCGTTTCAAACTTCCGGATGATTTAAATGATGCGATCTATCCTCTGCTGTTTCAGAAATTTGAAGAGATGAACATCGGTTACTTCTTTTATATAGGAGGAAACGATTCTATGGATACGGTCAGCAAGCTTTCCCGCTATGCTGCTGCCCACAACATTGATGTACGTATCATGGGTATTCCGAAAACGATCGACAACGACCTGATCCTCACCGACCACACACCGGGATTCGGCAGTGCCGCAAAATATGTGGCTGCTTCCGTCTGTGAAATCGGACTGGACGCTTCTGTTTACAATACAAAATCTGTTACCATCATTGAAATCATGGGCCGCCATGCCGGCTGGCTGACCGCAGCATCCGTACTTGCCCGTAAATTTGAGCTGGACAACCCGGTGCTGATTTATCTGCCGGAGGCGGATTTTGACCAGGAATCTTTCCTTGCTTCTCTGGAAGAATGTTTTAAGACAAAAAACAACCTGATCGTCTGTGTATCCGAAGGCATTCATGACAAGGATGGCACCTTTATCTGTGAATATGCAGCCTCTGCAGGTGTCGATGCATTTGGACACAAAATGCTGACCGGCTGCGGCAAATATCTGGAAAATCTGGTGCGTGACCGCCTCGGTGTAAAAGTTCGCTCGGTCGAGCTGAATGTCAATCAGAGATGTTCTGCCTTCCTGCAGTCTGAAACGGATGCACTGGAAGCCGCACAGGCCGGAGCTTTCGGCGTGACTTCTGCCATCAGCGGTGAAACCGGCAAGATGGTCAGCTTTGTCCGTAAATCTGACAAACCATACGTGATGGAATGTGGCCTTGAGGATGTCAACCTGATCTGCAATCATGAAAAGACGGTTCCTGTTGAATGGATCACAAAAGACGGAACTGATATTGCTCAGGCATTTATTGATTATGCACTTCCGCTGATTCAGGGATCTCCGAAACTTCCTATGAAAGACGGACTGGCTGTGTACGCATACCGCAAGCCTGAGAAATAACTCTCACCTCCCCAAAACAGTCCGTCCAAGTCGATCTCACATGAGACTTGGCACACGTTTACAAACACTTCCGGCAATGACAGAGACGTAAGTCATCTCACATCTGATACAAAAACAACCGTAACCTTTCGAAAACAATTTTTGCTTCGAAAGGTTACGGCCTTTTCGTTTTAAAGCGAATATTTACAGCCTTTTTCGCTGCTTCTTGATCTGCGTTCCGTATTTTTTAATATGCTTTGCCCCAGTATACCATTTTTTTCGCCGGTTTTCCACAGAATACGCATACGTCGGAAATGGTTTCCTGTTCAAACGGCATACAGCGTGATGTGATTCCTGCATCTTCTTTTAATTTATCTTCACATTCACGTTCACCGCACCACATTGCCTTGATAAATCCTGGTTTGTTGTCTGCGATGTCTTTTAACTCTTCCATGTTATGAGCAACATAAGTATGTGCATCTCTGTGTTTGCGTGCTCTCTCCAGCATATCTTTCTGCATGCTATCCAGGATCTTCGGCAATTCTGCTGCCAGTTCGTCAATTGCTACGGTGATCTTTTCACGTGTGTCACGGCGTACGACAACAGCCTGACCTGCTTCGATATCTTTTGGTCCCATCTCCACACGAACCGGAATACCACGCATCTCCTGCTCGGAGAATTTCCATCCCGGGCTTCTGTCAGTATCATCTGTTTTCACTCTTAATCCAGCCGCTTTCAGTGTTGCTTCCACTTCTGCTGCTTTCTCCAGGATGCCTGCCTTTTTCTGCTGGATCGGGATGATATCTACCTGTACCGGAGCGATTCTCGGCGGCAGCACCAGACCGCTGTTATCTCCATGTACCATGATGATCGCACCGATCATACGTGTGGTCATACCCCAGGATGTCTGGTGAACATATTTCAGTTTGTTGTCACGGTCTGTAAACTGGATATCATAAGCTTTTGCAAATCCATCACCGAAATTGTGGCTTGTTCCGGACTGCAGTGCTTTTCCGTCGTGCATCAGGGATTCAATCGTATAAGTTGCTTCTGCTCCGGCAAATTTTTCTTTGTCGGTCTTTCTTCCTTTTACAACCGGGATCGCCAGAACTTCTTCACAGAAATCTGCATAAACATTCAGCATCTGGATCGTACGTGCTTCTGCTTCTTCTGCTGTTGCGTGTGCGGTATGTCCTTCCTGCCATAAGAACTCTCTGGAACGCAAAAACGGTCTTGTTGTCTTCTCCCAACGCATAACAGAACACCACTGATTGTATACTTTCGGCAGATCACGGTAAGAATGAATATCTCTGGAGTAGAAATCGCAGAACAGTGTCTCAGAAGTTGGACGTACACACATACGCTCCTGAAGCGGCTCCAGTCCTCCGTGTGTTACCCATGCTACTTCCGGTGCAAAACCTTCTACATGATCTTTTTCTTTCTGAAGCAGACTTTCCGGGATCAGCATCGGCATGTATACATTCTGTACGCCGGTCTCTTTGAATCTGCGATCCAGCTCATGCTGGATATTCTCCCAGATTGCATAGCCTGCCGGTTTGATCGCCATACATCCTTTTACGCTGGTATAATCGATCAGCTCTGCTTTTTTTACCACATCGGTATACCACTGTGCAAAATCTTCATCCATAGATGTGATTGCTTCAACTAATTTCTTTTCTTTTGCCATCGTTTTCTCCTTTTCTTGCTGAAAATATTAAAGCCAGAAGATGCCATACAAATCGTTTCATACATGGTACTCTCACAATTCTCCTCTTTGGCACCTAATAAAAAAGCCCCGGTCTCTGCGTGAACGCAGGAACCAAGGACTTGTCATCTCTTCGGCGGTACCACCCTGATTAGCACTGTTAAAAACAGTACTCACTCATTTTCCGTTATCGCCGGAACTACGCTGTATTTTCATACAGGACTCCAAGGCAGGTTCCATCTCTTCCGCACAGGAATCTCGCACCAGTGATCCCCTCTCTGTAGATTGTCCGAAATGTACTATCCCTTTTCTTCGTCTTGCCCCTATGACGAGCTGTCAGCTCTGTTTCATTCATCAGTTTAGGGCAAAATCCTGCGTTTGTCAATAAGAAACGGCAATTTTTCATTTCTTGCTTTTTGTCCGGGTCTATATTAAAATACTGATGATTCAAGGGACAAATGGACACAAAACGGATGCTCGCATACGTATTTGTGTCTGTGAGGACCGCCAAAACATGAGGAAGCAGCTATTTGCACAGTAAATATGCGAATTCCGAATGTTTTCGTGATTTTGAGAGTACAAAATACGGAAAAATCACGTATGGCTCATGGATATAGACAAACCACAGGGGAGGATACCTATGAATAAAAAAGAGATTTCTGAGTTAAAGAAGCAATTCACACCGGACAACTGTACGATTTCCCGAATCTGCGGCTGTTATGTCGATTCGGAAAAGGAAAAACGTCTGGAGATGCGTGAATCATTTCTTTCGCTTTCTGATGAAGAAATGTTTAAATATTTTGAAATTTTCAAGAAGACACTTTCCGGAACAATCGGCAAAAATCTGCTGAATCTGGAATTTCCACTGAAAGCAGAGGCGGAAGGCGGCGAGCAGGAATTTCTGCTGCGTTTAAAAAACAGCCGTCTGACGGATGATGCTCTTGTTGATGAATGTTATGACAAGATCATCGAACATTATTACAATGCAGAAAATTATTTTATCATTCTCGTACATGCTGCCTACGATGTTCCTGGAAAGGCCAAAGATAATACAGAGATGTTCGATTCTTCCGATGAGGTTTACGAATACATCCTGTGCTGCATCTGCCCGGTCAGGCTCTCCAAAGCCGGACTGTGCTACAACGAAGCGGAAAACCGCATCCGTGACCGTATCCGTGACTGGATCGTGGAACTTCCGGAACGCGGTTTCCTGTTCCCGGCATTTCATGATCGCAGCACTGACCTGCATGCGATGCTCTACTATTCAAAAAAGCCGGAAGAACTTCAGGCAGAATTTGTGGAAAATATGTTTGGCTGTGAAGCTTCCCTTACTGCCGGGGAACAGAAGGAATCATTCCAGGCTGTTATTTCCGACACTCTCGGTGAAGAATGTAATTATGAAACAGTCAAAAATATCCATGACAATCTGACTATGCTGATGGAGGAACACAAAGATGATCCGGAACCGGTCATGCTGGATAAAAGGGAAGTAAAGCAGCTTCTGGAGCGAAGCGGTGTGGAAGATGAAAAGCTTTCTGATTTTGATGCTGCCTATGACAATGCAGTCGGTGAAGATACTTTCCTTATGGCTTCCAACCTTGTAAACACCAGACGTTTTGAGATCAAAACCCCTCTGATCACAATTCAGGTCAGCCCGGAGTATGCTGATCTTGTGGAGACACGTATTGTGGATGGCAAAAAATGTCTTGTTATCACGGTGGATGATAATGTAACCGTCAACGGAATTTCGGCCAAAACAATGGATCTTGATGAATAAATGCTCCGGATCAGGTATCGTTTCTGTTTGATTACGATTCTGAACTAAAAACGGATTCTGCTTTATTTTTATAATTTTTTAACAATTTTTACTGTTTTTTCAAAACAAATTACGTTTATTTTAGATATTGCATTTTTCATTTTTCTTTCTTATAATTTTATCCAACAAGAGACAAAGGTGTCAGAGCTGAATGGATTTTCAGTTTTGATGCCTTTTTTGTTTTTCGGGATGTGCACACCGGGAAAATAAGCAAAGGAGGTTATTTTTATGAATTTTTCATCTGTTGATGTCATCTGGACATTACTTGGAGCCGCACTTGTTTATTTTATGCAGGCTGGTTTTGCAATGTGTGAGGCCGGACTTACGCGTGCCAAAAATACCGGCAATATTCTTATGAAGAATATGATGGATTTCTGTATCGGAACTCCCGCATTCTGGCTGGTCGGATTTGGCCTGATGTTCGGCGGAAGCGGTGCTTTTATCGGAAAACTCGATCCGCTGATCCGCGGAAGTTATCAGTTTGGATCTCTGCCGACCTGGTGTTTCGTCATTTTTCAGACAGTTTTCTGTGCAA
>OJMG01003961.1_pt1 | contig 10688 bp, 8 predicted proteins | sample 1597141 | NCBI WGS metagenome assembly OJMG01 (sample SAMEA2452119, study PRJEB22498) | human gut metagenome | biome: human feces; feature: human gut; material: feces | place: Australia | collected 2012
CTCGAAATTCTCGATCGGCGTGGCGGGTTACCCGGAGATGCACGAGGAAGCCGCCTCGCCCGAGGCCGACATCGCCTGCCTCAAGGCGAAGGTCGATGCCGGGGCGGAATACGTCGTCACGCAGCTCTTCTACGACAACGCGCGGTTCTTCGACTACGTGCGCCGGTGCCGTGAGGCCGGCATCACCGTCCCGATCATCCCGGGCATCAAGCCGTTATCGACGGTGCGCCACCTGACACTACTGCCCCAGACCTTCGGCTGCCATATCCCCGAGGAACTCGGGCGCGAGGTGCTGCGCCACAAGGACGACCCGAAGGCCGTCCGCGAAATCGGAACCGAGTGGGCCGTCGCCCAGAGCCGGGAGCTGGTCGAAGCGGGCGTCCCCGTCCTGCACTACTACCCGATGGGCAAGGCCGACAACATCATCAAGATTGCAAAAGCGATATTTTAAACGACACGAATGAATCCCACTGAATTCCGCCGCCACCTGCATGCACACCCCGAACTGTCGTTCAAGGAACACGACACGGCAGCCTTCATCGCTGACCGGCTCACGGAGCTGGGCATCGAGCACCGTCCTATCGCCCGAACGGGCGTGCTGGCCTGGATCGAAGGACGCGGGAAAGCCGATCCCAAACGCCGCGCCGTAGTACTGCGCGCCGACATCGACGCCCTGCCCATCCGCGAACAGAGCGGCGCGGCGTGGAGTTCCGAGAACGACGGAGTGATGCACGCCTGCGGGCACGACATCCACGCAGCGGTGCTCTACGGCACCCTGCTCCGGCTCTCCGCCGAGCGGAATTTCGAGGGCACTCTTTTCGGAATCTTCCAGCCCGGGGAGGAAACGAATCCCGGCGGAGCCTCCAAAGTGCTGGCCGAAAACCCTTTCGAAGGCTATACGGTGCTGGCCGTCGTCGGCGAACACGTTGAACCTGCGCTGGACGCGGGCACGCTGGGCTTCCGCGCGGGCAAGTACATGGCCTCCAACGACGAACTGCGCCTCACGCTCGAAGGCGCGGGCGGACACGCGGCCATGCGTGCCGAACACCGCGACACGGTGAGCGCCGCCGCACAACTGATCCTGTACCTCACGGCCCTGAACACGCCCGAACGGGTCGTTTCGATCGGCAAGGTCGAAGCTGCGGGCGCTACCAACGTCATCCCGGACCGGGTCTATATGGAGGGAACGATGCGTACCTTCGACGAGCAGGAACGGGCCGAAGTGAAACGCAGGATCGAAGAACTCGCCGCCGCGAACGACGCCTCGTACGGCGTACGAACCCGGATACACTTCACCCCCGGCTACCCGTGCGTGGTCAATGACCCGGAGTTGATCCGGCAGGCCGTCGCACTGGCCGAAACCGAAGGAATTCCCTTTCAAATGCTGCCCCTGCGCATGACTTCCGAAGATTTCGGCTTCTACGGCACCCGCTACCCGGCGATCTTCTACCGCCTGGGCGTCGGTCCCGGAGCCGGAAAACTGCATACATCCACCTTCAATCCCGACGAGGCGGCCATTCCGACCGGCATCCGGTTCATGGAACTCCTCGCCCGTAACTATTTCAACCGATGAATAAACTGAAAAATACGAAGAAGTCGGCCGCATTCGACCGCTCTTCGCTGATCATTAACCTGTTCCGGGAATTCCCGAACAACAAGTTCTCCCTCAAGCATCTGGCTTCGGCCTCGGGCGGCGCCACCAAGGAGGGCCGTCTTCGTACCCGTGAAATCATCACGGAACTGCTCGCCCAGGGCACTATCGAGGAGTGCGGGCAGGAAAAGTACCGTCTCAGCGGCAAGGAGCGTCCCCGTCAGGAGGGCATCGTACAGATGATCTCAACAGGAGCGATGTATATCCGCTCCGAGGAGTTCGAAAACGACGTATATGTCAGCCAGCGCAATTCGCTGAATGCTCTGGACGGCGACCGCGTGGAGTTCGTCATCACCCGCCGTTCCCACGCCGGGTCCCTCGAAGGCGAGATCACCCGCATCGTGGAGCGCAGCCGCAAGCAATACGTGGGCACGGCCGACGTGAGCGACCACGCCATCTTCGTCAAGATGGATCCCCGGCGCATGCCGATGGACGTCTATCTCTCCAAGCGGGACAACCCTAACGTACAGCACGGCGACAAAGTCGTGATCCGCATTACGGACTGGGCGCTGGGTTCTAAAAGCCCCGCCGGAGAGCTGGTCGAGGTATTGGGCCGCGCCGGAGAGAACAATACCGAGATGCACGCCATCCTGGCCGAATACGGCCTGCCCTACCATTTCGAGCAAAAGGTCGAAGATGCGGCACAGGCCATTCCTTCGACGATCACCAAAGCCGATTACGCCGCCCGGCGCGACTTCCGCAAGATAACGACCTTCACCATCGACCCGGCGGACGCCAAGGACTTCGACGACGCCCTCTCGATCCGCAAGATCGAAGACGGCGTATGGGAGGTGGGCGTACATATCGCCGACGTGACCCACTACGTTCAACCCCGCTCAGTGATCGACACCGAAGCCGAGGAGCGCGGCACGTCGGTCTATCTGGTCGATCGCACGATTCCGATGCTGCCCGAAAAATTGAGCAACGAGCTTTGCTCGCTGCGCCCCGACGAAGAGAGTCTCTGCTTCTCGGCGGTCTTCACGCTCAACGAGGAAGCCGAAGTACTGGACAAATGGTTCGGCCGCACGGTCATCCTCTCCGACCGCCGTTTCACCTACGAGGAGGCGCAGCAGATCATCGAAACCGGCAAGGGCGACTTCGCCGAAGAGGTGCTGACGCTCAACCGTCTGGCCCAGCGGATGCGCAAAACACGCTTCAAGCGCGGAGCCGTAAGCTTCCAGCGCGAAGAGGCCAAGTTCAAACTCGACGCCGAAGGCAAACCCCTGGGCGTCTATTTCAAGGAGCAAAAGGAGGCCAACCAGCTCATCGAAGAGTTCATGCTGCTGGCCAACAAACAGGTCGCCGAATTCTGCGGACATCACAAAGTGAACGGCCGTGCCGTGCGGCGCACGATGGTTTATCGCGTACACGACGTTCCGAACGAGGAGAAGCTCGAAAAATTCCGGACCTTCGTTCTGCGCTTCGGCTACGTATTCAAGGCCGACAAGGGACGCGCCGTGGCCAAGGAGATGAACAAGCTGCTGGGACAGGCCAAAGGACGCATCGAGGAAAACGTCATTTCGAACCTCGCCGTACGTGCGATGTCCAAGGCTTTCTACTCGACCGACAACATCGGTCATTACGGCCTCGCTTTCCCCTACTACACGCATTTCACCTCGCCGATCCGCCGCTACCCGGACATGATGGTCCACCGGCTGCTGGCCCGCTACCTCGAAGGAGGCAAATCGGCCGACCGCGACACCTTCGAGAAACTCTGCGTACACGCCTCGGAGCGGGAAGTGATCGCTGCCGAAGCCGAACGCGCCTCGATCAAGTACAAAATGGTGGAGTTCATGCAGGATAAAATCGGCCAGTTCTTCGACGGCCATATCTCGGGCATGAGCGACTGGGGCATGTACGTCGAGCTGGACGAAACCCACATCGAAGGCATGGTTTCGCTGCGGGAAATGGAGGACGACCTCTACCAGTTCGACGAGAACCGCTACGAGGTCTATGGACGCCGCAAAGGACGGATCTTCACCTTGGGCGATGCCGTGCGTATTCGCGTCAAGCGGGCCGATCTGCAACGCCGCCAGCTCGATTTCGAACTGGTGCACGATGCGGCGGCCGACTCCCGCGAGGACGACGTAAAGGGGCACGCAGCGATTCCGGTACGCCGCCAAAGCACGTCCCGACCGGGTAAGGGCGGCAAAACGTCCCGCAAAGGGGGCAAAAAAGGATCGAAGCGATGATCCGGGAACAGACGCAGCGAACCGCCGGGACCGGCCCCAACCGTGCGGAAGAGATATACGAAAAATGTCTGAAGCGTGATCCCCTCACGGCGGAGGAGGCGTATTGGCTTTACGAACAGGCCCCCCTGCAGGAGCTGGCTCTCACGGCTGACCGCGTGCGCCGTGCCGTAGTGCCCGACCTGGAGGTCGTGACCTGGCAGATCGACCGCAACGTGAACATCACCAACGTCTGCATTTCGGGCTGCCACTTCTGCAATTTCCACTGCAAACCCCACCAGACGGAGCGGGCTTTCATCACTACGCTGGATGAATACAAGGAGAAAATCGAGCGGATGCTCGCCCTCGGCGGCGACCAGTTGCTGCTGCAGGGCGGTCTACACCCGAAGCTGGGGATCGATTTCTACGAGGAGCTCTTCTCGACACTCAAGAGCCTCTATCCGCAGGTACGCCTGCACGCCCTCGGAGCGCCCGAAGTGGCGCACATCGCCCGCATCAGCGGCCTCACCACGCTCGACACCCTGAAACGGCTGATCGCCGCCGGATTGGACTCCCTGCCGGGTGCCGGGGCCGAGATCCTCGATCCCGGCGTGCGGAAAGCCATCTCGCCCGCCAAACCTTCGGTCGAGGAGTGGATCCAGGTGATGCACGAAGCCCACTGCCTCAACCTGCCGACCTCGGCGACGATGATGTACGGCCATGTAGAAACATCCCGTCAGCGTGTGGACCACCTGCTGCGCATCCGCGACCTGCAGGCCCGCTGTCCCGAAGGACATTACGGCTTTCTGGCCTTCATCCCTTGGATTTTTCGCTCGTCGGGCACCGAATTGGAGCGGCAGGGAGTTGCAACCCGCTTTTCACCATTGGAATACATTCGCATAATCGCCGTCAGCCGACTGGTTCTGAACAACATCCGCAACATCCAGGCTTCGTGGCTCACCGTCGGCAAGGCCACCGCTCAGGTAGCGCTGCACAGCGGCGCCAACGACATGGGTTCGATCATGATCGAGGAGAACGTCGTTTCTTCGGCCGGGGCGCACAACCAGTTCGATGCCGCAGGCATCCAACAAGCGATCCGCGAGGCGGGCTTCACGCCTCGTCTGCGGGACCAGCTTTACCGAATGCGGTAACGATCCCCATGCGGCAAGCCATATCAACTGAAGAGGGGTATTTCCCTGCACGAAAAAAAGCCGGAAAATTCCGGCTTTTTTATTCGGAACGAATTTTGAACTCTACCCGACGATTATAACCAACTCCCTATGACGGCATATTTACGGCCTGCTCTTCGACAGACAAGATTCTTCTCTCGATCCGGACTTACACGACATCTCGGACTTCTATACCGGACCGTACAGCCGACTATTGTGCTGTTCCTGCTTGTACTCGCCCTAACGGGCTGCCTTTCCGAAGAGATCCCGACGGAAAAGGAAACCACGCTCGTCCGCGTCGGAGAGGAGGCCCCTCACTTCACGGTCGGAATGCTCGACGACACAGCGATCACCCTGTCCGACCTGCAAGGCAACGTGGTGTTGCTTACCTTCTTCTCCACGTGGTGCCCGACCTGCCGGAAACAAATGCAGCAGATGCAAACCCAAATCGTCGATCGCTTTGCTGACCGGAAATTTCGCTTCCTTCCAATCAATCGAGGCGAAACGCAGCAGACCGTTCAAGAGTTCTGCCGCGAGCTGGGAATCGCATTCTCCGTAGGTCTGGATCCCGACATGTCAATCTACTCGCTCTACGCCACCCGATACGTTCCCCGCAACTTTATCATCAGTCCCAATGGCAAAATCCTGCTCTCCGAAACCGACTACGACGCAACAATACAACGCCTGCTGATCGAGCAAATCGAACAAGCGCTCCAAACAACAGAATAAAGCAGCATACCCAACAAAGCCGACCACACAAAACAGCCGTCTATGACTGACACGACCGGATTCCGAAGACACCCCGGAATTCCAGCGGTTTCCACCCCGTAACCGTCCGATCTGCCGGGACACAGCAACATTGCCGAACCCCGCAATTTACTCCACCTCGAATCGAACCGTCCCCTCTCATGCCTTATACAAAAACCTTCTCCAAAACCCCTCCACACACCCTCTTCCTCACAAAACACAAACAGGCGAAGCTTGCAGAAGCTCCGCCTGTTCTTTCGAAATCCGGGATTTCGATTACTTCATCAGACTGGTTACCAGGAAGGTGATCGCCACGGTCAAAATACCGTACAACTCCGGGAAAGCGGCGAGGATCAGGGTTTTGGTACCCACGTCATGACCGTTACCTACGGCAGCGATACCGTTGGCGCAAAGCTGGCCCTGGCGATACGACGAGAAAAAGTTCACCAGGCCGACCAAGATACCCAAGCCGAAGATAGCGGCTGCCTGCAGCATCGTAACCGAATCGGTCAGGTAATTCATGATAAGGAAGAGCGAGGCAAAGCCGTAAAGACCCTGCGAAGCGGGCAGACCCGACAGGATGATGTAGTTACCGAAGGCATTCGGGTTCTTCTTCATCGCACCGACTGCGGCGTTGCCCGCGATAGTAGTGCCATAGCAACTGCCTACGGCCGCCAGAGTAAACATGATGGCCATACCGAGATAGCCCAACGTAATAGGTTCCATAAATCGAATTTTGTTTTAGTTGTTAATATTGATTATCATTTAGTTTATTCGTTTTTCAACGGGGTGAAGACGCGCGTCGCGGCCTCGAACCCGGCGTTCTTGTAGAACTCCACGAACGTCAGACGCAGCGGATGCACCACCGACGAGAGAACGCACATGAAGAGGTTGATGCCGTGTCCCAGCAGCAGGATCAGCAACATCACGAGCTGCTTCACGACCGGAATATCCGGGCTCATACCAACGGCCAACTGGTTGAAGACCATCGCCAGAATACCTCCCGAAAGGCCGATGGCGAACAGACGGATGTACGACAGCAGATCGCCCACCAGTCCCGACACATTATTATAGGTATTCCAGATACCGAGTCCGAAGTTCACGAAGATATTCTTGCCCGGCGTATTGAAGAAGAACATCAGCACCAGGCCGATGCCCAGGATCACCAGATAAGCGACCGAATGGAACGTGAAGCCCACGCTTTCGGGCAGCAGGAACGCAACGGCACTATCGACCAGCACGATGATCCAGCCGATCAGTCCCAGCGCATAGCGCAGGCCGAAGCTGCGGGCCGTGACATAAGCGTTGATCATCATGGCGAAAAGCACCTGCACGGCACCCAGTCCGATCGAAAGCGGGAAGAGGATGTCCGGTGTCAACAGATGATCGCGCAGGCTGCCCAGCCACTCCCATTCGGAGAGCTGCAATCCGAAGAACGAGCCCGACATCAGGCCGAAGACCATGCCCGAGAATCCGCACAGCATCGTCAGCATACCGATCTCCTTCATGGCCGAACTCCCCTTCTTGCGACCCAGCATCACTGCGGCCAAACCGCCCAGCATGATGACCAGTCCATAACCGCCCTCGGCCATACAGAAGCCGAAGAAGATCATATAGAAAGGAGCGAAGAAGCGTGTCAAATCGATCGTGCCGTATTTAGGCAGCGCATACATCGCGCCGATCACCTCGAACAGATGGGCGAAGGGACGGTTGCGCAGCTTCACCGGGGTATTGTCCTCGGGGGTCGGCGTACTCTTCAGGAAAATCAGATTGGGGTATTCGGCCAGCAGAGCATCCACCTTCGCGGAATCGGTCTCCTCGGCCCATCCCTCCAGAATAACCAGCGTACCGTCGGCTTCAGGCTGCGCAGTATTCTTCACGCGAATCTCTTCCAGCTTCCGCTTGAGCTCGATCCCATGCCGGCGGATCGCCTCCACCGAAAGAGCCGCACGGGAAAATTCCCGATCCAGCTCCGCGAGCTTCCTGCGGGCCTCGGCGATCTGCGCTTCGGTCTGACGGCAGTCCATCGTCGGCGCCTTGACCTCCTGCGCATCGAGCACCACCTCCTCGCCCAGCCGGGTCACGACCACGAAGTAATCAAAGGTTTCACCCTCGTGCACCAGAGCGATCGTATAACGCTCCGACCACGCTTCGATATCCTTCTCGTAAGCCGCACGGCTGGTGAAGAAATAGCGTAGCACCACGCCCCTGTCCGCTAACTTGCGAAGCGTATCGACCGAAAAATCGCCCCAGGGACGCAGCTCGTCGGCGGTTTTCTGCAAGCGTGCGATCTCCGAACGGAGCGCCGCTGCCTGCTGCGTAGCGGCCGTATAGCGATCGAAAGCCTCGCCGCCGTCGGCGATGGGCTGCTCGTCCCGAACGAAACGTTCGTCTTCGAGAAACCGCGTCAGGGCATCGACCGCCTTGTGATGGTTGTCGATCGAAAGCAGCAACTGACGGTCTTCGTCCGAAGGCTCCCACCCCGTAGTGGTAATATCGACCAGCCCCAGGCCGCGCAGCTTCTCGATGAAGTCGCTGCTCTGACCCGCATAGAGTACCAGGTCGTATTTCGACATTCTCGCTATCATAACATCGCGCCCTCCCCGGCTTGCTGTTGTTTGGTTTTCACGATCTTCTGGGCCGACTTGGAGAGGTTCTCCTCATCCTCCATGAAGCGTTTGATTTTGCGTATGGCATCCTCGTACCCGGGTATCTGCACCTTTTCGTAGAGGTTTACCTTTTGAGTAGTCTTGCGGCGTGCGAAATCCAGCAACTCCATCTTGCGGTTGAACACCTCGAATTCGATACCCAGACGCGCGAGGCGCTTGAGAATATCGACTCCGTCGGCGAACCACACGGGAGCCGAGAAGAGGTCGTAGTCCTTCTCCTCGAAACGGATGTCCTGCAACACCGGCGTACGCACGCCCGCGATCTTCTGCTCCGCAAGATCGACGTCGGCGATGCGCAGCAGGTCCGCATCGAACTCACCCCACAGGGAAACCATGTAGTCGTACTGCGCCGTGAGCGCGTCCAACTGCCGTCGGAAATCCTGTGCGGTGTCCTTCGCCTTCTTCACTTCGGAACGCAGGGCCGACTCCTTACTCTTGATCGTAGGGAGCGCCTTCTGCCGCATTTTCAGCTGTTTTCCGAGTTCGCCCAGCGAGGTCTTGTTATATTGGAATTTTATAGCCATTCTGTTTGAGTTGAATTGCTCTACTCGGTTTTAGGCCAGTATTTCTCCACCAGTTCGCTCTTGATGGCCACCTCTTCCTTCGAGAAGTATTTGGCGAAGAGCTCCCACGCCGTGTCGAGCATCTGCGTAATTTCGATATTGACATCGATCGCCAGCAGTTTCTCCGAATAGTCGTAAGCGAACTTGAGCGCACGCTCGTCGTAGTCCGAAAGGTCGAAGCCGTTCTCCAGTTTGGTCTTGGCATTGGCCGCATCGGCGTAGAGACGCACGGCAGCGTTCATCACCTGCGGATGATCCTCGCGGGTCTTCTTGCCGATCACCAACTGTTTCAGACGCGACAGCGAACGGAACGGATCGACGATAACCTTACCCGTGTCCGAATCGTTGCGCAGGAACAACTGACCCTCGGTGATGTAACCCGTATTGTCGGGGATGGCGTGCGTGATGTCGCCGCCCGAAAGGGTCGTCACCGCGATAATGGTGATCGAGCCGCCGTTGGGCAACTGCACGGCCTTCTCATAGATCTTCGCCAGATCGGAGTAGAGCGAACCGGGCATCGAGTCCTTCGAAGGAATCTGATCCATACGGTTCGATACGATGGCCAGCGCATCGGCGTAAAGGGTCATGTCCGTCAGCAGCACCAGCACCTTTTCACCCTTATCGACGGCGAAATATTCGGCGGCGGTCAAGGCCATGTCCGGCACGAGCAGACGCTCCACCGGGGGATTCTCCGTGGTATTGACGAACGAAACGATGCGATCGAGCGCACCGGCGTTTTCGAACACCTGCTTGAAGTAGAGGAAGTCGTCGTTCGACAGACCCATGCCGCCCAGGATGATCTTGTCGGCCTTGGCACGCAGGGCCACATTGGCCATCACGGCGTTATAGGGCTGATCCGGGTCGGCGAAGAAGGGAATCTTCTGGCCCGTCACGATCGTATTATTGAGGTCGATGCCGGCGATACCCGTGGCGATCAGCTCCGACGGCTGGATGCGGCGGAACGGATTCACCGTCGGACCACCGATCTCGCGGGCTTCGCCCTCGATCTGCTCGCCGCCCTCGATGGGTTCGCCGTAGGCGTTGAAGAAACGGCCCGCCAGGTTGTCCGAAACGCGCAGCTTCGGGGGTTCGCCGTGGAAAATAACCTCCGAATCGGTGGTAATACCCTCCGTGCCCGCGAAAACCTGCAAAGTCACCTGGTCGCCCATAATCTTCACCACCTGGGCCAACTTGCCGCCTACGGTGGCCAGCTCGTCATTACCCACGCCCTCGGCACGCAGCGTCACGGTCGCCTTGGTAATGTTTTCAATCTTGGTATATATCTTCTGAAATGCTCGTGTTGTCATACCGCGCCTTATTTGGATTCTTTTTCACTCACTGTTTTCTCGATCTGACGGCGGTAGTCCTCGAATTTCTCCGATTTCCACTCCGAATAGTTCATCTGACGGAAGAGGTTGATCAGGCCCTTGAAGAACGATGCGCACTCCTCGAAACCGGTGAACCCGAACTCCCGGTCGCAGATGTCGAGCACCATCTCGTACATCATCTTCTGGCGTTCGATCGGGCAGTTGGCGTCGATCTCGTCGAAGGCGTCCTGCTGCAAGATCACGAAGTCGATCAGCTCCGACTTCCAGAAACGTTCGTGGTACTCCACCGGCACGCCGTCGTCGCCCAGGATGTTGATCTGGTCGTTGGCCTCCTTGCCGCGCTGCACGAGCGTCTTGCCCGCATAGACCTTCTCCACCCAGCCCTTTTCGATA
>OJMG01003965.1_pt1 | contig 10684 bp, 10 predicted proteins | sample 1597141 | NCBI WGS metagenome assembly OJMG01 (sample SAMEA2452119, study PRJEB22498) | human gut metagenome | biome: human feces; feature: human gut; material: feces | place: Australia | collected 2012
GAGGAAAACGTCGGCATCGACTACGGGCGGGCCAAGACCTACACCGTGGGGACATGGCTGGAGGTCTGGATGGAGAACTACGCCAGAGTGAAACTCAGACCGTCTACATTCAAGACCAGCCAAGGCTTTCTGAAAAACCACATCAAGCCGCAAATTGGCAGCATCCCGCTGGCAGAACTCACTTCTCTGGACTTACAGAGATTCTACAAGCACCTGCTGGACGGTGGCAGAGTTGACCGCATCGAGGCCAAGAAAAAGCCGAAAGGGTTAGCACCCAAAACGGTGCGGAACATCCATCAGATGATCGGCTCGGCGTACAACCTCGCTATGGAGCAGAAGTTGGTGAGCAAGAATCCAACGCAGGGCTGCGCCCTGCCGAAAGTCGAACACAAGGAGATGAAAACGCTGACCGCCGACCAACTCAGCGCCTTCTTCCAAGAGGCCAGGGACAGCGGCGTGTACGAGCTCTACTACCTTGACCTCGCCACCGGCCTTCGGCGGGGCGAACTGCTGGGGCTGAAATGGGCGGATGTTGACCTCGACCGTGGTGTGCTGAAAATCCAGCGGGCTATCTCACGGCAAAACGGCAAAGTGGTCGAAGCCCCGCTGAAAACGAAAAACGCCTACCGCACACTGCCTCTGTCGGCGGATGCGATAGACGTTCTGATGCAACAAAGAAGAAAAACGGGCAACAGCGAGTGGGTATTCCCATCGCCAAGCGGAGGCCCTATGTCACCGGACAGCGTGCTGCACATGCTCCAGCGGGTGCTGAAACGGGCCGGACTGCCTCGCATCCGCTTTCATGACCTGCGCCACCCGTATGTCAAGCACACGACAAAAAATAAATCTCTGCAAAAGCAGAAATCCCAAACTACCAACGATAATTTGATAGTCTGGGACTTCTGCTTTTTTGATTTGTGTAGAGCAGTTGTTTTGTAAATACTATCCGCCGGTTGGCATTTTTACTAACTGTAGAGAGGGGGGAGTAGGTAAGGGAATCAGGAAACATTGGGTTGATACGTATTATTCAATTCAATAGATAGTGTTCGCTGAATTGCTCGGAAAACCATAAAGTTTTTCTAAATGGCTTTAACCCTCAAATGTAAATTCATCTATTGAATAATTTCGTACTCGATACCTCTTCCGGTCACCTCTGCAAAAGTGTGGAGGGATTCGTGTAGCTTATCAACTATGCTTATATCAGGAAGATGTATAAATAAATCTTCTTTTGCTCGACTACATGCAACATAATACATCCTTGTAAATTCATCAGCTGGACTCTCATTGGTCAATTTTGGATTAGAATAGATATCTGTAATTTGGATTTTATCAAATCTATTAGGAGTAACGCTTACAATTACCTTGTCCCATTCAAGTCCTTTGGCTTGATGTACTGTCATGTACTTACTGGTTTCAGAAAAAACTTCTGTGAACAACCTATATGATGTCCCCCAGAATAGGTTGGAGACCGCAGCTATCAATTTTTCACTGTCAAAACTATCAAATACTGGAATACTGAACTGAGGTGCAAAAATCTCATCTCTTAAAATTGAGAACTCAGCTTTTTCAATTTCTGCATTAAAGTTTTCTATAATTTTGCAGGTATAGCTTTGCTCGTCAACTCGGCTGAATACATTATACGAAAGTTTCCTTATTTGAAATATCAGCTGTGGTGTAAACTTTCGAGCATCAATAGCGGTATATAGCTTTAGTGCACTCAAAACATCAATAAATGAGCCATTAAGGTAACTTTCCCACAAGCTAAAGATAAAACGAAATGCTCTAACCCATGTCACATTATTGTGTTCGGCTATTTCATCTCTAAGTTGAATAGGGGAGTTGTAGTAGGAATTATAAATACTCTTTAGTTGCTTTGCCTGCGACTCGTCAATCCCTTGTATATAGTCGAAAGCCGCAGCCCATGCCCGCGTAAGCACAACGCCGCCATCATTAAGAATACTTTGGATAGTATTATAGATTATCTGTGAATTGCCTATAAGGAAATGAATTTTCTTTGCTTCTGCCTGCTCTTTTTCACCTGCTGTGTTGTATGGTCGCTGACTTAACTGTAAAACTTCATCATCTGACTGCCTTAAAAAATTGCAGAAGTTCACGATATTTTCGGTTGAACGCCGATTCCCATTTATCACGTATTCCTTTAACTCACGATCTCCTTCAATAGAAAAATTCTTGAAGTCAGTTGGCCGTGCCCCTTGGAAGCTATATATCGACTGTGCCACATCTCCCACTATTCCAATGATAGTTGATTTTTGACCTATTAGTTTTATTAGTGAGGTCTGGAGCGGATTTGTGTCCTGAAACTCATCAACTAACATAAACGGAAACTTTACACGTATGGAATACACTGCGGTTGGATTGCTTTCAAGAATCCGATATCCAAAATAGAGAATTTCATTGTGTGTCAATTTTTTGACAACTGACCATATATATTTTTTTATTGGCTTGACATGCCTTCCGTCAATTTTGCTTGGCGCCTTAAGTTCTATTTGGCGAGTGGTTCTATTTGAAATTGAAGCCGCAAATGCACTGCAATTAACCTCAATGTCACCCATTGCTTTTTTGCTGTATTCAAATTCATCATTTGCAAATTCTACTGGATTAGTTTGGCGGACAAAATCATATATTTCCTCTTTATCAACACCGTGTAAAATACCCAATCCTTCAACTTGGGATGAAATCTTCCCTTCGCTTTTCACCGTTATTCCAAAATCAGATTCTATGATATCTCTGAGATCTTGCTGAAACGGTTGAATAATGTGCTCAATAATAAAGCCATGGATAGTATATACTTCGACATGATCTGTAAACTTATCGAGGCGTCGTTTAATCTCATCAACGGCTGCGTTTGTGTATGTCACACAAAGTACTTTTCGCGCACGGCTCTGCACTATTTGAGGATTGTTTGCAATTATGTTCTTTACATTCTCAACCAGAAAATGTGTTTTACCCGCCCCTGGTCCAGCATAGACTTTAGCATGATATGATAATTGCTCAGGTGTGAAAATATCGCCAGATGTCATTTCAATAGCCATGCCAACCCCTCCTGTATATACCGTGGAACCACCAGTTTCGATGATCCGTCCTCATTCAAAAGCGTTTCATCTGTCAATATTTACATCGCTTGACAAGGGCACACAGCCCTTTGTCGTGTGCGATGGATAAGTAAAAGTCAAATTTTCCACTCAATCGAAACGTGTTCGTCGGTTGCGCGGATCTGTGAGATCAGGCCGTCGGCAACCTGCCGCCTGTCCTCAAAGTCAATTTCTTCCCATTGGTTGAGGTAGACCGACAGCCGCTCGATCTGCTCCGGGGACATGATTTCCGCCGACAGCGCCGCGATCTCTTTTGTCAAGGCTTGGCGGTGTGTGTCCAGCTCCTCGATTTTGCTGTTGGCATAGGACAGCAGCACAGCATTAGCCCCGGTCAGAGTATTCAGCAGCTTTTCAATCTCGTCCTCCACGCGGGCAAGCTCCATGTTCAGCGCGGTCAATTTTGGATTGACCGTTTCCCGCTTTGCCGTCAGCGTCTGGAACTCGGACAGCTTCTTGACCATCTCGCCGTACAGGAACCTTTCAAATTCCCGTGTACGGAGCGTCCCGCAGCCGTCACAGCTTTTGCTGTCGGCCCGCTTGGAGCAGCGGAGATATTGAACGCCTGTCGGATTGCCGACGCTCATAAGCGCATACCCGCAGCGGCCACACTTGACCTTTCCGGCAAGCCATGTATTCTTTGCCTTGCGCCCGCCTTGGAACGTCTTGTTTGCCATGAGCTTCTTCCGGCAGCGCAGCCATGTATCAGACGATACCAGCCCCTCGCTGGGAGCAAGAACAAGTATCTGATCTTTCAGGTGCTTGTTTTTTCTTTCCTGCACATCCCGGCCCTGATAGAGATAGCAGCCGTTTGTTCCGGCAAAATCTGTCGCTTCATTGACTACCACCGTCCCCTGACTTTTGAAGAACTCGTACATATCGAGGTCGGCCTGCGCGTAAATGGGATTTCTCAAAAGCTGGGAGATAAAGCCCCGTGTCATTTCCTTGCCGTAGATCAGGATGCCCTCGTCGGCAAAGTAACGGGCGATGTCCCCGAAAGAGGTTGCGGGCTGAGAGTACATTTCAAACATCAGCTTTGCAATATCTGCCGTTTCCGGGTCAGGCTTCATCATTTTTGTGCGGATGCCCTCAATGGTGGTCGGCTCCAGTTGGAAGCCGTAGGGGGCCGCGCCGCTCATGTGAAAACCGTGCTGGCAGCGGGAATAGTAGGCATCGGTCACGCGCTTCTGGATGGTTTCACGTTCAAGCTGGGCGAATACAATGCAGATATTCAGCATGGCCCGCCCCATCGGGGTGGACGTGTCAAACTTCTCCGTGGAAGATGCGAACTCAACATTGTATTCCTGAAAAGTTTCCATCATGGTTGCGAAGTCCAGAATGGAACGGCTGATACGATCCAGCTTGTAGACCACCACGCGCTTGATCAAGCCCCGGCGAATATCGGCCATCAGCTCTTGGAACTTGGGCCTGTCGGTGTTCTTGCCGGAATAGCCCTTGTCGGTGTACTTGCGGAAATTGCCTCCTCTCAACTCATACTTGCAGAACTCAATCTGGCTTTCAATGCTGATACTGTCCTTGCGGTCAACGGACTGTCTGCCATAAATGGCATCTTCACGAATAATCATTTGGTGCTCCTTTCCGTGTAGGAGCTACCAAACCTTACACCTATATTATACCTCTGGCAGCCCCGCATCTCAAGGATGTCCCGCATTAGTGCATCTGCGCCCGTCCCGGCGCATACTTCACAAAGACCTCATACAGACAGCTTTCAATTTCACGCTTGCGCTTATCCCGTGCTCGGGGAGAGAGCATCGGGGTCAGGTTTTCCACGGTGATGGATTTGCCCTGAAAAGACGCGGTTTTGACTTCCTTGTGATAGCCGACTCTTGCCTCCGTCATCTGAAAACCTCCTATAAAAATCAGCGATGTGAATAGATTTGATGGTTTCCCGTTGTCCGTGGGGAAACGTGAAAGGACGGCACAAAAGCGCCGTCCTTTGACCTTGCCCCACCTCTGGCCACGATGACCAGAAGCAGCGGGACAGTTGTTTTCCGTTTCAATCCACAAAAGAGGGAGCCGCCGCGCCGGAATGGTTTGGGCTGTCATAAGACAGAAAGACCCGGTTTGACGGCTCCTTGTATGATTGTTGTGTGCCGTATTTGCCACGCATCCCCGGCACGGGGAGTATTCCAGACCGCCGATGGCTTCGGCTGCATAGCCCCACAGTACCGCTGCCCGTGGAGGGCTGGCGCATACCGCAGGGACTCCCCCTCAAGTCTGTGGGAGGGCGTGAGCAAGTTTCATTATCCTCCGCGCTGTCCTCGCGCCCGGTTTGCCAGCACCGGGTCAAAGGCTGCGTTGATCGCTCGGCCAGCTTGTCCATCACCTCCTGAGCTGGCTGTCGTGGCGGCGCACCTTACGTCGCTATCACGCGGATTTCGTATCGGGAATACTGTCTATTCAGTTTTCAAGGCGAGGAAGAAAACTCCTCTCACCTATCAGGAGGTTTCGGGGGCAAATGTACTCCCTCTTACAGAGATTTTTTCAAAATATTTTTCATAGCGGCCAGCCCGCGCTCAATGGAGCAGCAGATGCGGCTCCGGCCAACGCCCTCGGCTGCCGCGATCTCGGCCTTGCTCATGCCGAGAAGATAATGCTGGTACACACGTCGGGCCTGTATGGGCGGGAGCTGGGCCAGCGCGTCATAGAGGGCAAAGGTGGTTTCCCGTGCCTCAATGTACTCGTCCGGGGTCATGGGCTGGCGGAGCACGTCGGCCTCAAAGCCGGGATCGGTGTCCAGCGAGCACTCGCCATTTCTGCGCTTCTGTCGCTTGTAGCTGTCGCACAGGCGGCCTCCCATAGAGAGGGTGGCGGCGATCTCGTCCGAAACTTCCAGCATCACATTTTCGGTCATATAGGGGTAATACCGTTTCAGGTTGATAGTCGTCATAATTGTCCTCCATTTCAAAAGGTGGTTGGTGAGTGCGGATTGAAATGGAGAACAGGCGGCCCCCGGCACCTTGGAGCCTCTGGCCACCGTGACCAGAAGCAGGGGCGTATAAAAACGCCCGCATAGCATGGCGCTATACGGACGCAAGCAAATAAATATCTTATTACATGATGTTTAATTTCACTTTCAAGGCCGGAATACTCCGACGGCGGGGCTACGCTTTTTTTAGCTGGTGCAAATCATGGGTACTGTGTAAAAAGCCAAAGACGAGCAAGGCGGCATCCTCCTATGTGCCGCCGTACTCATGGCTTTATTTTGTAGGTAACAAGAGAAGCGGCGGCTCTGAAAATCGAGCCGCCGCTTCTTGGGCGCATGAAATTATGTCTGCGTTGCGACGGCTTTTTTTCTTTTGCCGTCGTCCGGCAGATTGTTCTGTTATTAAAGGGCTTATGTTCCTTGATATTCTGAAAACGATTTACAAGTGATTAGAAACGATACTACTGTGAAAATCAGCGTAAATATTACAATCCAAACAGGCATTTCACAGGAGAGCGGCAATAGGTTGACTAACTTATGTTCTGCGGTTCTCAATACCCATTGTGCTTTTGCAGACCAAATGGGGAATATGAACATCCACTCACCAAGTACACCGCCTAACTTCATCGGGAAATAGGGAAGGAAATAGAGCACACCGCTCATAATCAACGCTATGAGTGACTTCTTGCATAGAGCCGAACAGCAACAGGCCAGCACAGCAGTTCCAACAGCGGATAGCCAATAGAAAAGCATAACAACAAGGAAAAACTGCAAGTTGTTCATACGGATGGGGATTTGCGATTGATTTGACATAAACTGCGTTTGAATATCCGCATTCCAACCCTCGAACCCAGCAAAATAGGCTCCACAGGCTAAAAGGATGACCACACAAAATATAACTGCGCTGATGGCTGCAATTAAAAAAGCGGCGGTAAATTTTGCTTGTATCACCTTGCTCTTTCCATAACGAGTGGAGAGAATAACATTTGCCGCACCGCTACTGTACTCCTCAGAAAAGACAGGGGCCAACACGATCAGAAGAAAAATGGCAAATACTACATTCGAGTTAAACAGAATGTTAAAAGCAGTCTGCCAAGTATAATCAAAAGAAAAGACTAAAGGCGAATGAAAGGATAGGACTCCCGCATCAGCAACGCTGATATATCCATATTCTGAACGCTTACGGTCAGCCTGATCAGCAGCTCGAAAAATTGAGAAATTGTCATAAATGACAGGCCAGTTAAACGAATGTTCCCCATGAGCATCCCGCAAATCTACAAAGTCATCCAACACATGAGCAACGGCCTCGTCTGTCAATTCTCCTGCGTATTGCTCATAAACGGACTTGTTGTAAAGTGCCGCCGCACGCCCTGTTACTTCCACACCGTCAGCAGTTTCCACTGGAAAGGTGGGGGATGAGTTCATGCAACAGGAAAAAAACATAAATGAGGAGTACCCCAACAGGAGCAGACCACCAAGCAACAGGTATTTCCGGCGTATGAGCTTATCAAGCTCTAATTTTGTGAGCAACCGCATATTACGCCTCCTTTTGAAAATAGGTCAGATACACATCTTCCAAGGTTGACTTCCCCACAAGGCCAGCAACCGTATCAAAGGCCGCTATTTGCCCTTCTCGAAGCAAAATTATTTTTTCTGCGATCAGTTCAACATCAGAAACGATGTGAGTGGACAAAATAATAATACTGTGTTGGGCTAACGCTGACAAAAGATTTCGTAGCCGTACACGCTCCTGTGGATCTAAACCAGCAGTAGGCTCGTCCAGCAATAGGATTTGCGGATTACAAAGCAGGGTTTGAGCAATTCCAACACGACGAAGCATTCCCCCGGAAAAGCCCTTTAGCTTTTGCTCTGCATTCGAGGAAAGCCCTACGGCCTCCAACAGCTTATCAATCTCCGCCTTGGCCTGAGCCTCTGTCAGTCCTTTCAAAGCGGCAATATAAAGCAAATATCGTTTCGCGGTAAACTCAGGGTAAATTCCCAGGTCTTGCGGCATATAGCCCAGCATGGCACGATAGTGCTCCCCAAGTTTCGATACTGGCTCGTTGTCCAAAAGTATGCTGCCAGCAGTAGGCCGAAGAATACCAGCTATGATTTTTAGCAGAGTGGATTTTCCTGCCCCGTTTGGCCCCAGCAGTCCATAAAGGCCGGGTTCTAATTCCAGATTGACCCCACGCAGAGCGGAATATCGGTTATAATTCTTACTAATATCTTTGACTTTCAGTTTCATTTTGTTTTACCACTACTTTCTTTGTACTTGGCGAGAGCCTCATTATAGTGATACTCCAAATGGCGATAATAACGCTCCACAACAAAATAAATGAATAACAATACTACGAAGCAGATGAAAAAGCCAGCCCACCACGAAAGAATTGCTACTGTGGTGTCTGTAATATCGAACCACCTTATGATAGCAGATGGAATACCTGAATAGACCGACAGTACACCGCAGGTAATTGAGCTAAGAATGCCGGTTGCAATCAAACTAATCCGGATAGGCACACGATCCGAGGTGATTATAGTGTGTGCCATAGAAAAAACAACTGCCATAGCCAGACAAAGGCGCAATTCAACCAGACCGACCCCCTGACTGCCATTAAAACCGGGTAAATATCTCCGAACGCAAAATAGGAATATAAGCAATCCAAAAGTAAAGAAAACAGCCTTGAAAAAACGCAAGATCGCACCGAAATATTGTTTCATTTATTTCACCCCCAAAGCGTGTTTAATGCTTCCAGCATATTGGCGTGATACAATAATTTTTTCCTGATTATCCATAGTGAGCAAAAGTCTGGCCCCAATCTCTGGCCGAATTGATTTTGTTCGCCGTAGATTGATGATCGTTGTCTTAGATGTCCGAAAAAAAGAATGGTCTTTCAGATAGTCCTCCAACTCATATAATCGTCTATCTGTTTCGTACACCTGCTCCTCTGTATAAAGAAAAGTCTTTCTATCCACGGACTCAATATATAAAATATCTGCTAAACCAAGCTGGAATGTTTCTCCTTGCCGACGGCAAAGAAGTTTGGCATCAACTGTATTTAATGCGGATATGATTTTATTGACAAGCGGATCATCGGCCACACAGTTAATGATGACTTCGATTTCTTGAATATCTGGCCTGTCATTGATCCTAATTTTCAAGTTAAATCACCCCCTTATGGCTATTATATGGGAATTTTCGTGTTTTTCAATATTGTCAAACATGAGTTGCACTTTTAGGCTACTGAGATACAAAATGACAGAGATATGAAATTAAATAGTCGGCAGTATGAAAACAAAAGTCGTTCAAATACTATGACCTGAAATGTAAAATTACATTAGGTGATATTATGAAGATAGAGCGAGATGAACGACGATTTGATTTCCACGATATAGGGCTTGCCATCAAGCGAGCCCGTGAAGCCAGCGGCATGACACAGGAGCAACTGGCTTATATTGTTGACCGTTCTCCACGGACGATCATGTATAACGAAAATGACGGCCAGCACAGTTATTCGGGCATCCGCCTACTGCGATCTTAAATTTATGCGGCAGTGCAACCTGACGGTAGCCTTTATAGAATCTCCGGAAAATCTCTTCTGAAATTGCATAGGAATCCAGAAGTCCATACTGACAGGTGGTTCCCTTGCAGGATACTACCGGTCGGACCTTTGCTCCTGTTCCTCCTGTCTCCAGACCTTCCTTCGCAATAAATTCCTGAAACTCTTCGATCTTTTCGTAGGGGATTCCCTGGATCTCCACGGAAAGCCTGGTCGTGTAGGTAAGATTTCCGTTGCCGAATTTCTCTGCTGCTTCCGCCATACATCTGTGCTGTGCCGCTGTCACCTTTCCGTTTACAGTGATCACCCGTGCAGAAAATTCATCGGTTCCCCGGTTATTTAAAAAACCCTGCCCCTTCAGTCTTTTCTCTTCCTCTTTGCTTACAGTTAATGCTGACATATTTCCTCCTCCTGGTCTCACCGGCATTCCGATACTTTCCCACGGTATCGTTGCCCTGTATTTTGCAATGTTGAAATCGTTTTCACGTACTTCCTACTATACCACTTGAAGATGGATTTGAGAAATGATATTATTTTATAAAAATGATAGGTTTTACCTATATACCAATTTACAATAAAAGGAGATTCCATATGACCATCCGCCATCTCACTGTTTTTGCGGCCGTTGCGGAACAGGGCTCCATGAGTGCTGCTGCCAAACATCTTTATCTTTCCCAGCCAACAGTCAGTCAGGCCGTCCGTGAGCTGGAAGCTCATTATAACGGCCTTCTCTTTGAACGTCTTGGAAAAAAGCTTTATCTCACAGAACGGGGAAAGCTTCTTCTTCCCCATGCCCGTGAAATGATCCGCCAGTTTCAGCAGCTGGAAGAGCTGATGCAGAACCAGGGACAGTCTTCCACCCTGAAGCTTGGCTCCACCCTCACTGTGGGAACCTGCCTGACTCCATCCATTATCCTGGATCTGCAGAAAAAAATCCCGGACCTTGTCGTTTACTCCTTTGTCACCAACACGCAAAATATCGAACAGAAGCTTCTGCGTTCTGAGCTGGACGCTGCTGTGGTAGAAGGTGAGATCCATTCGCCGGACCTTGTCGTTCTTCCCATCAT
>OJMG01003967.1_pt1 | contig 10684 bp, 5 predicted proteins | sample 1597141 | NCBI WGS metagenome assembly OJMG01 (sample SAMEA2452119, study PRJEB22498) | human gut metagenome | biome: human feces; feature: human gut; material: feces | place: Australia | collected 2012
CACCTAAGGCAAAGTCGTATGGGGAGGGAGTGGCGGCATTATCACCGGTCAATACGCTTCCCATGAAAATTTCCATACTCTGGCCGAACACCCGGAAGATACCCAAAGAGCCTTCAAGGCGCATCAAGCGTTCAATTTCGATGGATAGTTCACGGTCGGTCATTCCCGGACGATAAACAGAGGGAATCCGGTCGTATGCTTTGGCGTGTGCAATGCCCGAACGGCGAAACATTTCGATTTCAATGGCTGTCTTGGTGCTGCGTGCCTGACGGATAACCGGGGTTCCATTGACAACTTCTGCATCAGGGAATAAAGCTGCCAGCCGTATGTATTCCGTGTAAGGCAGTTCGTCACCTTCCAACATCAGTTTGGTAGGCATAGGTAATTTTTCTTCCTCCAGAATACCCGGAATCTGTTCCGGTTTACGGACAGAGAAAATATGTTCTCCCGAAATGGTATTCGGGCGCTTTATAAACAGACGGGCGGGAGCGTTAAGCGGCAGGTATAGATATCCGCTGATAACGCGGCCATACGTATAGAGCAGATTTACATTGCAAGTGATCAGTGCGGCATCGATGCCTTGTTGGGCCATAAGCCAGCGAATTTTATCGCGGCGTAATTTTAATTCCGGTTGTAACATTTCAATATTATGTTTTTTGATTTCATGATGCAAAGTTAGGTTATTTTAGTTGAAAATGAAACCTTCGGAAAAAAAAGTACGCTACCTACGTCCTGTCACAGGAGGTAAGCAGCGTAAACCACAAATACAAATACAACTAAACAAAGTTTTTACTATCCGATCAGATGATTCCTTGCCCCATCATTGCGTGGGCCACTTTCATGAATCCTGCAATGTTGGCACCTTTCATATAATTGATATAACCGTTATTTTCAGTACCATATTTTACGCATTGGGTATGGATGTCACTCATGATCTGATGGAGATGTTTGTCCACTTCTTCGGCACTCCAGGAGATATGCATTGCGTTTTGGGTCATTTCCAGACCGGAAGTCGCTACACCGCCTGCATTGACAGCTTTACCCGGGCCATACATGATTTTTGCAGCAAGGAAGGTGTCGATCGCTTCGGGACGGCATCCCATGTTCGATACTTCACCTACGCACATAACTCCGTTGGCAACCAGTTGTTTGGCATCCTCTTCGTTTACTTCGTTCTGAGTAGCGCAAGGCATGGCGATATCCACTTTCTGTTCCCAGGGTTTCTTGCCTGCATAGAATGTGGCATTCGGATATTGTTCTGCATAAGGTGCTACGATATCATTGCCACTGGCACGAAGCTCGAGCATATAATCGATCTTTTCGCCGGAGATGCCATCCGGATCATAAATGTAGCCGTCGGGACCGGAGATGGTAACTACTTTCGCTCCCAATTCCGTTGCTTTTGTTGCCGCTCCCCATGCTACGTTACCAAAACCTGAGATAGCCACTGTCTTGCCTTCGAAACTCGTTCCTTTATCTTTCAACATCTGCTGAACAAAATAGCAGGCGCCAAAACCGGTAGCTTCCGGACGAATGAGCGAACCTCCGAATTCCATGCCTTTACCGGTAAAGGTTCCGGTGTGTTCGCGTGTCAGCTTCTTGTACATACCGAACATATAGCCCACTTCACGGCCTCCTACGCCTATGTCACCGGCAGGTACATCCATGTCCGGCCCTATATGACGCCATAGTTCAAGCATGAAGGCCTGGCAGAAGCGCATAATTTCCGCATCGCTTTTACCACGTGGAGAGAAATCGGAACCACCTTTACCGCCGCCCATCGGAAGGGTAGTCAGTGCATTCTTGAAAGTCTGTTCGAAACCTAAGAATTTCAGAATAGACAGGGTTACTGAAGCATGGAAACGGATACCGCCTTTGTACGGGCCGATCGCATTATTGAATTGTACGCGATAACCTAAATTGGTTTGTACTTCACCTTTGTCGTCTACCCACGTCACGCGGAATGTAAAGATGCGATCCGGTTCTACAAGCCTTTCGATTATTTTGGCTTTTTCAAATTCTGGATGTTGATTGTATATATCTTCAATAGAGAGAAGTACTTCTTTGACTGCCTGGAGGTACTCAGATTCACCGGGATGCTTTGCCTCAAGAGAGGACATAATTTTCTGAATATTCATAATACTATGTTTTAAAAGGTTGATTCTGATAAAATGTCAACTGGTGACACTGCAAATATAGGAAAACTTTTCAATATATGTATATTTTATGAATATATTTTCGCTAAATAATGATAAAATGATAGTTGGGGGTGGGCAGATCAAAGGGATTATGATTAGATAAGAGGAAGGGATTTACGATTAGACGATTTACTATTTACGATTGAAATTACACAAACTCCCATATATCCTTATATTATTACGGAATATAGTAGTTGCTTCAATCGTAAATAGTAAATCGTCTAATCGTAAATCCCTTCCTCTTGTTCTTTTTTAGAATGCGGGTTTCATTTTTAGGTTGTACATGATAAACCCATAGATATCGGCTTGTTCCTCCAATACTTTGGCCATCGGTTTACCTGCCCCGTGTCCGGCTTTACTGTCGATACGGATAATCGTCGGATTGGTGCCGTCATTGCATTCCTGCAAGGTGGCGGCAAATTTGAATGAATGCGCAGGAACCACACGATCGTCATGGTCGGCTGTTGTAACCATGGTCGCCGGATATTTAGTGCCGGGTTTCAGGTTGTGCAACGGGGAGTAACCTTTCAAGTATTCGAACATTTCCTGGCTGTCTTCACTTGTGCCGTAGTCGCTTGCCCAGTTCCAGCCGATTGTGAATTTATGATAACGAAGCATATCCATTACTCCTACCTGCGGGATGGCTACTTTGAACAGGTCGGGACGCTGAGTCATGCACGCACCTACCAGCAGACCGCCGTTCGAACCGCCTACGATGGCAATTTTATCCGGATTGGTGTATTTGTTATTGATAAGATATTCGGCTGCTGATATAAAGTCATTGAATACATTCTGTTTTTGCATTTTGGTACCGGCTATGTGCCATTCCTCGCCGTATTCGCTACCGCCACGCAGATTGACCTGTGCATAGATACCTCCGTTTTCCAGGAACGGGATGCGGGAAGTTGTAAATCCGGGATTGAGACTGATGCCAAAACCGCCATAGCCATAAAGGAATACCGGATTGTTTCCATTTCTTTCCAGGTCTTTCTTATAAGTAAGGAACATCGGAATCATGATACCGTCTTTACTGGGGAAGAATGCTTGTTCCGTTACAAAGTCATCGGAGTTGAATTCTACTTTCGGAGCGCGGTAGAGCTCGTAAGAATTCTTATCCATGTCATATTTATAAATAGTGCCCGGAGTAGTGAAAGAGGTGAATACAAAGAAACATTCTTTGTCGTCTTTCGTGCCGCTAAAACCGACGGAACCTAATGACGGAAGCTTGATTTCGTGCATGTGTTCTCCTTTTTGGCTGTAAACATAAGCATGATTGGAGGCATCCTTGTCATAAGTCAGGAATAGTTTTCCTCCGATGACTTCTGCGCTCGACAGAACAGATTCCATCTCAGGTATGAGTTCTTTCCAGTTTTCAAGTTTCGGATTATTGATATCGGCTACCATAATCCGGTTTTTAGGTGCGCCGTAATTGGTGAATATATAGACATTATTATCGATAACTTCAATCGGAGAATATTGATAATCAAAGTCTGTAGTCAACTGTATAAAAGGAGCATTGGCTTTCTTCAAGTCCTTTATGAACAGATTGTTACCTCTTCCTGCACCGGATTCGTATACAAAGAGAATCCGTTCGTCTTCGCTTGTGCCGGTATAATAGAAACGTTTCGGATATGCCGGATTCTGATAAATCAACTTATCCTCTGTCTGGGGAGTACCTATCTTATGATAATATACCTTATGGTTTTCGTTTACGTTAGAGAATTCTTTGCCTTTTACCGGGGCATCATAGGCGCTATAGTAGAAACCGTCTCCCTGCCAGGCTGCTCCTGTAAACTTTGCCCATTCGATGTGGTCGTCGAGCAACTGGCCGGTAACGGTATCCAGCACGTATATTTCCGTCCAGTCCGACCCGCTGCGTGAAATGGTGTAAGCAGCATATTTTCCATCATGGGAGAAAGAAAGGCCTGTCAATGCTACCGTGCCATCGTCCGATAATTTATTCGGGTCGAGGAATACACGCGGTTCTCCTTCGAGTGAATCCTGCACGTAGAGCACGCTTTGGTTCTGGAGACCGTCATTTTTGTAAAAGTAATACTTACCGTGTTTTTTGAATGGCGCACCTATTTTTTCATAATTAGCGAGGTTGGTCAACCGCTCCAATAACTGTTTTCTGAAAGGAATCTGAGCCAGATATTCGTTGGTTACCTTGTTTTCTGCCTCTACCCAGGCGGCCGTAGCTGCACTCGTATCATTTTCCAGCCAACGATAAGGATCGGCTACTTCCGTTCCGAAATATACGTCTACGGTGTCTACTTTCTCCGCTTTGGGGTAAGTTAACTTCTTTTGTTGAGGTGTACATGACATAACCATGATTCCACTAAGTAATAGGATTGTTTTTTTCATTGTTAATAAGTTGTTTGTATTGACTTAAAATACAAATATAGAGAGAAGTAATGAAATTACCGCCTTTGTTATCTAAAAATTCATTTCTCTTCTCTCTTCATTTGCATTTCACGATAAAAGAAGCGAACTTTGTCTGTCGATTTTTAACCACAGGAAAACCCATGCTCAGTAAATACAAATTAAACCAGCTTTATTTCAAAGATACGCAGTTTGCCAATCTGATGACGCGGCGTATATTCAATGTTTTGTTGATTGCTAATCCGTACGACGCATTTATGCTTGAGGATGACGGGCGCATCGATGAAAAGATCTTCAATGAATATACCTCTCTTTCCCTTCGTTATCCCCCTCGCTTTTCGCAGGTTTCTACAGAAGAAGAGGCATTGGCGCTGCTTGAGAACATGACGTTCGATCTCGTTATCTGTATGCCGAGCACGGGTGATAATGACAGTTTTGACATCGGGCGGCATATCAAGAGCTTGTACGAGCATATTCCTATCGTGATTCTTACCCCGTTCAGTCATGGCATTACGGCGCGTATTGCCGATGAGGATCTGAGTGCGTTCGACTATGTGTTCTGCTGGCTGGGCAATACGGATTTGCTGGTGTCCATCATCAAGTTGATAGAAGATAAAATGAATCTGGAGCATGATGTGGCGGAAGTGGGAGTGCAGTTGATCCTGTTGGTTGAAGACGGCATCCGTTTTTACTCTTCTGTGCTTCCCAATCTGTATAAATTCGTTTTGAAGCAAAGCCAGGAGTTTTCTACGGAGGCTTTGAATGCCCACCAACGGACGTTGCGTATGCGTGGGCGTCCTAAAATAGTGCTGGCGCGTACCTATGACGAGGCTATCACGATATATGAGAAATATAAGAATAATATACTGGGAGTAATCACCGATGTTCGTTTTCCTCGTGTGGAGCGTGGCGAGAAAGACGGGCTGGCCGGTATTAAACTTTGTGCTGCTATCCGGAGGGAAGACCCGTTTGTGCCTCTTATCATCCAGTCGTCCGAGTCGGAAAATGCTTTGTATGCCGCGAAGTATGGTGCCAGCTTTATCGATAAGAACTCCAAAAAGATGGACGTGGATTTGCGTCGCATTGTATCCGATAATTTCGGTTTCGGCGATTTTGTTTTCCGTAATCCGGAGACAGGGGAGGAGATTGCCCGTGTGCGGAATCTGAAAGAGTTACAGAATATTCTGTTTGCCGTGCCTGCCGAATCGTTTTTGTATCATATTTCCCGCAATCATGTATCCCGTTGGCTGTATTCGCGCGCCATGTTCCCGGTTGCCGAATTTCTTAAACCGATCACTTGGAACAGTCTTCAGGATGTGGACGCTCACCGGCGGATCATCTTTGAAGCCATTGTGAAATACCGCAAGATGAAGAATCAGGGAGTGGTTGCCGTTTTCAAGCGCGACCGTTTTGACCGTTATTCCAATTTTGCCCGTATCGGTGATGGCTCTTTGGGTGGAAAAGGCCGTGGTCTGGCTTTCATTGACAATATGGTGAAGCGGCATCCGGAATTTGAGGAGTTTGAGAATGCCCGTGTCGCCATTCCGAAGACAGTGGTGCTCTGTACCGATGTCTTTGACGAGTTTATGGATAGCAACAATCTGTATCAGGTAGCTCTTTCGGATGCCGATGATGATGTCATTCTTCGCTATTTTCTGAAAGCGAAGCTGCCCGACCGTCTGGTAGAGGATTTCTTCACGTTCTTCGATGTGGTGAAGTCGCCCATTGCCATTCGTTCGTCTTCGCTTCTTGAAGATTCTCACTACCAGCCGTTTGCCGGTATTTATAATACTTATATGATTCCTTATCTGGATGATAAATATGAGATGCTCCGGATGCTTTCCGATGCAATCAAAGGAGTATATGCTTCAGTTTATTTCAAGGATAGCAAGGCATATATGCAGGCAACGTCCAATGTGATCGATCAGGAAAAGATGGCCGTTATTCTGCAAGAAGTAGTCGGCAATCAATATGGTGACCGTTATTATCCGTCCATGTCGGGTGTAGCCCGTTCGCTTAATTACTACCCTCTCGGAGACGAAAAGGCGGAAGAGGGTACGGTGAATCTGGCTCTCGGTCTCGGAAAGTATATTGTGGACGGAGGAATGACGCTTCGTTTCTCTCCCTATCATCCCAATCAGGTGTTGCAGACCAGTGAGATGGAGATTGCCCTGAAAGAGACACAGACCCGCTTCTATGCGTTGGATTTAAAGAATGCCGGTGAAGATTTTTCCATTGACGACGGATTTAATCTGCTGAAACTTCACGTCAAAGAGGCGGAAAAAGACGGTTCGTTGCGTTATCTTGCTTCTACTTATGATCCTTATGACCAGATCATCCGGGACGGACTTTATCCGGGTGGGCGTAAGGTGATTACTTTTGCCAATATCTTGCAACACGACGTGTTCCCATTGGCGCGTATCCTGCAATTGGTTCTGAAGTATGGCGAACGTGAGATGCGCCGTCCTGTGGAGATTGAATTTGCAGCGACCATGAGCCGTGAGCAGGATAAGACCGGTACTTTTTATCTTTTACAGATACGCCCGATCGTCGATACGAAGGAGATGCTGGATGAGGATCTCACAGCCATTCCGGACGAAGATGTCATTCTGCGTTCCAACAATTCTTTGGGACATGGCATTATGAATGAGGTGTATGATATTGTTTATGTCAAAACCGATGGGTACAGTGCTTCTAATAACCAGACCATTGCTTGGGAAATAGAAAAAATGAATCAGCAGTTCCTTAATGAAGGAAAGAATTATGTGCTGGTTGGTCCCGGAAGGTGGGGAAGCAGTGATACCTGGTTGGGTATTCCTGTCAAGTGGCCGCATATCTCAGCAGCTCGTGTTATCGTTGAGGCCGGATTGACCAATTACCGGGTAGATCCGAGTCAAGGTACTCATTTCTTCCAGAACCTGACTTCGTTTGGAGTGGGATATTTCACCATCAATGCTTTTATGAATGATGGAGTTTATAATCAGGACTTCCTGAACGCACAGCCGGCCATTGAAGAAACAAAGTTCTTGCGGCATGTGCGTTTTGAAAAGCCGATAGTGGTAAAAATGGATGGTAAGAAGAAACAAGGAGTGGTGATGATGCCGGAAATGTGAATTACTCCGTTAACCAACGGTTGAGGTTACGTTTCTCGGCACTGAACTCTACTCCTATCTTTATGAGTTTACGTCCGTCTGCCTGATAAGGAATCAAGTATCCTTTATCGTCTATTTGCTGTAAGGCTTCTTCGGCTGTACCATTAAGTTTGAACTCAAAAACATAGATGTATTGGAGGGTCCTCACTACAGCATCCGCCCGCCCGCGACTGCTGCGTACTTCGACATCTGTGAACTGCCCCATGAGTTTGAAGACGAGATAGAATACTACCTGATAATGGCGTTCGGTCTTCGTGTTAAGCTCATAAGGGAAGTCTGCAAAAAAGGCTTCCATGCGGTTTAGAAAAGCTTCGACGTCGCCTGTTTCCAACTCATGGACAAACTTGCCTATGTAAAAAGCCGTGTCCCTCTCGGAGACAGGTGTATAAAAAGGAGCGGCAAAATTGAGAAAGCCGTATTCCACCTCTTCATTCGGAAATCCGAGCGTGTATATGCGGAAGCGTTCATCAAATTTCTTGATAGTCAGGTAACCGCTTTGATAAACCATGGGGATGGGATTGTGTATATCCGCCCGATCGTCACTGAGCGATGCGGCAGAGACTTCGATACCATCGAGTTCCCGTAGGTCGTAGTCTGTTTTCTTCAACATTTCCACCAGGAAAGTGGGCGTACCACTGGCAAACCAATAACTGCCGAAGCTGAGTTTGGAAAGGGCGCTGAGCACACTGAACGGGTTGTACATCGGAGTGAATTCTTCATCGTGGGTGAAGCGGTATCCGTCGTACATCTGCGTCATTTTCTCCATAACTCCGGGATGGTCTGTCTTATTCTTTTCTGTCATTTGCAGAAGTTCGGGAGCAAAGGTCGCTTCTATTTCCGAGCGGGTCATCCCGCAAAGGGTATTGTAGGCAGAGTCAAAACTGATGTCATTCAACTGGTTAAGGTTGCTGAAGATTCCCATTTGAGCAAACTTAGTTACCCCGGTGATAAAAACAAATTGTAGCCAGGGATCGGCACTTTTCAACACAGAGTAGAAAGCTGTGAGCGTTTCACGGAAGTCGGCTTGTAACGCTTCGTCGTGAAAGGAGCGTAGCAGGGGTTTGTCATATTCGTCGATGAGCACTACCACGCGGCGTCCTGTCTGTTCATAGGCGTTGCGGATAACATTCATAAAACGAATGGAATAACTGGGATTGGCACTGGTAATGCCATAGCGGGCTTCCCAATGTTTTAATTGGCTAACGAGTAAGTTCTCCAACTTTTCGCGGCTATCATACTTCTCGGCATTGAGGTCGAGATGCAGTACCGGATACTTGAACCAATCTTGTTCCAATTGTTCAATAGCAAGCCCTTTGAAAAGTTCTTTTTTCCCCTCGAAATAAGCTTCGAAAGTAGAGAGCAGCAGGCTTTTACCGAAACGACGCGGACGGCTTAGAAAACAGGGATTTCCTGCTTTTATCAATCGATAGGCTAACGCAGTTTTATCTACATAAAGAAATCCTTCACTGCGTAATTTCTCAAAGCTCTGTATTCCTATCGGGAGTTTTCGGAGCGGACTGTAGGGAATGATGGTTGTACTCATACTGCTCATTTGATTTTGTCAAATGCAAATATACGAAAAAAAGACAGATACAACGAAGGATAGCTTTGATGAAAATAAATTTCGGACTTGTTGGAGGAGGCTTCATCCGTTAGATAAGATACGGATATCTTTCTGAGCATTTTATTGCATTATTCACATGAAATTTCCCCCCCCTCATCTCCTTCACCTTTCTTGCTTAATCGCCTTATTCATCGGAAATAGAGGGTGAAGGCCCGCTCCAGTTCTCCCGTCCTCATACAAATGTCTCTTAAGCACCGGGCATACAGTTCGTAAGCAATATGCATACGGATGTTGAGCACCAAGCATACGGATGACGGGCACGGTACTTGGCAATACAGGGTGGGTCTTCACCCTGTATTGCCGATGAATAAGGCGATTAAGCAAAAAAGGTGAAGGGAGTGAAGGGGTAAAAATATGCGGAATAGGCAGTCTGAAGAATAAAAAAACGTTTACTGGAGAAAAAGATGCTACATCTTTTTTTTAACATCAAGAGCTTTTTTAAAAACCTGTACATCTTTCTATTGTAGTCTGCTACGTCTTTTTTTGAAAGATGCTATATTTTTCAAAAAAGATGCTGCTGCGGTCATACGGCTGGTGCGCCACCGCAAAGATTTGCTTGGACAAAGGGATCAAGGTATCCTTATCCAGATAGACAACGTGGTTCAGCGCTTTTGCCAGCTGCTTGGAAATAAAGGTTTTTCCGCAGGCCGGCGGGCTTGTGACCAATATCAGCTTTTTCATGCACAGACACCTCTCCAGAAAGATTGTCATTTAATTAACCAAGCTACAGGTGTTATTATACACCAAACTTTTGTCCTTGGGAATAGATAAATGACCATTTTTCGGACTTTTATGGACTTTTGGTGCCATTTTTGCAGGCAAATTTGCACCAAATTGTACAACTCCGCCCAAAATTCACCCATCAGTTTAGCAAAACCAACAACAAAAATGGGAACGTTCGCGCAGAACGTTCCCCGGCATTGGATTATCTTACGTTTGAAAATCCGTTTTATTTCCCTGTTATTCTGCCTGGGCGCACAGGTCCAAGTAGGCTTTGATGATGCCAAGCCCCACCGGGCCGGATTTTTCCGGGTGGAACTGGGTGCCGTACACCTTGCCCGCCCGTACCGCGCCGGTGACCGGGATGGAATAATCGCTGACGGCAAGGGTGCTTTCAGCGCAGTTTTTGCCGTAGTAGCTGTGGACGTAGTACACATACTCGCCCTCGCGGATGTAGCGGAACAGGGGGTCATCCTTTACGATGTGCAAGGCGTTCCAGCCCATCTGCGGTACCTTCAGATTTTTGTCCGCAAGGTCAGGCCCCAGCGGGCAGACCTCGCCTTTGATAAAGCCCAGCCCGGCGTGCTCGCCGTACTCGTAGCTTTTTT
>OJMG01003984.1_pt1 | contig 10646 bp, 5 predicted proteins | sample 1597141 | NCBI WGS metagenome assembly OJMG01 (sample SAMEA2452119, study PRJEB22498) | human gut metagenome | biome: human feces; feature: human gut; material: feces | place: Australia | collected 2012
AAGACGGTTATTTCCGAACAGGCGATGCCGGACGGTTAGAAGGTAATACATTGTATTTCCTGGAACGTATTAAAGATTTGTATAAGACTTCGAACGGTAAATACATCGCTCCGCAGGCCATCGAATTAAGTATTACCAGTGATCCGTATATAGATCAGGTAGCTGTGATTGGCGACCAGCGGAAGTTTGTCAGTGCCTTGGTTGTACCGAACTATGCTTTGCTAGAAGACTACGCCAAGGAACAACACATCTCCTATTCAACACGGGCAGAACTATTGCAACATGAAATGATTCATAAATTGATTCAGGCACACATCGAAGAGCATCAAAGTGAATTGGCTGCTTTCGAAAAGATCAAACGCTTCACGTTGCTTCCTGCTCCCTTTACGATGGAAAGTGGCGAACTGACTGACACATTGAAGTTACGCCGACGCGTTGTATCCGAACACTATGCAGAACAAATCGAAGCCATGTATGCCGAATAAATAAGTCTACATAAAAAACAGATAAGACCAAAAAGTTCTCAGACGGGAAAGCCGCTACTGAGAACTTTTTGTTTTTAAACGATTCTCAAAACAATAATAGAAGCCGGTTTTCGTTTTTGAAATAGTCACACAAATAAGTTAATCATATAACACATAAAAGGAGAGTGAAAGAAATGAAGAAAATGATGATGGCAGTCCTTGCCTTAGGCATGGCAACGGCTGCTTCGGCACAAGAAAAAGCCGTTGAGTTAGAGCCGCGAGTAGGAATAAATCTGATTGCTCCGTATGAATCAGGAGAGAACTGTATGTTCGGGTATAATATTGGTACAATGGTTTCCATTCCACTGACCGAACATTTTTATCTGCAACCCGGAATTTCTTTTCTGAGTTGTCACCAGCAATCCAGCGACAATGTCAGTCTATTACATATTCCAGTTTATGCTTCCTATCGGCTTCCGGTGAAAGAAGTGACCTGGCGTTTTAATCTAGGTCCTTATGCACAGCTGGGTAATGACTATGATTTCGGTATTTCTGCCGAAATAGGATTGGAATACAACCGATGGTTTGGCGGTATTCATGCCTATCAAACCGTTATTCCGGATGAAATGTCTGGTATTTTCGGATTATCCTTCGGATACAAGTTCCAGATACGATAAGACCCGCACAGTCTTGCCCGATCATTTTTCACATATAAAATGAGGGGTCCTGCACGCTGCGGCGGCACTTTTAAACTTTTAAATCTGTTCCTGCACGCTGCGGCGGCACTTTTAAACTTTTAAATTGGCTCCTGCACGCTGCGGCGGCATTTCTAAACTTTTAAATTGGCTCCTGCACACTGCGGCGGCATTTCTAAACTTTTAAATTGGCTCCTGCACACTGCGGCGGCACTTTTAAACTTTTAAATTGGCTCCTGCACACTGCGGCAGTCAATAAAAAGGGTGGATTGACCTGATTACAGGATACAAAAAACGGACAATGGGATTTTTTCATCTTTTCCCATTGTCCGTTTCAGTTTTATACATCACAAATACGGATACATTTCTCTAAAGAGGCAATCTTGTCTTTCTGTTTAGGAACAAATTCCTGACCGACAAAACCTTTATAACCGACATCGACCAACGCTCGCATAATAGCCGGATAATATAATTCCTGAGTTTCGTCGATCTCTGCCCGTCCGGGAGAACCGCCCGTATGAATATGAGAGAAATAAGTATGATACTTACGGATATTCTCAATAATGTTACCTTCCATAATCTGCATATGATAAATATCATACAAGAGCTTGAAGTTAGGAGAATCTAACCGACGGCATAATTCAACGCCCCAAACCGTATGATCACACAGATAGTCTTTATGCCCTACGCTATTCAGCAACTCCATGGTCAGTACGACATGATACTTCTCAGCAATAGGAAGCAGACGTTTCAAGCCTTTCTCGCAATTTTCCCAGCCTTGCAGATCCGTCACTCCATTTCTTCGTCCGGCAAAACAGATCAGATTCGTCAATCCGGCTTCGGCAACCATCGGAATGACTTTCTCGTAACTGGCCACCAATTCGTCATGCAACTGCGGATCATTGAAACCACGGTCGATACCCAAACCGGCACCTTGCGCCATAGCGACAGTCAATCCATGTTTCTTTACCGTCGGCCAATCTACCGGATCCAATAATTCCACCGACTCAATACCGATGCGTTTGCAAATCTCACAGAACTCATCCAGTGGAATATCTCCAAAACACCATTTACTTACTGAATGATGAATATTTCCTTTCAACGGTTCGCTTGCAGCCGAAGGATTTCCAAGCAGATTTCCTGCCGAAACCAACGGAGTAGCCGAAACCATGGCTCCACCAGCCAAAATAGATTTGATCGCATCTCTTCTTGAAATGTTTCTCATGCTATTCGTTTTATATAGATTAAACAATGATTTATTTGTTTTCTTTCATTTCTTTGGCCTTGTCGGCAGCATACAGATTATCTATAATACCATCCGAAAGTCCGATTTCCGGCACATAGATATAATTCGCATGAATCACTTCGGCAATACATAAGAATATCTCAGAAGCCGGAACAATAACATCAGCCCGGTCCGGCTTCAGGTTAAAGGTTTCCATGCGCGCTTCGGGTGTCAGAACTTTCAACTTGTCGTACATATTCTGCAGAGAAGCAATCGGAATCCGTTTCCGCTTCTTGTCTTTCTTCTCGATCAACCGATACAGTTTATTGATATTACCACCGGAACCGATGATATTGATCTCGGCATGATTCTTCGTTACCCTACCGATCTCATCCCGCATCTGATGCCAGGCTGCTTCGGTTACACCACCCGTCAGAATACGAACCGTACCGATATTGAACGACTTGGAATAAACGAGCTTTCCATCTATCAAGAGATTGATTTCCGTACTACCACCACCTACATCGACATACATATAATTGCCATTCTGGTCTTCCCTGCATTCCACATGATTATTATAAATCATCTGAGCTTCCTCCTGACCATCAATGATCTCAATATGAATACCGGTTGTTTTCCGTATCTTCTTGATAATCGCTTTTCCATTCTTGGCATCACGCATGGCCGAAGTAGCACATGCCCGGAAAGATTCTACCTCATAAATCTTCATCAAGTGACGATAGGCTTTCATCAGGCGACGCATCCGTTCTTCTTTTACCGGACTGATTTCGCCTTTCTCGAACACATCGAAACCCAAACGCAACGGAACGCGCAGCAATAATATCTTCGAGAACTTGTCTTCTCCGGTACTTTCCTTCCGTGATACTTTCTTAATCAGCAATCGAACAGCATTGGAACCAATATCGATCGCACCATAACTTTTCGTTTTCATATTATTCGTGTGAATTTTCTTTCGATAAATAATAGTTGTAAAGCGTTTCTTGCGAACGGAACACGCCTTGTTCTTCCTCATCAGGGAACTGATTTTCTCCTGTACCGTCCACAATTCGTCCCTGAAGTGTATCATTCAATCCAAATTCCACAACCTGTTTCAGGTCGGCTTTGATCTCCGGATTATACACAGGAGTGACAACTTCTATTCGATTATCCAAGTTTCTCGGCATCCAGTCGGCCGAACCGATAAACATTTTCTCGGTTCCTCCTGCCCCAAAGATAAAAATCCGTGAATGTTCCAGATAACGGTCAATGATTCCATGAATACGTAAGTTACCATTCAACTCGGGTAAATCCGTAAACAGAGAACAGTTTCCACGGACAAGCAAATCTACCGGAACTCCTTTTTCTGCCGCCTCATACAGTTTCTTAACCATCACGATATCCGTGATATGATTAATCTTTATCTTGATATAAGCCGGCTTGCCCATTTCCTTATTACGAATCTCATCGTTGATAAGCCGGACAAACTTCTGTTTCATCTCATTCGGAGAAACCAGCAATTCCTTGAAGCGAATCGGCGAATAAGGACGTTCGATAAAATCGAATACCGCATTGACATCCCTGACAATCGGTTTGTAGGCCGTCATCAACATATAATCGGTATAAGAACGGGCGTTTCCTTCGTGAAAGTTTCCCGTACTGATACAGGCAATATCATTCCCCGAACGCATGGTAATATGCGTGATTTTGGAATGAACCTTCAATCCTTCCACCCCAAAGATTACATGGATACCGGCATCTTGCATCTTCTTCGACCAGTCAATATTGGAGGCTTCATCAAAACGGGCCAACAGTTCAATGACAACTGTTACCTTTTTACCATTCCGGGCCGCCCCGATCAAGGCTTTAACCACCTTGGAATCTTTAGCCAGACGATAGAGCGTTGTCTTGATGCTTTTCACTTCCTTGCTCACGGCCGCTTCCTGCAACACCCGTACATACGAGTCAAAACTATGATAGGGCACATGAATGAAACGGTCTTTCTCCCGAATCAACTTGAAAATACTTTCCGTTCCGGACAATTCCTCCTTCAGGACCGGTGTCCATACCGGATATTTCAGATCTTTCCGCCCACAATCAGGGAACTTCATCAGATCTTTATGGTTATGATACCGCCCTCCGGCCAAGACTGTATCCAACTTATCCAAACATAAGGTAGAAAGAACCTGTTTCAACAATCCTTTCGGCATGGTCGAATCATAGACGACACGCAAAGGTTCTCCGCGTTTACGACTCTTGACTCCTTTGGAAATCTTCTGCAACATACCGTTCCGCAGGTCGTTGTCGATTTCCATTTCGGCATCGCGTGTAAACTTAAACGAATACGCCTCATAATCCGTGAACTCCTGCCCGCAGAAGATCATGGGCAAACAACAGCGGATTACATCGTCCAAGTACATCAGATAACGTTTCTCACCTGCATCCGGCAGTCGGATAAAACGGCCACACGTATTTACAGGCAATGCCAGAAATGCATACTCCGGCGTGCGTTTCTTTACCTTCTTCCTGAACATTCTTACTGCCAGATATATATTCTCGTCGTTCTCAACATCCAACTGTTTGATGGCAGAGAACCATACCGGAATAACCGCACCGTTCAGATGTTGCATATAGAAGTTCCGGATAAAAGCCAGCTGTTCGTCATCAACCTCATCATCGCGCAAGAGATAGATGTTTTCTTCCTTCAACTTCTTGGTTACTTCGCGGGTAGCATATTCATATTCTTTGGAATATTCGGCATTCAGTTTGTTGATTTCTTTCAAGATGGATAAGGCTTCCCGTCTGTTTTTCTGGGCTGCCTTGTCTTCACATTCGGCAATCCGGCTTTGCGAAGCCACACGCACCCGGAAGAATTCATCCAGGTTGTTCGAATAAATCCCCAAGAAAGACAAACGCTCCAACAAAGGAACATTATCCCTACATGCTTCCTGCAAGATCCGACGGTTAAAATACATCCAACTGATGTCTCTTGGCAAATAATTTTTGTTCTCCTTTATTTTCATGGCGTACCGTATTGAAAACTGCCTAAAGGTATAAATTATATTTATAAAACGTTGTTCTTATTGTACTTTTTGTTTTTCCTATTACAGAATTATGTGCTTGATGTGACAATCTCTTTACATATTTCTTATACCACAAACGAAGGTTCTATCATAGCTGTCGGACTATACGACGGGCCCTTTTTTTACCCGCGGAGATGCGGCACGCCATTGGAGACGCGACACGCCACGTCTTTACGGGTTTCTCAATTTTCAATTCTCCATTTTCAATTTAAGAAGTTTTCAATGAACAAAAAATCCCTGCCATCCGAAATAGAACGACAGGGATTCCACACTTTTAAGATTCCGCGCTCACCTTTCGCAAGACTACGAGCGGAACATAAACTTTATATTACACTATTATTAATACTAACGCCACGTTTTCGCCTTCGCAGGGTACTTGCCTATTCCTTTCATTCTTCGCCCTAAAGGACGAAGCTATGGGATGACTTGTGACTATTAACTCTATTTATTAACAACTTCCACTTTCGCCCTCGCGGGATACTCTGCAAACCGTTGCCGGCTGGTGGATAAACAATTAATTTATTTAATTATGAATTTCGTGAAATTGCGATGGGAGAAATCCCACCGCAATTTTTATGAATTGTCAATTATCAATCGTCAATTGTCAATTATTTTACTACTACCTTGAAGCTTTCGCCATCAACGGATACCACTACGATACCGGCCGGAGCAGCGATCTGAGCGTTGTCTGAAGAAACTACTTCGTTAGCAACTACCTTACCAAGGATTGTACTTACGATTACGTTCTTACCTTCAGCACCCTTAACTACTACAGCACCGTCAACACCTGCAACTACTACGTTACCAGCAGCGATGTTTTCGTTAGCAGTAGCTTCTTTGTCGCTAGTTTCCATGGTGAAGTGTTCAGCTTCGTTGATGTCTTTAGTTACAACTAAATTACCATTTACCCAACGCAAGTAACCCGGTTCAGTTTCAACAGAAACGACTTCTTCAGCACCTGTAGTATAGACTTTCTTTTCGTTGTAACCAGTACCTGTTTCAATAACAAATTCATTATCTGCTTCATCAACCATCTTGAAGGCGAACTTAGCGATGTTAGAATTAGCATCTCCGATTTTCATTGAAGAAACAACTTTACCGGCTTCATTTGTAAAGAACAAGGCATCATTTGTGCGATAACCTTTTACGAATGATAACTTGTATTCACCATTGTGTTCAAATTTGTTGTTATGAACATCCTTGTTAGCCAATGCTGAATCTACCATGTTGATCAAGAATTCACCGTAAGTTGTATCGGCACGATGAGTTCCGTGATCAGGAACATTACACTTGTAAGTTGTATCAACGCGGTTGATTCTTACACCCAACAGATATTGATAAGTATAGTTACCTGCACGGTTTACATAAGCTGTATCTACATACAATGTCGGTTTGATGTCTTTATAAGCAGCACGGTTGTTGATACCAGCCATCCAATATTTAGAATCACCCTTTCCGAATCCTTGTTCATAAATTACCTCATCCTTGTTTTCTGCACGTGAAATAATAATCTTATCGCCTTGAGCTAATTTCTTGTAAGTAGGAGCTTCTGCTACATTAATAACGAACAAGTCGTTTGTCGGTGCTTTGTACAGATATTGTTCATCTTTCAATACACCAGTCAAAGTAGTTGCTCCACCGATGATCTTGTTATAAGACAAACCCAATGTAGCTGCGTAAGTTTCGTACTCATCTTCTTTAACAGTTTTAATATTCCATGACTCATTACCACTTGTAGCATAAGCTGGAACTAAGTTCAGAGTCTCATTACCAATTTTCTTAAAGGCTATACGAGTTGCGTTAGACTCATATTTGTCACAAACATAATATTCGTTTCCTTTAGATTCTAGATAATTATAACCATACAGATATTCATTGTTATCTGTGTTTTTCAAGATGTAAGTACAAATCTTCAAAGCAGCATCAGCATTGTAAACATAGTAATTTTTGTTGTTCTTTACTTTTTCAGCATCGATCGTAGTCTCTTTCAACTTACCACTTACATAATATCTGATAGGCACTTCTACTGTTACTGTATCAGGAACATAGCGCAAGAAATCATTGGTAGCATCAATCAGTTTTACCTGAGACATTTCAATACGCCATTCTGTAGCCTTATCTTCGTCCAGACCTACACGATGTTTGTCATTATGATTTTCAACCACATTCAAAGAATCACCATTTAACAATCTCATAGCTACGGTATATGTATTGTTATTCAAATCCGCAGCGGTGAAACGTTTGAAACCATCTTCAGAAGTATAATTCTTAACCGGAGCGATTTCCAGTGTATCCATCAAGTTGTACTGATAGTCACGATAAGCAAACATGTTCTTAGCCATATTTACTTCGTAGAAATCTCTAGCTCTTACTGTAAATGTGCGTCTGTTTTCACGATTTGTAAACTTATAATATGCAGGAACAGGATTATTCCACTGATCTTTTTCATAATCTACATATTCAATAGCAAATTGACCTTCCGGCATCGTTTGATCTACATTCTCAGGAGCCACATAATCTACATAGCCTTCTTCTTCCAAACCTAATACTTTACCATAGTGCTGAGCTTTCTTATTTGCATTCTTAACAGTTACGTTATAATAAACTGGAGAAGTCAACCAAGTCTTAGCATCTACTACTGCAGATGGATTCAAAGTGATTGTAATAGCATCCAAAGTTCCTATATTACCAGTACCAGCCAATACAGGAACTTGTTTATCCAAATAGCAACCAATTTCTCGGCTATCTACATAAATGGCATCAATTGATGTTACAGAAGCAGGAGTTGTACCTGGAGTATATTCAAATGAGAACAGAGTTTTATAATAACCTTTACCCCCATTAACAGGTAGATCCAATTCATATTCTTTAGCTGAAATCGTCTTTAATTGATAAGCATGTACATTTGTTCCTGAAGACCAAGTCGTTTCCGGATCAGTTGTCAATGCCAAGATCTCATTCTTTTCATTCATCAACATGAACTTGGTAGCTTTCGGATCAGCCAAATCATATCCAGTATCACCACCGTCATACCAAACTTTCTTAACCGGAGTCAATTCACCTGTAAAGATGCTTGTCAGATCTGTATCATCTTCGCCATCTCCATCTTTATCGTATTCGATCTTTAATGTAAAGTATTCACCATAACGCTGTAGCAAAGTCTCAGCATACATGTTTGCAACTTGAATATCTGCAACACCAAATGCGTGGGCTAAATAAGACTGAGAAACAGTTGTAAACGAAGATTTTTCCCAATCAATTGTTACCCAATTATTATTAGCCTTCAATGCCAATTCTTCAGGGAATACGGCATTATCGCCATCCAATTCTTTCCACTGATCGTCAGTTGCAGACGAACTGTACTCGTATTTTCCATCACCGTTTACTTGTACATTTACATTATCAACAGTCACATACTGACCATCAACTTTAACAAAATTGCCATAGCAATCTCTCAAGCGTAATTCATATCTATTTGCTTGAAGTTCATACGGTGTCAATGTGAAGAAATATTGAGAAGCTTCGTTTCCATCTGTACTATTAGGATCATAAGCACCCATAGTATAAGAAACATTTCCTGCCGCGTCTTTAATTGCTCTTACAGTAGCACCACCCCAAACTAAAACGACTTTATTACTTGTTCCATCTGTCTCGAAAGCGTCATAATTACCCCAGTTTGTCGCTTGGATCAGATCTTCACTATCTGTTGGTATTTTTGTTACTTTTTCAGATACTAAACCGTTATCTGGTGCTGAAACATTTCCAAATAATAAGTTCTTATCAGAACACTGGATAGCTTCATTTACATTTTTTATATCTGCTCCTTTAACAGCAGCAAAGAATTGAACACTTGGACCGTTAAACTTAACAGATGCATTTTCAGCTGTAATAAGCTTCAGCAAGTCTTTAATAGCCTCTTTATTCTGAATTTCACCAGTTTCTTCATCAAGAATAGGCGTTACTTGAACTGCTTTTGTTACAGGAGTATTATCATTGCTTCCACTAGCATTAGTCCAGTCATCATGTGAATAATCTATGTCACATTTTTCAATTTTATTTCCAGCAATCAATGTTGCCAAACTAAAATTAGCATCTTTAATGATTGCAGATTTATCAGTTTGTCCTGTTGCAACAGCTCCTTCAGCTACAATAAAAGCAGAAGATGATGAACCATCATTTTTTGCTACTCCGCTTGCATTCTGAATCGTGTTGTTGGTTAAAACATAATTTACTTTTTCAGCAGTTGGGAAGAATACAATACCATTGGCGATCAAATTATCACCCTCACCTACACTACAAATAATAGTATTATTTTCCAATTTAACATTGTCTGCTACAACAGAAATTGCATTTTTCCAATAAGAGCCTCCGTTCTTATTAACTGTATTTTTGATAATCAAATTCTTTACAGTTACATTTTCTGCAGTAATAGCCAAACGACCTTCAAATACATGACCATTTCCATCAATAGTAACTCCCTCCTGATCAATCACCAAACAAGGAATCCATGCACCATGGTTATCCTCTAATTTGATATCAGCAACAAACTTGAATACACCATCAGATGTTTCTTTGGCAGTCATAATACCGTCTTTTTCAGTAACGCCAAATTCAACGAACTGTTTTACATCTGTAGCATACACAGAAGCAAGCGAGCCACTCAATAACAAGCCTGCACAAAGCGTAAGTACTTTTTTGTTCATAATAAATAAATTAATTGTTAATAAAATAGAGTTTAAATCTTCAACAACTAATTTTACGAAGGGTCCACAACCCCCGCGAATCATTATGAACGGGCATAAAAAAACGCGGGCTAGTTGTCTATTATCAAACTGAAGGCATCTGGAAATCGCCTATGTACCGATAATAAAACAATAGCCCGCGCTTATACGATATAATACAGCCTACCCATCTGAGATGGTAGACACACTTTTATATACGTAGTCAGCGCAAGCATTTACTGTCTATTATTCCGGTACATGTAAAAATTTTCCAGATTTTTCAGTTTGGAATAATCTTCGTAAAATGCTTACATAATATGTATGAAACCGCGCCTCGCGAACCGCTGTCCGCTACGGAATCACTGCAAAGATAAGGAGGTTTTCTGAATCAACAAGAAAAAACATGTATTATTTTCCAAAATATATGGATTATAGGACGAAACAAGGTTGTTTCATGTATG